>Ga0265294_10000199_pt1 | contig 76413 bp, 85 predicted proteins | sample MunlanPumphouse3_FD_192504 | JGI IMG/M metagenome (GOLD analysis project Ga0265294, IMG submission 192504) | Groundwater microbial communities from a municipal landfill in Southern Ontario, Canada - Pumphouse #3 | ecosystem: Environmental > Aquatic > Deep subsurface > Groundwater | place...
AAAATAACAATAGAATACAAACCTGTAGAGAAATTAACAAAGAAAGAAATTGATGAGCTTAATTATTATAGGGTTAAGGATTGGGGTGAGCCTGCAAGGTGTGATTTCAAAAAAGAGGATAAGAAAGCTATTTTTGTGATTGTTAAGAATGAGGGGAAGTTGAAAGCTTATGGGATGCTTAAGCCTGTTAGAGTTGAATTTAGAGGAGAGAAGTATGATATTCTTGGAATGGGTCGTGGGAGAGCTATTGAGAAAGGGAAAGAGTATGGAAGATTGTTATCTGCTGCTAGAATTTATTATATTAAGAAAACTGGAAAAACTGCAATAGCTTTTACTGGAACGCATAATATAGGTTTCTTTGAAAAAGCAGGATTTAGAGTTGAAAAGAACTTCATTAAAAGATTTGCATATAAAAATCCTAAGACCGGAAAGATAATTTATGATGAGGATGGTCACGTAGTTTGTTATGAGGGTAAAGACAAGTTAATTAGTAAGATTTTGAAGGCTAAAGGTTATGCTTATACTGATGTAGACTTCTGGTAACATGCTACTTATTAGTAGTTACAAATAGTAAAGTTTATATACTATTTTTTATTCCAAAAGATATGAAAACTGAATCAATTGCTGCAAAAGAAAGATACGATTTAATTTCCAAAATTATTAGTGAAGATTCTAATGCAGTAAATTTTCTAGACGGGTTGGTGAGTAATGCTTCAAGATATGTCACCCATACAGCTAATATGCAAGCAGAAATAAGAAAAAATGCCGTGGATTCTAGGCAAAAGCATGTTCCTTCATTTTATTCTAGAAGAAGTGCAGAACATATAGCTTCTTTAGATAAAATTAGAAAAATTTATCATGATTCCCTTATATCTAGACTTTATTCTCTAAATAGGTATTTATTCCAGAAATTTTCTGAAGAAACCCCCTTTGGGGGAATTTATAGTTTAGAACCAAGTACAATTAAAGATAGAAGAAAGATAGGCGACTGGGCAGGATATCTTGTTTCTGGACTCAAAGATAAATAGTAATACTTAAATAAGCCGTTCTTCCCAAAATAACATGGAATCTGAAAAGAAAATAAAAGAATTGTACGAGAAGGGTTCGGAGGAGTTAGTGAAACTCGCTAAATATAGCTCTGATTACGTTCATGCAAGATTAGATAAGAAACCAGTAGAAAAAATAAAAAGAACCCTTACTGAACTCTTAGGTTCAAATAGTAAAATTAATCCAGAGCTTTTTGCATTTGAACTGGTAGATTATTTATTCAATAAAAGATTTAAATAATGATTTTCCAAATCTTTAAATAATCCTTCTTCTTCTTTGGGTTATGATAGATATTAAATTAATTCGTGAGAATCCAAAATTAGTTAAGGATAATATTAAAAAGAAGTTTCAGAATTCTAAACTCTTTCTTGTTGATGAAGTTATTAAGTTGGATGAGAAGTGGAAGAAACTTAGATTTAATGAAGATGAACTGCGTTCTGAAAGAAATAAGATTTCTAAGGCAGTAGGTGATGCTATGAAAACTGGAAATAAATCTGAAGCTGAGAAATTGAAGAAAGAAGCTAAAAAAATTCCAGAAGAGATCACTAAATCTGAAGAGAAGAGAAAAAAGTTGGAAGTTAAAATTAATGAAATAATGTATAAGATTCCAAACATTATTCATGAGTCCGTTCCTATAGGGAAGAACGATTCTGATAATGTTGAAGTAAAAAGATTTGGGGAAAATAAGATTCCAGATTATGAAATAATTAATCATGCTGAATTAGCAGAGAATTTTGGAGGGGTTGATTTTGATTCTGCTAGGAAGAATTCAGGAAATGGTTTCTATTATTTGAAGGGGGATATTGCTAGATTACATTCTGCTGTCTTGAATTATGCTAAAGATTTTATGATTGAGAAAGGTTTTGAGTTAATTGTCCCTCCTTATATGATTAGAAGCGATGTTGTTAAAGGAGTTATGAGCTTCGAGGAAAAGGACGCAATGATGTATCGGATTGAAGGAGAAGATTTGTACCTAATTGGAACTTCAGAGCATTCTTTAATTGGAATGATTAAAGATAAAACTTTAAATGGAAATAAATTTCCTTTAAAATATACAGCTTTTTCTCCTTGTTTTAGAAAAGAGGTTGGGGCCCATGGGTTGGAAGAGAAAGGGTTCTTTAGAGTTCATCAGTTTGAAAAACAAGAAATGGTTGTTATTTGTGAGCCTGAAGAGAGTTATGAATGGTACGATAAAATGCTTAATTTTACCGTTGAATTTTTCCAAAGTTTGGATATTCCAGTTAGAATTTTGGAATGTTGCTCAGGAGATTTGGCAGACCTGAAAACCAAATCTGCAGATATTGAAGCTTGGAGTCCTCGTCAGAAAAAATATTGGGAAGCTGGTTCTTGTACCAACATGGAAGAGGGTCAGTCTAGAAGATTGGGAATTAGATATGAAAAAAATGGCGAGATTAAGTTTGCGCATACTTTGAATAATACTGTTGTTGCTTCTCCTAGAGCATTAATTGCATTGATGGAAAATAATCAAGAGAAGGATGGTTCAATTAAAATCCCTAAGGCCCTTAGGAATTACATGGGCGGAATTAAATCTATTAAGAGGGGGAAATGATGTTTAGCTTATTGTTTAATAAAGTGATAATTTTCTTGTACTTTCTTTTCTTAATCTTTATTGTACTAAGAGGATTAAAATATAAAAAAATAAATAAATTGTCTTGGGCCATTATCCTTTTAGGAGCATTTATTGGCTTAATTCTTTTTTTAATTGAGATTTTATTAGAATTAGGAGTTCTTCCTTTCAATTAAAATGAGATTTCTACTCCGCGCTAAGATACATAAGGCGACTGTTACTGAGGCTAATTTAGATTATGAGAGTTCTATTACCATTGATAAAGATTTAATGGATAAGACGGGAATTTGGGAGGGTGAAAAGGTTTTAGTTGTTTCAGATACAACTGGTGCTCGTTTGGAAACTTATGTTATTACTGGTAAAGCTGGTTCAGGAGTGGTTTGTATGAATGGCGCAACAGCTCATTTGATAAAAAAAGGCGAAGAGATTATAATTATGAGTTTCATTTTGGATGACGATAGAATTAAGCCAAGAAATATTTTAGTTGATGAAAATAATAAGTTTGTTAAGTATTTGTAATTAATTAAAAAATATGTTCAAACCTTCTCTTGTTAACTAGGACTAAAAATTATTTCCCTTGATAAAAATGGTTACTCTTTTCATTTGAAAAAGAGCCTACCCTTACTTAGGTAAAGGGTAGACGTATATTGTTATACTATTGATTTTTAGTATAAATCTCTTTTAGTTTAAACGGATATTTCCTCCCAAATCTTTTCAGTTCTTAAGAAGAATTAATAAAGGTAAATCTTCTAATTATTTTATGGTATCAAAAGCTATTGAGTTGCATCTTAAAAAACCAGGAAAGTTCGAGATTAAACCTACTGTGAAGTTGAAGAGTCGAAAGGATTTATCTTTGGCTTATACTCCTGGTGTTGCTGAGCCATGTTTGGAGATTGCTAAGGATAAGGGAAAATTATATGATTATACTTCTAAGAAGAATTCTGTTTTGGTTGTTTCGGATGGTTCGGCAGTTTTGGGCTTAGGAAATATTGGTATTGCAGGGTTGCCCGTGATGGAGGGTAAAGCTGTTTTATTCAAAGAGTTTGGAGGAATTGATGCTGTTCCTTTGATGATTAAGTCTCAGGATAGCCAAGAGATTCTTAGAGTTATTAGAAATATTGCGGACACTTATGGGGGAATTAATTTGGAAGATATTTCTGCTCCTAGGTGCTTTGAGATTGAAGAAACTTTGAAGAAAGAGTTGGATATTCCGGTTTTTCATGATGACCAGCATGGGACTGCTATTGTTGTTTTGGCAGGGTTGTTGAATTCTTTGAAAATTGTTGGGAAGGACATTTCTAAAATTAACGTTGTTGTTAGTGGTTCTGGTGCTGCTGGAATTGCTGTTAGTAAATTATTATTGAAAGCCGGGGTTAATAATTTAATTATTTTTGATAGCAAGGGCGCAATTTATTACGGGCGTAAAGATTTAAATAAAGCTAAGAATGAAATCGCTAAATGGACCAATAAGGAGGGCTACAAGGGAAATCTGAATGGGGCTCTTATTGGTGCGGATGTTTTTGTTGGAGTTTCTAAGGCAGGAATTTTGAAGCCAGAGATGATTCGGTCAATGAATAAAGATTCAGTTATCTTTAGTTTAGCTAATCCTGTTCCAGAAGTAATGCCAGATGTTGCTTTGAAGGCTGGAGCTCGTATTGTCGCTACTGGCCGTTCGGATTTTCCGAATCAGATAAATAATGTTTTGGTTTTTCCAGGGATCTTTCGTGGAGCTTTAGACGCAAGAGTTAAAGATATAACTGATGAGATGAAGCTGGAAGCTGCTAGGGCTATTGCTTCGCTTGTTGGTAAAAAGCTTAAGGAAGACTATATTATTCCCGGGGTTTTTGATAAGAGAGTTACTAAAGTTGTTGCAAGAGCTGTTTCTAGAGTAGCATAATTAATTTAAAGTGTTAGGGGTTAAGGTTTCTATGGAACTAACAGATAAAGTTGATAAAGAATCAGTTAAGAAAATTGATGTTCCCTCAGAGAATATATCTACTTTATTTGATGAAGTTTATGTTGCTAATACCGCTCTTTATGGGTCAGGAATGGTTACAAAGGGTCAATATTTTTCTAAGAAATAGTTAGATAGTAAGTTTTAAAAACAAAAATAGAATATTGATATTATGCCTCGATTGTCCAATGGTTAAGACACCTGCCTGTCGCGCAGGAGACCCGGGTTCAATTCCCGGTCGGGGCGTATTATTACTATAAAATTAATACAAAAAGAAAAATTTATATAATCCTTTATTTTTAATTTTATATGCTATTCTCAGAAAAAGATAGAGAAATAATGTCTCTTGTTTTGAAAGAAGCAGAAGAAGCTGGAAAGCAGGGAAATTTTCCCATAGGTAGTGCTTTGGCAATTAATGGAGATCTTGTTGATGTTGGAAGAAATCAACTTCATATAAATGGTGATTGGTATTCTCATGCAGAAAATAGGCTTATAGAAAAGTATTCTAATTTAATTATGAAAGAAAAAAAGAAAGGATCAAAGATTGAATTATATTCTACTTTAGAACCTTGTTTTATGTGTTTTGGAACTTCTCTTCTTCATAGAATTCCAAAGATTACATTTGCTTGTCCAGATCCTTATGGGGGAGTTGCAAATTTAGATAAAAATAATTTTCCAATTTTTTATCGAGATAGGTGGCCTGAAATTAGAAGTGGGCTTATGGCAAAAGAATCTTATGATTTATTACTTTCTTTTTTTGTGAGTAAAAATACTAAAGAATTTAGGGAAATGTTTAATACATATAAAAACCTTAAACTATGATGGTAAAAATAGATTTACACATGCATTCAAATCATTCTGATGGAGAATTTTCTCCTAAAGAATTAGTGGAAATTGTTTCTAAAAAAGGAATTAAATTAATGGCTATAACTGATCATGATAAAGCTACTGCAAATAAAGAAGCAGAAGAATATGCAAAAGAAAAGAATATAGAATATGTTCATGGAATAGAAATTACTACAACTCCTCCAGAAGGAGTTAAAGAACTTCATATTGTTGGTTTATTTATTGATTCTGAAAATGAAGAGATAAAAGCTATTCCAGAAAGGCACGAAAAATATGCTATTGAAACAGCAAAAAGAATAATTGAAAAATTAAATAATTTAGAATATGATATTTCTTTTGAAGAATTAGTTGAAGAAACAAATGGAGAACATTTTGGAAGACCTTTTATTGCAAAGATTTTGATGAAAAAATATCCTGAAAAATTTCAAGAAAGAAGCCATGTATTTGACGAATTATTAGGAAAACAAGGAAAAGCATTTGTTATGCCAAAGGGAACAGAATTAGATGAAGCCATCAAGATCATTCATAATGCTGGAGGAATTGCAATAGTTGCTCATCCATGGTATCTTGGTAAGAATATGTTAGAAATATTAGAGAGATTTATTTCTCTTGGAGGAGATGGAATAGAATTAGATTATACTCCAAAGGATTCAATTCCAGAAAACACTAGAGAAATCTTAGAGAAGTTTGTAAAAGAAAATAATTTGATTATTTCTGGAGGAACTGATTTTCATAGGTTAGAAGAAGGTAAAAAAGAAATAGGTGATAGAGGAATCTCTGAAGAAGAATTTCTCAAATTAAAAGGATATCACCAAAAAAATGCAAAGAAATAATTGGATTGGAACAAGATGCAGAGACAATTTTGCATATACTCTTGGACAAAAACCCTTTTATTCTAAAGGGTGTGGAAATAGTTTAATAATTTCTGATTCAAGTAAAGGGGAAGTTAAAGGGATAAACAATCACGCCATTATCTTTGAAAATGGAAAAAATTACCAAATTCCAATCAATAATATTGAAGAGATAGTAAATGTGTCTTCTGAAATTCTAAATGAAAGTAGAATATTTTATGAAAAGCCACTTTCGATATTTAGAAGAGAAAATTTGGAACATTTAGCAAATAATGAAATAAAAGATATGCTTTTTGGTAATTACGGTTTTAGAGTTAATTCTATTATGGAAGTTGAAACTAAAAAAGGAAAGCATAGAGTATACAAATTGTCTTGTAATGAAGGAGAATTTATGTTGAAATATAGGGGAAATGATTTTGATTTTTTTGATTCTCAAGTAAAGATCTTAAATAATACATCTTATATTCCAAATATAATAAAAACAAAAAATGGTAAATTCAATTCTGTTCTAAAAGGGAATATTTATTCTCTAGAAAGGTTTTTTTCTGGATCAAAAAACCCTTCTGATTCTTCAAATTATTTTAATTTGCTTGGAAATCACATTTCTTTTATGCACAACGAACTATCTTTACCTTTTAAAGACAGTTTGGAAAAGAAGCTTTTTCAAGAAGGAATTTTTTTTAATGAGAGCAATATAATTTCATCGTATATTGATTTGTTTTTTAGTAAAGAAAATGAAGATTTGTTAAAATATTTTAATTCTTCTCTAGTTCATGATTTTGCTAAATACATGCCAAATCTCCCAAAACAATTTATACATGGAGATCTAAACAAATCAAATATAATCTGGAGAGAGAATTCTCCAACATTTGTTGATTCTGAGAATATTATGTTTTCTAGAAGATTAAGGGAATTTATTCCTGTTCTTTTATTTAAGGGGGATTTAAAATACCCTTTTTATAAAGAAAACTCAATGAAAGAATTAATTGAAGGCTATCAAGAGGCCTCTAAAGACGCTCTTAAAGATATTGAACTTAATTTATTCCCTAAGATATTAGAATTTTCTTTAATTAAACTATACAATATTTATAATATCAGAAGAAATAGGAAAGATCTTAATTTTAAAAAACAAGTTCTTGAGAGTTTAAAATTATTAGGAAAAGAAAATGTTCACTAAAATTCCTTTTCAAATTAATTATCCTTTAGAAATATTTGACCCAACAAAGGAAATTGATTTTATGGAACAAAAAGAAAGAAAGAAACTTTTTGAAAGAAATATATATTATAATTTGTTTGGTCAAAAAAGAAATAATCTTTTAGAAAAAAAGCATAAACTATTTTTTGATTTGGGAAATGAAGTTTTACAATATATGGGGCAAAAATATTCAAATTTAAGAATCCTGAATCTCTCTTTATTTGGATCTTCTACTGTTTTAGAAAATCCTGGAGACTATGATTTCTTAGCAATTACTTCTGGAGATATTTTTGATCTTCAAGAACCTACTTTAGAATTAAATAGAAATAAAATTCAAACGGGAATTTCCATAAAAGGAGTTGAAAATTATCTAAAGGGATTTCAAAAAAAAGAAGAAAGTATTCAAGGTAAAAGATTAGAGCAAATTATCGATAGAACTGCTATATCTTTATTTAGGAGACATATCCCTATCTTTGGAAAAGATTTTGTAAATAATGAAGAAGAATTTTTAAAAAATGCATTTGCTCAAGTTTCAGATTTAATAAACAACGCTTATGAACTATTTTATTTAAAACAAGAAGATTATTTTATTCCAGAAGAAAAAAGAGCAAAGAAATTGTTAACAAGGATTTATGAAGCAACTTCTTATTTTGGTGCTGTTGAATCTGATGAAAGAATCCAAAAAATGAGAGAAGAAATTTATTTGGCTCTGACTGAGAAACATGAACTTGAGAAGAGCAAAGGATTATTTGATAGATTTGGGAAATTGTATGAAGAAAAAGTCAAACAAAAAAATACTTAAACATCAACGACTTCATAACATCCTTCTATAGGTAAACGATTCCTATACTGATGAGACGAAACGAAGTCGAAAAGAAAACAAAACATTCCGAATATAAACAATGTGAGGAAATGTAGTGCTTCTAATATGCACCCGGTCGGGGCGTTCTGAATTCCCAAACCAATAACCTTATAAGCGATGTTCTTGATTCTTTTATACAAATGGTTAGTAAGCCTTGAGCGTATGTCTCTGTGGACTTACGGTTCAAGGATGAAAATTAATTCTTGGAGATTTTTTGTAAGCTAAATTAGCGTTAAGCTAAATGAAATAATGTAAAATGGAAAAGTTTAGAGAACTAGGAATGAGTAAAGAACTGACTGATGTTTTAAAGAAATCAGGTTTCAAAGAACCTTCAGAAATCCAGGTTAAGACAATACCTTTAGCTATGAAAGGAAGGGATATCATAGGGGGTTCTGCTACGGGTTCTGGAAAAACTTTGGCTTTTGCAACCCCGATTATTGAGAATCTTAAACCAAATAAACACGTTCAGGCATTAATCCTAACTCCTACGAGAGAATTGGCAGAACAGGTTGCAACTTCTATCAAGGATTTTAGTGTTAATAAAAGACTAAAAGTTTTAGCAGTTTATGGAGGAGTTAATATTGAAACGCAAATGAGAAAAATTCCTTCTTCAGATGTCATTGTTGGAACCCCTGGAAGAATTATTGATCATTTAGATAGAAGAACCTTAGAATTAGATAAGATAAAGTTTTTAGTCTTAGATGAGGTTGACAGGATGTTTGATATGGGTTTCTCTAGGGATGTTGAAAAGATTTTACATCAGTGCCCTGAAAAAAGACAAACAATGATGTTTTCGGCTACTATCTCTCCTGATATTGACTATTTAGCTAAGAAATATTCTAATGATCCTGCAGAGGTCTCAGTTCAATCTTATGTTGACCACTCAAAATTAAAACAGACCTATTACGATGTTCCAGATTATCAAAAGTTCTCTTTATTGGTTCATTTGTTAAAGAAAGAGAACAACCCTTTTGTTATTGTCTTTTGTTCTACAAGAAAAAATGTTGAGTTTGTTACAGATAATTTGAATTTGAATAAAATTAGAGCCAATGCTATTCATGGAGGTTTAGACCAGAAAAAAAGATTGAGAGTCTTGGAAGAATTTAAGAAAAGAGGAGAAGGTGTCTTGGTTTGTACGGATGTTGCAGCTAGGGGATTAGATATTGATTCTGTGAGCCATGTTTACAATTATGATATTCCTTCGGATTCTAAAGATTATGTCCATAGAATTGGTAGAACTGCAAGGGCTGGAAAAGAAGGCCAGGCAATTAATATCCTGGCTTCTAGAGATTACGAGAATTTTTCTAATATTGTTAATTTTGAAAAGGTTAAGATTGAGCCAGTTGATTTGCCTTATTTAGAAAGAGTTGAAATTGATACTAGTGCCTTTAGACCCAAAAGGTTTAATTCAAGAGATAGAGATTCTTCTAGAGGGAGGATCTCAGCTAATAGAGATAGTTCTAGAGGAAGAGCTTCAGGAAGGCCCCCTAGGGAGGAATCTAGAGGACCGAGAAGAGATTATTCAAGATCTGATGGATCGAGAAATAGGGAACCCTCAAGAGATAGAAATTCCAGAGGGCCAAGCAGAGGTAGATCAGATAGTAGAAGTTCAAATTCTAATAGAAGGGATAGTTCTAGACGACCTTCAAGAAGATATTAACCTCTTGTGAACTTTCTTAAAAAAAGAGTAAAAATAAAAAAAATAAACTTTAGAAACTAGAAATTCTAGTATCTTCGTGGACCACGAGAGTCTCTGCTTCCAGAACCTCTAGAGTCTCGGTTACCAAAGCTTCTTCCACCTGAACGGTTTCCAAAGTTTCTGTCACCAGAACCTCTATTGAAATCTCTCTTGGGTCTGTCTTCCATTGGTTTTGCTTCATTAACAGTCAATTTTCTGCCTTCAACTTCTTTTTCATGCATTTCTGCAATAGCCTTCTTAGCAACTTCATCGTCGTCAATAGTTACGAAACCAAATCCTTTAGATCTATTAGAAAACTTATCTTTGATTAATACTGCTTCTGAAACTTCTCCATAAGAAGTGAAAAGCTCTTTCAAAGCGTTGTCGTCAACACTAAAAGGTAAATTACCAACATATATCTTCATCTTATTGCCCTCCTTCAATCCTATCTATGATAGCTCGAGGAACTACAAAATAAAAATAAAAACTAGCTATTTAAGGCTTTGTATTGGGAAGATTTATATAGAATTAGTCCTATTTATTTTAGAGGTGACTATGGAAGAGACTATTTGAAAAAAGGAATTTGAATTGGGATTTGAAGTAATCGATAATCAACACAAAAAACTTTTTAAGATAATTAATAGCGTGGATGAAAAAGAAACATTCATTGTAATTGAAGAACTCCTGGAATATTCCAAAAATCATTTCTCTTTAGAAGAAGAACTTTTTGAGAAAAATAACTATGAATACTCTGCAGAACATTTAGAACAGCATAAAAAATTAACTCAGGATATTTTAGATTTGAAAGCTCATTTTGAGGGAGGCTCTTTAGATAAGTTATATTTTAAGAAATTCCTTACAGATGAATTGGAAAAACATTTTTTGACTCATGACAGAAAATTTGTTGAGATATTTAAACTAAAAAGGAGGGAAAAATAAATGAAGAAAATACTAACAATTTTTGTTTTTGCAAGTTTAATCTTTAGTTTGGGCTTTGTTTTTGCTGCGCAAGGAATTAATGGCTCAGGTCAGATTGGAGAGGTTGTTGCACAAGGTGAACTTAACGGTTCTGGCACTTCTAACAGCGATGCTACTGCTTTATCTCAAAGAGGGCCACCAGTGGAGGGACAGTATAGAAATGCTGAAGGACAGGTCTATGCTATGGAAATGAGTCAAGAAAGAATGAGAATCACTGCCGGCAACTTTTCGGCTCAATGTTCTGAAGAATGTAATATGACTCAGGAAAAAGTTCAAGAGCAAACTAAACTCCATGTTGCCCTATCTAATGGTAAAAATGCGGAGATAAAAGTTATGCCAGATGTTGCTGCTCAAAAAGCTCTTGGAAGGTTAAGGCTAAAGAATTGTGTTGAAGAAGAAGGATGTGTTCTTGAACTTAAGGAAGTTGAAAAGAATGATGATACAAGTTTAGCCTATGAACTTAAAAGAGAGAGAAAAGCTAAGCTCTTAGGATTTATAGGAACAAATATGAACGTTGAAGCGCAAGTTGATGCTGAAACTGGAGAAATCCTTAAAACTAAGAAACCTTGGTGGGCTTTTTTAGCTTCTGAACCTGAAGAGGTTGAAGAAATAGCATAATTAATATATTTTATTTTTATTTTATCTATATTTTTTTAAACCCTTTTGGGTTTTTTCTTTCTATGATAGACATTCCCGAATATAAAAGAGATGATTCGCAAGATTATTTAGAAGTTTTAGAAGCATTACAAGAGATTCCTTTTCCGGTGGGTAAGAATTTACTTTGTGATTTTCTTAAAGCAGATTTCTCTAATAAATCTATTGAGAAGAATAAATTGTATGATTTAGACGGATTCGGAGTTTTTGTAGATTTCCAGAAAGAGGAGATTATGGTCCTTATAGAAAAATGTTTAGTTAACGGATTTATTTCGGTGGGCGGTTCTGATTTCAACAAATTTATCAAATTACTTAGCTTGACTGATAGAGGAAGAAAGGAATTATCTAATCCTAGCTTAGTTAAAAAAAATAATCTCCTTGATGAAATTGATGAAATCAATGAAAAAGAACTTGAAGCATTTAAGGAACTTGAGGAATATCTGAGGGGCTATAATTTAGAACAGAAAAAAGCAATAATTAGTAGAGGAAAACAGATTCTTTGCGTCGCTGGAGCGGGAAGTGGAAAGACTACTGTTTTAACTAAAAGGGTTCAGTTTTTGAATAAATATGAAAAAATAAGAGGTGATGAGATACTCGCGATTACTTTTACGCGTAAAGCTCGTGAAGAAATGGCTAAAAGATTGATTGATTTGGGTGTTAAAGCTCGTGTTGAAACTTTTAATTCCTTTTGTGAAAAAATTTTATTGAAACATGGAGGGAAAGTTTATGGTCGTCGGGTGAGATTAATTAATTATCAACAAAAAATAATGATGTTCATGCAAGCTTTAGATTATGCGGGAATTACTGTTCAGGAAGCCGTTGATAGATATTTCAAATTGCATCAAAGGAAAAATAAAAGCTTTTCTCAATTGCAAAATATTCTTATGAACGATTGTTTTTCTGTTTTAGATTATTATAAGTCTCAAGGTAAAGATGTTAATGTTCTTAATGGAAATAAATTGAATGGCGAATTTAGAATGATTTCTGAAATTGTTCGGTTTTTACATACACAAATGGAAGTTCAGGGACTTAGAACTTATTCGGACCAAATTAGAGATGCAATTGATTTTTTTAAGAGATATCCTCGTTATATCCCAAAGTTCCAACATGTTTTAGTGGATGAATATCAGGATGTTAATGCTTCACAAATTGAAATTTTAGATTTGCTGAATCCAGATAATTTATTTTGCGTTGGGGATCCTCGTCAAGCAATTTTTGGTTGGAGAGGCTCGGATATTAATTATATTCTGGATTTTAAGGAAAAATATCCTGACGCTCAAATTATTCATTTGACTAAGAATTATCGAAGTAATAAGCATATTGTTGAATTTATGAATAGAGTTATTGAACGTATGGAAATGCCTGATTTGGAAGCTAGTTATATTGGTGAAAGAAAATTAGAGTTGAAAGGTTTTGATTCTGAAATGGAAGAATATAAATTTGTTATTGAGGAGATTGCGGGTTCTGGTTTAGATTTTAGGGAAGTCTTTGTTTTAGCCAGAACAAACCGACAATTGGAAGAATTTGCTTCTTTATTGAAAAAGACCAAAATTCCATTTATCTTGAAAAATGATGATAACCCTAATATAGAGAGTTCTGGTGAAATTACTTTGGCAACGATTCACTCCATTAAGGGTTTAGAAGCTGAAATGGTTTTTGTTATAGGCTCTAATGGAGTTAACTTTCCTTGCAAGACTTCAGAACATCCAGTTATGGAGGAAATTAAAATGTATGAATATGATAGAGAGGAAGAAGAGAGAAGATTATTTTATGTTGCTGTTTCTCGTGCGAGGAATAAATTGTATTTGACTTATACAGGTAAGAAGCCTACTTATTTTATCGATGAGAAGAGATTTTATTAATTTAACCTCCGAAAACACCATCAATAGCCCTATCGTGCATTTCTTTTCTGAAACATTCTTCGCAGATTTCTGCTTTTGTTTTTGGAGATGTTTTGAATGTCTTAGGGTTTCTTAACTGCGAGCATCTTTCGCATCTCTTTAGGCAGTTTAAGCAGAAGACTTTGTTTGTTACTTTGTCTATTCTCGTGTGGGATTTACAAACTATTTTTCCACAGCTATCACATCTTATTGAACAGTCTTTACATATTTTTTTTCCGCACATTGCACATTTAGTTTTAAGGCAGTTATTACAATAAACTCTTCCGCAAGCTTCACATAAATCTCCACACTTTTTACATATAATGTGATTATTTGAACATAGAACTAATTCATTTATTGGTTCTTGACATACCTCGCATTTAGGTAAATTTGCTTCTCCTGTTAAAGGGTCTAGTGAAACCTCGAAGTTTTTCTTTGCTTCTGAATTTTCTAACGAAACGGAGAAAGCTAAAAGAGGATAATAGATTAGGGTTGTATTAAATAATTTATTATTTATGTTAAGCATATGTCTTTGTATTTCTAATTGTATTGCTCTTTGTTTTTCTTTTTCGAATTCTTGGTTGTTTGATTGTTGTTTTAGTTCTTGTAGGGTCTTTCCAATTCTTTGAATTTTATCAAAATCTTCTTGAGCCTTTGCTTGCTCTAATCGAACAGAATTTTTTCTTAAATTGTCCCCTAATTCTTTGCTTTCTGCCCTAAAATGAACTTCAACTCTTTCTATTTCTTTTTCTAATCTTTCATTTAATTCTTCCGAAACCATTTGGGTCCTTGCTTCAATTATATCTTTTAGTCTTTCTTTTGCAACTTCGTAGGCTTCTTTTGGGTCTGGAATCTTGATTTCAGATTTTTTTCCCTCGATTAAAGGGTAACCTTTCAAATTCCCATTAATTATCTTATTATCTTTTACATAAATATCATTGATTATCTTCTCTTTTTCGTTTAAGTATTGAAAAGTAGTGCTAAAGGTAAATCTGAAAAACAAATTATACTTTCTTAACTCGTTTGCCCTTCCTAGAACTGCGTTTGGAGTTTTAATTAGCGAAAGCACTTTATCTTTTCTAGAAGTATCAAAATCTATTTTTAATAAAGTTGTTTTTCCTGAAGTTTCTAAATAGCTTGAAATTGCTTTTATTAGATAATTTGATTTATCTATGAATTCTATTTCTTGGTCTTGAATTGGTTCAAAAGATAGCTTGTAGGGTTCTTTTTTTCCATAGAATTTTTGGAAATCTTGCGGGACGTTTGATATTTCTATTGAATTTTCTTTAGGTTGGATATTTGCTCCTAAATTATTAAAAAACTTCTCTACAAAAGATTGGATTGGATTTTGCATAATTTAGGAAGAATTAGGGAGTTTAAAAGAATTATTGGGTTGTGGAGAGGGGTGTTTAAAATTGAGATACAGCCCCAATTAATAAATATAAAATCAAGAAGATAATGGGCCATTTTAAGATGAATTTCAAATAAATCCATATTTTCTTAAAAGTTGTTGGCTCTTGATAATATGCGTGAGGATCTTTACCATATATTCTCTTCTTTTCTTCTCTAAAAGGTTTATCTAATCGATATAATATTCTTTTCAACAAATAGAATCTTCTCAATTTTCTTTTAACCCACCATTTTTCTTTACAATTTCCTTGACCTGAATTCTCAAACTTTGACTTGTACAAAAAATTCTTTCCTTTAACCTTTTTTGTGTAAACTTTAAATGGATTGCGTGAAGATTTTGTTCTGATAAAAGCGCTTTTATTTTCAACCCAAGAAGGAGGATTTCTAATTCTTACGTATCCGAAGCAAGAAAAAAATCTAATTAATGGGTTTTTTAAGGAATTTTGTTTTTTCATTAAAATTTAAAGAAAGAAATGTTTATTAAAGATTTATTTTTAATCAAATCTTTATCTCATTCATCCAACAATTTCCCTGATGCATCTTTGGAGTCTTCGTATTCTTCGATACCTTTGTTGATTTGTTTTGCAATGTTTTCTACCCCTTTTGCAAAGAAGCTTAGGTTGTTTTTTGACTCCAGAAATGTTGTTAGTAATCTTTCCTCTATTTTGTTTCCTCCGGCCTTACCTTCAGAGTCTAGACCTAAGTTGAATAAGATTATCGGGAGTTCTCCGATTACTAATCCTACGCAGCACATTTTGTTTATTATCAAATCTACTACATATTCTTCCATCGTTCCTTTTGTTGCTAGGCTATAAATTTCCATATCGTTCTGTTGGCCTATTCGATCTAATCTTCCAATTCTTTGTTCTACCGACATGGGGTTCCAAGGCAAATCATAATTAATCAAAGTTTTACAGAACTGCAAGTTTAAACCTTCTGCCCCTGCATCAGTACAAATCATTATCTGAGATTTATCTTTGAATTCCATTATCTTTTCATATTTCTCGTCTCTTGAAAGCCCTCCCTTGAATTCAGTTATTTTCAAACCGTAAGGCATTAAGTTTTCTACCATATAATCAACAGTCGTTGGATGCTTAGTGTAGATTAGAATTTTCTCTTTTGGATTTTCTGTTAATTTCTTTTTTATTATGTTCATCATTGCTTCCATTTTGGAATCAACTTTTAGATCTTGATAATCCCCAAGTATTTCTTTTGCAAATTGTCTTGTCTTATAATGATATTTTTCGTCCTCGGCAATTCTTGTTAAAGATTCAATTGCGGATTTAGAAGAGCTAGTTACTTTTGGTAATAGTGCAAATACGATTAGTCTTCCGTTAATTTGATTCCCAGTTGCAGAGAAATATTGTTCTTTCAATAATTCGCAAGTTTTATCATATATCTTTTTTTCCTGCTCTGTTAATTCAACTGGTACTATTTTTGGAATTCTTTTCTTATAGTTTATTCCGGTTTCTGAACGTTTTCTTCTAATCATGACCTCTTCTAACTTTTCTCTTAAAATTTTAGGATTTAAGGGATATCTTTTATTTCCGTTATGTAAAAATTTTTTTCTGAATTCCTTTATTGTTCCCAGATGACCTTTTTTTAACAAATGTAATAAATTGTATAATTCAAATAAATCATTTTGAAAGGGGGTTGCAGTTAGAAGTAAGAATCTTTTCTTTTGGAGTCTATCGACAAATCTCCACCTTATAGTGTTTTTTTCTTTTAGCTTATGTGCTTCATCAACCATTAATAGGTCCCAGGAAATTGAATGTGCTTTCTTATGTCTAAAATCTCCCGTTGATTTGTCAAAGATTTTTACTTTATCTATAGAGGCTAAAGCTAAAGTTGCTGTCGACCAATCTTCTGGCTTTTCAATAATCTTGAAATCCAATTCAAATTTGTCGTTTAATTCATGCTGCCACTGGTTTACTAATGAAGGAGGTGTTAGAATTAAGATCCTTTTTGCAAATCCTCTTACAATGCATTCCTTTACAACTAGTCCTGAAGTGATTGTTTTTCCAAGACCCACTTCGTCCGCAAGTAAAGCTGAACCGTTAAAGTCTCTTAAAATTTTTAGTGCTCCTTCTATTTGATAGGGCAATTTGTAGGCGAGATTTTTTTCAATTAAATTGTAGGAAATTAGCTCATTTATTTCTGTATCCTGGTTTATCTTCTCTGCTTCTACCTTTAAGTCTAAAAGTTCTGAAGATTCAAATTCTTTTTTCTCTAGTTTATCAAATAAGGAAAAATCCTCTTCTGAAAATGATTCATTTACTAAAATTCTTGGCATTTTGCACCTCAGTAAAAGCTAAGAGCCTTGTTTGGTTTTTAAGAATTCTGGTGAAAATTTACTTAATTATCAAGAGAAAACATCTGCATAAAGGTGAGCTATATAATCTTTTTGAGCATTCATTCCCGTCACTGGCGTAAAAAGGGTATATAAATTTAATGCTTAATTTGTCATACTTTTTAGTGAGAGGAAAGCTTTAAAAAAAGATTTAGGATTTAGGATTTAATTAAACGAGGTATTAAAATGCCAGAAGAATACGAACAAGAAGAAGACTTTGAGGGCGAAGAATCTGACGAAGATGAAGACCTTAAAGAATCTGAACCAGTAAAAGAATCAGATGAAGACTTAGATGATGAGGATTCAGATGATGACGATGATTCAGATTACGAAGACATAGATTAAGTCTAGTCTTTAATTTTTTATTTTTATTTTATTTTGTTAGGAAGGCTTATATAATTCCTTTTGTTTATTTCAAAATGGAAGCGAAGAGAATCTTTCTTTGGATATTTATATTTTTAATCTTAGGAATGACTATTTTATATTGGTATTTCCCTTCTGACCCTCGAGATTTTAATTTTAGTTTAAATTCAGATACAAATTTTAGCGAAAACGGAAGGGGCATGCAGTTTTATAAGAATATGCGGTTCCCTTCTGAAAGAATTTCTTATCAAATTAGTGAAGAATGTACTCTTAAAAAACAGGCTGAAATGATTGAAGCTTTTGAAATTATGGAAGATAAAACCATACTAGAATTTTATCCTGCACTAATAGAACCAGAAATTAGTGTGATTTGTGATGATAAAATAAAAATAGAAAATGGCATGTTTATTGCGGGAGAGGGGGGGCCTGCAAATGTTAGCTTGGGAGAAAATTTTAGTGTTATTAGAAATGGCCATATTTTGTTGATTCGTGAGTCTAGTTGTGAAAGACCCAACATTGCAATACATGAGTTATTGCATGTTCTTGGATTCGATCATTCTGAAAATATAAATAATATCATGTATCCTATTAGTAAATGCCGACAAGAGATTAGCGAGGATATGATTGATGAGATTAATCGGCTGTACTCTATCCCTAGTCTACCTGATATTGCCATAGAGAAGGTTTCTGCTGAGTTAAAGAATCGTTTTCTTAGCTTTAATCTAACAATCCAAAATGAGGGACTTAAAGAGTCTGGGGAGTTTGTTATAGAGATTTTTGCAAACGACAAACTTGTTGAAACACTGAATGTAGACGCAATACCCCTTGGTTCCGGAAGAGAAATCACAGTTACAAATGTTTTTATTTCCAAAATCAATGTAGAAAAGTTAGAATTTTCTATAAAAGTGTTAGAGCAAGAATTAGATAAAATTAATAATATAGTTACTCTTGAACTTAGTTAATCCAAATCTAAATCATCAAGGTCGTTGTCAAAGGTGTCTTCTTGAATTGTATCTGGATCAAATTCTTCTCGTTCCATAAATTCTTCTTCCATCTTATTTTCACAGGATTCCTGTGGATTTTACCTCATTTTTATTTTATTTTTTTAGATGAGAGCTAGAGTATTTAAATTCTTCTATTAACTAAAGTATATATTTTAGTTGATTTGCCGAGGAGAAAAGTTTAAAAGGGAGGTTTTATTTTTTTAGATTGAAGAATGCTTCTAGTTTATTTTCTAAAAAGAAAAAATCCCTTCGCCCAGAGCGATTGAAATCTTTCAGATTTACACTTAGCATAAAGTTCGTTAAACTTTATACTAAACTGGGAATTAGCTCTTCGAGAGCTGGAACACATCTGAATCTAACCTGTTCGACTCAAAAGAAAAATCCCTTCGCCCAGAGTCGAACTGGGGATCTTCCGGGCACTGCGTACCAAGAAGCTGACTTTTAGGGCTTCATTTAATTTCCGCGATTGGAATATCCACCTTAGTATTCTACAGCCAGACGCTTTAACCACTAAGCTACGAAGGGATTATATAATTGAATAAGAAATTGTCTATTTAAAAGTTTTGAATAGGCTCATTTGAAATTCCAAAAAAAAAGGAAGGAAAAAACCGAAGTTCTATCCTTCCAACAATTAACCGAAGTTAATCGACCTAACCGAAGTTAGATATTTCTTCATAGGTTTTAGCTATTATAAATGTATCGGTTTGCACTTATTTTTCTTCTTTAGGTTCAGATTCATCTTTTGCAAAATCTTCTAATAGTTTCTTTAACTCTTCTGCTAATAATTCGCACATCTCTTGCTGAAAAATTTTCTTCTTTTGGAACTTCCATTTTTTTGTTATGTAAATTTTATATATAATCTTTTCTTTTTGTTTCGATGCTAGGTAAAGAACATTTATTATTATCTACTGGAACTGTTTTGCCTTTTTTGATCCCTTTGGTTTTTTTAGAGGATACATTTCCTCTAGGATTATTTATCTCTTTTTATCTAGCCGTGATGATTGGTTCTTTGACTCCCGATGCTGATTGCCGAGGAAAACCTAAGTTATTCTATGACTTCCCTTATGTTTATATCTTAATGAAACCAATTGAATTTATTACTAGAAAATTCTTTAGTTTTAAGGAGATTAAAGTTAAATTAAAAGTTCAAAAAGAAATTAAAGAAGAACATCGAGGAATTATGCATTCTCCTATTGGAACTTTTGTTAGTAGTTTGCTGTTAACAATTATTTTGGGAACTTTGTTAATTATACTTGAAATGTTTCATGTTTTATTTATCTTGATTATTTTCTGGGGGTTATGGTTGGGGCAGCTTTTACATTTGGTTCAAGATTCTTGCACTAAGACGGGAATTGATTGGAAATTCCCTTTTGGAGAAAAATTAGCTAAGGGTAAAATTCTTACTGGAAACAAGAAAGACAACAGACCGAAGATTTTTGCGATTGTCTTGAATTCTCTTCTTGTTGGATTGATTGCTCTTTATGCAATGGGAAGGATGAAGGTTCAATTATGGATTGTTTATGTTTTGTTAATCACGTTAATTAGTTTATTGTGGGTTTTATTTTTTAGAATTAGCCAAAGGTGAATTCTTCCACTTTTCTCCGCTGTAATCTTCTCTAGTAAAGAATCTTTATAATTTTAAACAATGAATGGGCTACTTTTTCAAGTAAGTTATTTAGTTAAAATAGAATAATCTGGAGCGTTCCTCAGTTTCCATATTTCTTATTTCCCCTTCTTAACTAAGGAAAATGTATCTATTCTTTTTCTTAATCGAGCTCCTTTAATAATTGTACCCATAAAGATTTTATTATCCCGTTAGACTTAAATGAAAAGCTGGCTTACCTTGCACCTTTTTTAAATTTTAGAAAGATTTATCTTTATTTTTCTGCTGGCTTAAGAAGAAGGCTTTATTAGACGAAACTTCTTTTATCTTCCCATCTCTTTCGAAAATTGCGATTGCTGCGGGCAAAGCAAATCTTCCTAAAACTCCAACATTAGAATAGATAATATAGGAAACAACTCTCTTTTCTCCAGCCTCTAAATTTTCAAAGTCCCACTCTAATTTCTTTTTGTCCCGATCAACTCTTGAAGGTTCTTCCCCTCCAAACCGTTCATACATTTTAACTAATGGAGGCAATCTATCAATTAGCCTTATCCTTTCAATATATTTCTTAGCGCCCATAACAATTGTTACTTTTAGTGCAAATTCTCCCCCTTTAGCCTTAACGAAACTAATCTTTTTTCTAACTTCTAAATTCTTATTAGTGGTTTTTTTTGTCAAGATAACTACTCCTATTAACAGAATAATTATTAAGAATGGAAGTAACCAATTGGTCTTAACAATTACTTCTTCTGACTCTCCTGGTTCAATCTCTTGATCCCAAGTATAGTATACACTCCCTCCCTGACGATTAACATTTGTTGGTTCTGGACTAAAGCTAGTAAACAATCTTGAAAGAATATTCTTTTTAACTACAGTCTGAGTCTCTTCCAAGGTGTTTCCCTTATTAGTCTTAGTTATTACCTTTGAAGAGATAATTAATCCAAAATCTCTCGAGCTTGTCTTTAGAATGTTTTTTTCAACAAAATTTATCTTTCCTTCAACACCTGCATTAATTTTATCTACCTTAACGTTTGCTGTTAATGTGTAATAACCTGCTGAGAGCTTGTTATAATCTTCTTGATCCAAAGTAACGTCGAAACTTACCTTTTCATTAGGAGCCAGATCGAGATTTTTAGCTAGTTTGAAAAAAGGTGAATTGAATTCTACATCTAGGTCTTCAAAGTTAAAGTTTACTTTATTCTTAATATATACTTGTATTGAGCTTGACTCTGGATCTAAGTCAGTTGCTCCTATCTCAAAAGCGTCTTCTAAATTAATTATATTAACTGAGAATTTTTCCGCTTGTTCTGGTGTTGATTTTCCTTGGAGAAAGTATTGGAAAGTAGTTATTCCTTTAAGATCCCAATTTTCTCTAGGTAGAATCTTCACTTGAACTTCTTTTGTTGCTCCTCTTTCAATGTAAATTCTTTCAGTTGGTTCTAGCCCCGCTCCAAAGAAAGTGTAAATAAGGAAAAAATCTGCGTGACCATTATTAGTTACAGAAATGTTAAATATTGCAGGTTGATTTAAATCTAAAATCATCACCACATCTTCGGAATTTTCTTTTATAGTTAAATCTGCTAACACAGCTGGGACTAAAAGTAAAGCAAATAGCAAAAATAGTATTTTTTTCATGTAAGAGAATAGCGTGATTTCTATATAAAGATTTCTGTGCTTTGGGCGTTATTTTGCCTTGGTTAGAGTTAAAGTCACTTCTTTGCCAGTTTGAAGGTTTTTCACTTTAAATTTCTTTTTTTCAACTTCTTTCTCACCTACAAAGATCACTTTTGTGAATTGATAAGCATTTGCGTAAGCTAAAGCCTTGTTCGGTTTCCCAAAATAAAGACTGGTGTTTTTCCCCTGCTTTCTAAGCTGCTTTGAAAGTTGAATTGCTTTCTTATCTTGGTTTAGGGAAACTAAAAGAAATTTTTCTAGGTTAATCAAAACATTTGTTACTGCCATTAACCTTTCTATTGAAAAAGAGATTCCTGAAGCAATTGTTTCTCCAATCCTGTAAGTTCCTCCCCCACAAATTGTTTCTTTAATATCTGATTTTATTTCGAATACATTTCCAGTGTAGTAAGATAGCCCCCTAGCTAAAGAAGGTTGAAACTTTATTTCAAAGCCATAAAGTTTGCATGTTTCTTTTAGTTCTTTAATCTCTTGATATGCGGGGTACCTTTCAAAATAGCCTTCAGGCTTATTGAATATCTCTAAAATAGCCTCTGCATTATATTTCTTCAAGTTCGATTTTACTTCTTGGTAAGAGAGCTTGTCTAATTTGTCTATTTCTCTTATTACTTCCTCTTTTTCTTTAATTTTACTTTCATCCAAAATCTGATTTAGCAATTCTCTGTTATTTACATAAAGAATAGATTTTACCTTAAGTGCTTGAAGGATATCTCTCACAGCTGAAAGAATTTCTGCTTGATCTTTTACTGTTGCTCCTATTGTATCTATATCACATTGGGTAAATTGCCTTAATCTGTTTCCTTGAACTGGCTCATCTCTGAATACCGAGCCAATTTGGAATCTTTTGAAAGGGAGCTTTTGATTTTCTGCGATTCTTTTTAGTTGAAAAGTGAATTCATATCTTAATGCTAAATCTCTTTTTCCTCTGTCGTTTAGTTTGAAAACATCTGAAACAGCTTCGTCATTTGGGTTTTCTCCTTTTACAAATTTTTCATATTCTATGATTGGTGTTTGCACTTCTTGGAAGTTATATTTTTCAAATGTCTGTCTAGCTATCTCTCTTATGAATGAGAATTTATCTGCTTCTTCCCCAATATAATCCTTGAATCCTTTCACAGGTCCTTGGAACTGTGAGCTAAAATTCTTTGGATTTTTGTTTACTGTTTCCATTGTTCTTTTTCTAGAAAGGTATCTACTTTTTTAATTATTTGGACTATTGACTTTTCTGTTCTTTCGGCTTTTGAGGCGTTTCTTTTAACGTCTTTGATTTTCCAATGGATGACTCTCTTATCTCCCATGAATGTGCTTTTGAAAATTGATCTTGGAACGTCATCTGCCACCACAATTATTAAGTCCGCATCTCGAACTTTTGCGAACGAAAGGGATTCGGGTCTTCCCTCCATCTTGATTCCGTATTTCTTTGCTATCTTAACTTGAAGTTTATCTAAAGGAGACCATCCTCCGAAGATTCCTGCTCCGTCCGTTTTTAGAAATTTGTTTGGATTAACTTTATTAAAATAAGCTTCAGCTACCTTACTTCTGAATCGGTTGTATTTGCATACGAATAGTATTTTCATTTTAATTTCTTCTCCATTATAACTTCTATCTGATTAAATCCAAACTTTTTGAGATTATTTTTTGATATGCTATTTTTTAAAAAAGTTTTAACCATTACTAACTCTATTCCCTTTGATTTTAACCAGTCAATTCTCTGACGTATAAATTCTTTTCCTAAACCTTTCCCTCGATACTCTCTTTCAACATAATTTCTATCTAAAAGAGAATATTTCTTGCTAAAAATTCTTGCATTTGCAAAACCAACAATCTTTTCTTCCACTTCTGCAACTAACCAAAGAACCTTTCTAGAATTAACCTCTTTTTTAAAATCTTTGAATATTTCTTTAGACCAAATAGAAACCTTTCTCTGAAGCTCTTCCTTTTTCTCTCCAGGGTATTGTGTTTTTATTTCATCTATTCCTGCCTTAGAGTAAACCTTTTTCAAAAATTTTAAATCCTCTTTTTTTGCCTTTCTTATTTTATATTCCATTGTAAATCCAAGGGCGGAAGGAGGGAGTCGAACCCTCTTTGTACGGACCACAACCGCACGTAATAACCGTTATACCACAACCGCCATAGTAAGGAAACGAGGTTTCCTTGACTATCAACCTTCTCTCGGCACTGAACAGACTGTCCGAATTGCCTCCGATTGACAGCATTAGGGAAACAGAGTTTCCAATTAAGGAATTATCTTCCTTTAATTTAATTCTCTTAATAGAGCTTGATTTAAAAGTTTTTGTAGAAGCGTTGCTAGTATTAATCCTTCTGATGATGGGGATAACCCCTATCGTTTGTCATATAATTAATTAGAATTTAGGGTTTTTATGGATTTTGGTTTATGCCTCCTCTCTCCAAAATCCAATTAATTAAATCTTCCTGACCATTTTCAAATTCAATTATCTCTTCATCATTAATCAAATAAAACAAAATTCTTTCATCTGGGGGAATGCCATATTTTTCAAAATAACCGTTCCTCCAAGATCTAACCTTTATTTGATTATCTTGAAAAATTAGATCCTTCTCTAAAGCTAAATTTGATTTAACCTTATCTTGATCCATCAAAACAAATTTATTATCTAAATGACACAAAACATTCACATGGGTATACCAAATTGCAGCATAGCAAGATAAATTCGGATCATAGGCTCTAAGTAAAGAGGTTAAATAAACAGCCCAGTCTTCACAATCCCCGCCCTTATTGGAGATGAATTCAGAAGGAGTTTGCCAAAATTCTTCTTCTTTAAACAGCCCCCTATCCGAAACATAGTTCATATACGTGTGCCCAAAAATTATTTCTATATTTTCAAAAGCGGAGTTGTTTTCATTTAAATTTATCTTAGAAAATTTCTCTTTAACCTCATTAGGACGAATAAAACCTTGCATAGCTTCAGGGTAATAGGGCCATCTAGGATTAAAATCTGTCATAAATTTTAAAAGCTCATCATTCTCAAAATAATAATTTAAATCTTTTATTGCCCACTCTTCTATAAACGGAAGGCTTGAATCTCTTCCAAAACAAGAATCGGTTATTCCTCGCAAGGTTATTTCTCCAGTCCAAAAAGATAAATAATCCTCTTTAGAGATATTTGCTCTTCCCCCTTTAGAAAAACCTACTAGGTTTTCCCCAAAAAAGATTTCTCCATCTAATTTACAAGAATTATTGTGGATGAAACCCAAGGTAGCAAAGTTTAAACCCTCTTGAGAAAAAGATTCAAAATCTTCTTGAGTTTTAAGAGGCTCATCAATATTTAAGTTTTCTCCAGAAAAAAATAAAATTAGAATTAGAATTAGAACTGAAAAACAAATTGATATTTTTGCCAAAACTTTTCCTTTTAAGTTCTTATTCTGCTTTATCTCTTTTAATGAAATTATCCCAAAGAAAAAAGAAAAAAGCATGAACATTCCAGCAACCCTGTAATTATCCGCAATTACGCCAGAAATAATAAAACCTATTAAAGAAAAACAAAAAGAAATGAAGGCATATTTAGAGTATTTATTTTTCATTTTAATTTTCTTATGAATTTTAGAGTCCTATAATCTATAAAAACCTACTCAAACCACTCCAACTTTTCTCCTCTGGGCAATTGCTTAATCTGATATTCTGCCTTGCAAGCATCAGACTTATCTTTGCGTTCTCTTGATCTTAATAATTGTTTGAAGCCTTTCCTAGCGACGCATTTGCTTCCTTTTCCAGTTGCGTGTTTGTCCATCCTTTTATCTAAATTGTTTGTAACTCCTGTGTAATATGAGCCGTCTTGACATTCCAAAATATAAACATACCATCCCCTTTCTTTTCCCACCATTTTACCTAAATGTGCTTGCTGTTTAAGAGATTAACTAATCGTAAGATATAAATAGGCAAATTTTCTAAAATTGTAATGGTAAAGAAAAAGCGCGTTAGAAAAAATAAGCAAAGAGGGATGCACCACAAAATGATTACCGGCAAGAAGCCCATGACTAAAGAGCAAAAGGTAGAAAGAAAAGCTCAACGTGAATCTCAAAGAGAGGCTGCTAAGAAAGCCATAAGGAAACCAGTTGAGAAAAAAGAGTAACTTTCTCAGAGATTAATTTTTAAGAATTATTTCAATACAGTTATTTCTTTCCTTCTATGTCTAAGAAAGCTTTTGCTTGACCTAAGAATTCATCCATCTTTCCAATAACCATATTTTCTAATGCTTCAACCCGATGAGGAATAATTAGTTTCTCATAAATTGATCTCCACATTATTTTAGTTGCAGATTTCTCGAACTTGCCATTCCAATCTTTTATTAAAAATCCTTTAACTTTTACTTCTACGCTTCCTTTATTTGAACTTACCCTTGCTCCTCCTTGATTCATCTCAACCTTAGAAAGCCCAATTATCTTGAATTCAACCTTGGCATCAAATCTAAAGTAATCTGAAAGTTTTTTCTTACAACCCCATTCTACATCGATATTTTTTGAGCTCCCAGAAACTTTTTCGGAATATTTTGACTCTTCTATATCCGTAAATTCTATTTCTTCTCTTAACCAATCGTAACAAAATTTATAGAAATCTTTAAATGTAAAAACCCCATCGTATTTTATCTTACTCGCAAAAACTTGATCCTTCTCACCTGCCATTATTTAAGATAGAAAAACTAATTTATATATTCTTCGCTTAACACAATAATCTTTATATAATTCGTGGATTTTATTTTCCTATGACTAAACAAGATTTGATGCCTGAGGATATTGAACGTTTAATGGGAAAAGATGCTCAAAGAAACAATATCCTGGCGGCTAAGATGGTTTCTGAGATTATTAAAACTACTTTAGGCCCTAAAGGGATGGATAAAATGCTTGTTTCTCCAACAGGTGAAATTGTCGTCACAAATGATGGAGTTACCATTCTAGATGAAATGCAAATCGAACATCCTGCGGCTAAAATGATGGTAGAAATTGCTAGAACACAAGAGAAGGAAGTTGGAGATGGAACTACTAGCTCGGTTATGATTGCAGGAAAATTATTGGAAAATGCGGAGAAATTATTAGATCAAAAAATCCATCCAACTGTAATTGTTAATGGCTATCGAATGGCCCAATTAAAATCTCAGGAAATTCTTAAAGAAAATGCTCTAGAAATTACCTCGGATAATGTGGAAGTATTAAAACAGATTGCAATGACTGCTATGACTGGAAAGGGCGCTGAGAGCTCGAAAGAAAAATTTGCAGAAATTGTTGTAGAAGCTGTCAAGATGGTTGAAGATGGAACAAAAGTTGATTTAGAAGATATAAAAATTGAAAAAAGCTTAGGAGAAGGCATTGAAGATAGTGAGCTAATTAAAGGAATTGTTATGGATAAAGAAAGGATTTCTAAGGATATGCCTAAAATTATCCAAGATGCGAAGATTGCTTTAATTGATTTTCCCTTAGAATTGAAGAATTTGGATATTGATGCTAAGATCTCTTTGAATTCTCCTGATCAGTTACAGAGTTTTATTAATCAGGAAGAAAATATGATTAGAGAAATGGTCAATAGAATTGTTCAAACAGGAGCAAATGTTTTATTTTGTCAAAAAGGAATTGATGACTTTGCAAGATATCTTTTGGCTCGTGCAGGAATTTATTCTTGCCGAAGAATTGCTCGTTCGGATTTAGAAAAGATATCCAAAGCTACTAAAGGAAAAATAATTAGCAATTTAGGAGAATTGAATTTGGAAGATTTAGGAGAAGCTGAAGTTGTTGAAGAAGTTAAAAAAGGTTCAGAGGGATTTACATATATTCGGGGATGTAAAAACCCTAAAGCTGTCACGATTTTGATCCACGGAGGAACTAATCATGTTGTTGATGAAATTGAAAGAGCAATAATGGATGGCCTAGGAGATGTTGTTTCTACAATTGACACAGGTTTAATTGTTTCTGGGGGAGGTTCAATTGAAATTGAAATCTCTAGAAACTTGAGAAAATTTGGAGAAAGCCTTAGTGGAAGAGAAAGATTGGCTGTTGAAGAATTTGCAAACGCACTAGAATTCATCCCTTTAACCTTAGCAGAGAATGCAGGTTTAGATCAAATTGACGTTCTTACAGAATTGAAGGCTAAGCATGATGCGGGAGAAAAGCATTTTGGTCTTAATTTGTTTAACGGAAAAATAGAAAACGTGTTAGGAGCTAGGATTTTAGAACCGTTTAAGGTTAAATCACAAGCGATTGATTCTGCCTCAGAAGTTGCAAATATGATTCTTAGAATTGATGATGTTATTGCCTCTAAGCCTTCAAAGAGAGGGAAGATGAATTATTCTGGGGAGAGACCGGGTTTTATGGAAAGCTTGAGTTAAATTTTTAAGTCATTAACACTCTTTTCTTTTATGCACTATCACATTATCTTAACAGAAATATGCAATTTAAAATGTAAATATTGCTATGAAAAGTCTATGAATGAATTTGAAAATGGTCTTGAGGAAAAATGGGACTATGAAGAAAACGTTCCTTTTGATTCTGAGGTTTCTATTAAAAGATTAAATAATTTGCTAAAACCTACCGATACCCTTATCTTTTATGGGGGGGAGCCACTTGTTCGTATTGAGAAGATTAAGGAAATTATGGATAATATTAATTGTCATTTTGCGATTCAGACTAATGGAATTTTTTTAGATAAGTTAGATTTTGATTATGCTAAAAGATTGGATAAGATGTTAGTTTCGGTTGATGGAACTCGTGAGAGGGATGTTGAGAATAAAGGTCCGATTCATTATGATAAGGCTGTTTCAAATGTTCGGGCTCTTCGTGAAAAGGGTTATGCTGGAGAGATTGTTGCTAGAATGGTTATTTCTAAACCAGATGTTTATGAACAAGTTATGGCGATTTTAGATTTAGATTTATTTGATTCCGTTCATTGGCAAATTGACGCGGGTTTCTATAAAAATGATTTTAATTTTAAAGAGTTTAGTAACTTTGTTGAAGAATATAATAAGAGTATTAACAAACTACTGGATTGGTGGTTTGAAGAAATTAGAAAAGGAAAAGTTTTTATGATTTATCCTTTTGTTGGAATTTTAAACCGAATCAAAGGTTGGGATAAGGAAACCCGTTTGCCTTGCGGTGCGGGATTTGCGAATTTAACTATTAGTACTAAAGGAGATTTATCTGCTTGTCCAATAATGAATTCCGTTAAGAACTTTTATTGTGGATCTGTTGATACCGGTGTTGAGAAAGAAATTGATTGTGCTAATTGGTGTGTTGGTTGCGAATATTTCTCGATTTGTGGGGGAAGATGTTTGTATTCTAATTACGCTCAGCTTTGGCCTAAAGAGGGCTTTGATTTGGTTTGTAGAACAATTAAATATCTGATTGAAGGAATTAGACAAAGAAGTAAAGAGTTAAATTTGAAAGCTAAAGATTTTGAGTATGAGAAATACTTTGGACCAGAGATTATTCCCTAAAAATTTTATAGAAATTCTCTTCAATTTGCTTTTCTACTTTTGATTCAGTTGTTTTCCAAATCTTTGCTATTATCTTTATGGATTCTTTTATGTAAGCTGGTTGATTATGTTTTCTATTTGGATAGGGCGAGAGAAAAGGAGAGTCTGTTTCAGTTAAAATTCTTTTTTTTGATAATTCTCTTACCATCTTTTGAAAATGCTCTGACCTTACAATGTTTGTTGGAATAGAAAAGTAAAACCCCAAATCTTCTGCTTTTTTTATTAGTTTGAAATTTGCGTGGAAGAAATGTAAAACTATTTTCTGATTCTTGAATTCTTCTAGTACTTCTAGAACTTTTTTCTCTGCTTTTCTTGTATGAATGATTGCGGGAACATTTAGTTCTTTTGCCAGGGAAAGTTGTTGTCTGAAAATATATTCTTGGGTTTCTCTATCTTGTGATTCTTGAAAATCCATTCCTATTTCTCCAATTGCGATGATTGAATCTTTATTTTTTTCTACAAATTCTTTGAAAGGTGCAAAATCATTTTTCTTTAAATCTTTTCCTGGATAAAGCCCTGCTGCAAATTTTATTTTAGGCTGCTCTTTGGAAATTTTAAGATTCTTTTTACAAGATTTTAAATCTGTAGAATTTGAGATTACTACTTTTACTTCTTTAGAATTTTCTAGAATCTCCCTTAATTCTTTCCTCTTGAAATAATCCATGTGCGCATGTGAATCGTAGATCATGGAGATATTAATGAAGAATAGTTTATAGATTTTAAGGAAAGTGCGCCTGCCGAGAAGCTCTCAAGCCCACTCCCGAGCTACGCATAAGGCTCGTGAACTTGTTCGTCGAACCCAGGGTTCTCATCCCAAATGCGCCTGCCGGGATTCGAACCCGGGTCTCCTCGTTGGCAACGAGAAATACTAACCACTGTACTACAAGCGCTTATAAGATAATCTATAATCTTTAATTTAAAAAAATATGCATTGCCCTTTCGAAAGCTTTTTAATCTAAAAGGGTGTTTGTTTTTCATGGACCCATGGTCTAGTGGTTATGACGACTCGTTTACACCGAGTAGATCGCAGGTTCGATTCCTGCTGGGTCCATTTATATTCTTACCAATTCCCGAAAGCCCAAGATTTTTATGCATTTTATTTACACCGAGTAGATCTCAGGTTCGATTCTTCTTAAGATCTTAGAACATAAAATATAAAAAGCATAAAAATTAAATAAAGATATAAAAGGAGGTTAAAATATGGCAATACTTGGTTTAAGCGGTATTTTGGGAACTCTTGTAGGAATTATTGGTTTAATTTGTGCTATTTGGGTAATCTATGATGTTCTTGTGAACAACAAAAAATTTTCAACAAGTATGAAAGGTCTTTGGATTCTTTTAGCAATATTCTTTAGCATAATAACTGCAATAGTTTACTATCTTAAGTATAAAAGATAGTGTTCAGTTTTATTATTTTTTATTTTAATTTATTAGCTCGTTAAAAAAGTTAACTAAACGGATAAACTTGCTTACATAGGTAGATTGCAGCTTTTCCAGAATCTAAAGATTGTAAGAGAATAGCTTATCGGACTTAGCTTTCTGCCGGATCCCCATTTGAAAATACTTTAACCAAACTTTTATAAAGAATTTTATATTTTGTTCGTTATGAATACTCATGATTCTATTCCAGGAATGGAGATTAATACTAACTACAAAAGTAAGGCTGCAATTCCAAACCAAGAAGATCCTGAAAAGGCTAAGAAGGAATTTGAAAAAACTAAAAAAGAATTAGAAAAATTAAAGGCATTTATTCTTAAGAAATATAAGTTTATTCAATCTATTAGTATTTTACCTCCTCAAGCGATTCCTAAATTTATCGAGGAGGAAGAGGTTCCTGAAGAGTCTAAAGATGCTGTGCATGTGATGATTATTGTTGATGAAGAGAAGGAAAAGGAAATTCCTAAAATTCAGAAAGAAATTGTTGAGGAAGTTAAAAAATACAAACAGAAAACCTGGGTTACAATTAGATCGCCGGCAGAAATTTGGGAAATTTGTATGGATCAAAAGTTTGAACTTTCTAGTGCTATTGCAATGAGTTTTCCTTTGCATGATAAAGGATTATTGGGTGCTCTTCGTGTTGCAGAGATTCATAAGTCTTTAGTTCTACAAAAGTTTGAGAAATATGTTGTGAGTTATGTTTTTGGAGGAAGTTTAGTTAGAGGAGAAGCTACCGCGGATTCGGATGTGGATGTTTTCATAGTTATCAATGATACAGATGTTAAAAGAATGCCTCGTCTAGAATTATTAGAAAGATTAAGGGGAATAATTTACCAGTATGTTGCTGAAGCTAATGCTATTGCTGGGGTTAAGAACAAATTAGAACCTCAAGTTTATCTATTAACTGATTTCTGGGAAGCAGTTAAAGATGCGCATCCCGTTATGTTTACTTTTATTAGGGACGGAGTTCCATTATATGATCGGGGAACTTTCATGCCCTGGAAATCTTTGTTAAGAAAAGGCAAATTAAAACCTTCTCCTGAAGCCATTGACAGCTTTATGTCAATGGGTGACCAGGTTATTCCTAGAAGTAAGAGGACTTTGCTTTCAGATATTTTTGTGAACATATTTTGGGGGGTTACAACTCCTGCACAAGCTTTGTTAATGCTTAACGGTTGCCCTCCACCAAATGCTAAAAAAGAACTAGTTAGAGACTTTACAAAAGAATTTTACGATACGGGAATGGTTGAAAAAAAGTATATTACTTTCATTGAAAAGGTTGTAAACACTTGGAGAGATTATGAATATGAAAAGATTAAAGAGATTTCTGGTAAAGAGATTGATAAATTATTGAAGAACACAGAAGATTATTTGAAAAGAATGAAGGAGCTTAGACAGCAAATTGAAAAGAAAACAAGTGCTCAGACAATTGAGAATATCTATAATGATCTGATTAGCTTGTTAAAAAATATTTTAGGAAATAAATCTCAAGAAAAGCTTGTTGAAGAATTTGAAAAGAAATATGTCAAAAAAGGAAAATTCACTAAACAACATTTGAGAATTTTGAATTCCGTGATTAAAGTTCGTGCAGATTTCAAGAAAGATAAATTGGATATTCATAAAGTTGATAGGGCTAGAAAAGATGCAGATAAACTTATTGGAGATTTAGTTGAATTCTCTCAAAGGTGTGATTTAGCTTCTTTAGAAAAAGGAAAAATGAGATTAAAGTTCAAAGACAAAAATCTTGAATTATTGAATTGTGATGGAAAGACTTTCTTATTTGAAGGAAATAGGATTTACAAGGTGGATACCAAAATAGAAGGAGTTGGAATGGATGAATTGGATTCTTGCATATCTAATCAAAAACAGAAAGAAAATGTTGAGATTGATTCTAAAGTCTTTGATCTAATTAGAAAAAAGTATGGAAATTTTGAGATTTTGATATAAAAGAAACCCGCTGGTTTCTTTTGAACTTCCTCTAATCACTGAACGACTATTTCTAATTGCCTCCTGAAATCGTATAAGTTAAAAACCCCTTAAACTCTTTTAATCTATGAAATACTTGTTTATTTTGGGAAGAAATATCGAACTGTCTAGATTAGAAGTTTTGGAGTTCCTGAAAAGAATTGGAAATTCCGTTATTAGCAGTAACCTTTTTGAAAACGGTTTTCTTGTTGAAGTTGCCAAAGAATTAGAAGAAACTGCCCTTTCTAAACTAGGGGGAGTTTTAAGTATTGGAAGGGTGCTTGGAGAAATTGGAAATTTGAATGAAATTATGATTTATTCTGGCGAGAAAAATAATATCAATTTTGCTTTATGGGAATTTTCAGATAAAAGCTCTGAAGCTAGAGAATACCTTAAAAAAAGATTTAAGGAAGAAAAATTGAAGGCTGTTTACAAAGGATTGAATGACAAAATTGAAACTCAAGAGGGCGAAGAATTTTACATTCCTAGTTCAAAACTATTAGATGAAGAGTATTTTGTTTTTGGAAATGATTTTGGGAAGATAATTGATAAATGTGATTATAAAAAAATTGAGGAAAGAGACATGAATAAACCTGTTCGCAGGTCTTCTTTGGCCATTTCACCTCGTTTAGCTAAAATTATGATTAATTTATCTGGCGTTAAAGAAGGAAAAGTTCTCGATGCTTTTTGTGGAGTTGGAACTATTTTACAGGAGGCTTTATTGCAGAATTTAGAAGCTGCAGGGGTTGATAGAGATAGAAGTGCTACCGAGGGAGCATTGAAAAATTTAGAATGGTTTGGATTTCCAAAGGAAGAGTATATGATTCTTAATTTTGATTCAACACAGGTTAATTTGCCTCAATGTTCTGTGATGGTTAGCGAACCAGATTTAGGGGAAATTTTAAAGAAAATTCCTTCTAAAAGTATTGCTGAAAAAACGCTTGAAAAATTTGAAAAATTAATGGTTCAAGTTATCAATAATGTTAAAGGGAAAGTTTCTGGAAGAGTAGTTTTTACTTCTCCTTTAATTAAAGTTGGAAAAGAAAGGTTAGGTTGCAACATTGAAAATATATGTAAGAGAACAGGTTATTCTTTGAAATTTGAGCCCCTTGAGGAATACCGGGAAAACCAGATTGTTGGTAGAAGAATATTTGTATTAGAAAAGACTGACTAAACCTTTTTCAACATTGCCGTTTACAAATTGTACTATTCCAGGAAACCAATTCCAAGCTTTTTCTTTCAAATAATCTACTATTAAATTAAAAAAGCCCCTTTGTTAATCTTATAAAAATAAATTAACCTTCTCACTTATCTCTGTAAAGAATTTAATGAAAATTTAAAGGATTTTTATTGATCCACGTTATGAGAAAATTGCCCCTCGGTAAGTTATAAGAGACCACGCCTTTCAGAGAGAGTTATTAATCCTTTTTCTTTAGCAAAATTTGTTAATTCTTCTAAACCTTTAGTATGAAACTTCTCTTCTTGTTCTGAAATATAGAAATACGCCTCCTGGCACCTTTTTTGGATTCTTTGTAATTGACCTTGATCCTTTTTCAAGGAAGGGTCTTTTTTTTCTAAATTTTTATAACATTCAACTGCATCCTTTAAGAGATTGTATTTAGATTCTATCTTTAAATTCATTTAATGATTAAAACAAGAGAATTTATAATTATTTTCTTTCATAAATTTAATTATTTATTATTTAATCTTAGAACTAAGTTAACTTTGATTTTCCAAAACTTTATAAACTAATTTTATGAATAATCAATATGGTAACTGGAAAAGTCGTACAATTTAGACGGGGAAGACACACTATAACTGAAAAGCACATGCTCATAGAAGTTGAGGGTGTTGATTCTCGAGAGAAGGCAGAAAAATTAGTGGAAAAAAGCGTTTCTTGGAAATCTCCTGCCGGAAAAGAGATTAACGGGAAAGTTGCTGGCGCTCACGGAAACAAAGGAATTATTAGAGCCATTTTTGAAAAAGGCCTACCTGGACAATCTGTAGCTACAAAGGTGAATATTAGATAATGGCAACTTTGAGAAAAGCAAATGCGTATTCTAAAAGGAAAGTAACTCCTTTTACAAGAACCTCTAACAGAAGACAGAAATCGTTTATCAAGGTGGTTCCTCCTCAAAAAATTATTAAGTTTAATATGGGTAAATCTAACGAATCAGATAAGTTCCCCCATATTTTAACAGTTGTTTCTACGGAAAATTTCCAATTAAGGCATAATGCAATGGAAGCTTGCAGACAGTTTGTTAATAAAAAACTAGATAAGGAATTGAACGGCCAGTATGCCTTTAAAATTGTTCCTTTTCCACATCACATTCAGAGAGAACATAAAATGCTTACTGGAGCAGGTGCTGATCGTATGAGTTCAGGTATGCAGTTATCTTTTGGAAAATCTATTGGAAAGGCTGCGATTTTGAAACCAGGATCAGTTATTTTTATCTTGTGGCTTCCTAATGAAAAAGCAGTTATCTTCACTCGTAAGGTTCTAAAACAAATTAAGTCTAAATTGCCAGGATCGTTTAGAGTAGACTATTCTGAAAATGAAATTGAAGCTGAACCAAAAAAGAAAGCTAAATGATGTTACTTCTTTATTGGGACAACACTATCGAAAGGTTTAAATAGTTTAAAATTCTGGGAATATTGAAACTTAATTAGTATAATAAGGTACTAAAAAGGAGGAAAAAACTAAACAAAATGACAGAATTTGAAAAATTCAAATATGGCGCATTGGCCCAAAGATTCTTGGAATCAAAAGAAAGTTCCAAATTTGTAGATGGAGCCTTATTGGTTCTTGGAAACGAGCTGGGATTGGGAGATGATGCAAATGGTTTCATCGAAGGGGCTTTAGCTTCAGAAGAAGGAACAAAAAAAGCAGCAAATATCTATAGTTCCAGTTTTGAAAAAGGTTTCAAAACACAAGATGCTTCTAAAATGGATTGGTATAATAAAACATTAGAGGGATTACCTTCTGAAGAACAAGATAAATTTAAAAAAGTCTTTTCTGATCAGGCGGGAAAAACTTATGAAGCAATTATCCAGGAGTTTTCTGCAGCAGCCTATAAAATGCAAGCTCCAAAGGGAATGTTCACAGATTCAGATATTGATTCTGCTAAGAAAGTTGTAGAAAAGTATCAAAAATTCTTAGGAGTTAAGGAAACTTTAGATGACTATATATTCGAAGGATTGAGAGGAAAAGCAGTTGATGCTTCGAGAAAGAGAAATCTTAAAGACTTGGCCTCAAAACTTTAATTTTTATTTTTTATTTAATTTTTATCTACTAATTTTTTTACTATTGAAATCATTACTTTCATAAATTCATCGGCTCTTTCTTGCCATTCATCGATATCTGTTCCCTTTAGGTCTCTGATTTCACCATGATCAATTCTTTTGTGAAGAGTCATAATATCTCTATACCAGTTAAGATATTTGTCTTTCAATAATTTTCTCTCGACAAACGCTTCCTTTAAATCTCCAATTACATGCTCTGGAGTTGGGGGAAATAAATTTGCCGCCATTAAGGCTGCTTGAGCTGCATCTACCATTGACCAATAAATTCCTTCAATTGCCCTTAACTCATAAGCTTTACTTCTTGCTAAATGAGTCGGAGACCTTTGTAAGCAAGTATAGATTGCTTCCGGAGTTCCTTTTATTTTTCCCTTGATTAAAAGGTATTTCAAAGGCTCAAAGAATCCTCCTTCGTCGATAAGAACTTGCCCTTCTCTAAGGACATTAAGAACAACCGGGTCCCCTTTAAGTAAATCCTGCCACCAGGTACTAAGCTTTATTGTATTAATATGCAAGCTTCCTCGATATGGATTCTCTAGAACTATTTTATCTAGCTCTTCTCTATACCAAGCAATTAATTCCTGATCCCAATTTATTGAAACATCGTCTATGATTATTACTATGTCTATATCCGAACCCAAAGAAATTTTTTGTTTTGATAATGATCCGAATAAAGCTATTGATTTTATTATTTTTTTAAATTTTTTATAAGACTTTACTGCGAAGTCCATTGCAATGTCATGTTCAGATTGAAGCTTTAAAGTTGGCACAGATTTTTCAGATATTTCTTTCTTTTCTGTTGCTTTCTTTTTTGTAGATTTTTTCTTAGTTGACTTTTTAACAACTTTCTTTTTAGAATTTTTTTTCGTCACCATATTTATTATTATATAGCTTTAGGGTTTTTTAAAACTATTCTCTTCCTCCGCCCATTCTTCCTCCGGTCCCTCCACCTTGCATTGAGCCTCCAAGTTCTTGAGGAAGTCTTGAAAATCCTGCACCGAACGTTTCATAGTTTGTTGAAGGAAGCATTTGACCGTAGCCTCCCATGTAACTTTGCTGGAATCCTGTTCTCTGACTCCAATAAGGACCATCAGATGTAGAATATATTGGAGATCCGAAAGCTTCTAATATTTGCCCGAAAGGATTTGTTTTGAAATGTTCGAACCAGCCTCCAACTTCGTTTATCTTTCTGGCATTTTTTCCAGATTCCCCTAATGCTTCCATAATCTCCTTTGTGGGAACATTTCCCATACCTTGAGGTAAGTGAGAATCCGAATATCCGAAATTGTCTGTAACATGAACATGTTTAACATGTTTTGCAATCATTTCCGCTTCCTTTGCTAAATCTTTATCTGTGAATCCTTGTTTTTTATTTATATTGCTGTGCCCCATATCCCATGTAACTCCTATCAATTTATTAGCTATTTTTTCTGCTTTAGCTTTCGAAAGATTTTCTTTTTTCATTAGATCATTTACAAAATTTTTCTGAGAATTCTCAACTAGTTCGTTTAAATCTTTGGCTTGAGAAAAACCCATCCCAGAATAAAGATTCTCTATACTTATGATTGGTGCAGCCTTGCCCTTCTTTTCGTAATTCTCGTAGGAATGCATTGCCACATTTGCAAAAGTCTCTGAAGCTTTTTTCTTTGCAAATTCTTCTATCGGGATAAATTGCCTTGGTTTCAATTTTCTTAATTCATTTGTTAAATATCCTAACGCTTTTGATTGGAATTGAGGCATATATTTTTTTGCTAACTCTGCTTCATCTTTTTCATTTTCACCTATTAATTTCCCATAATTTTTTGAAATCTCATCTAGAGCCTCTTTCATTTCATTGTTCCCATCCTCTAACGCTGCTTTGTAAGCCTTACTAAAAGAAGCATTTACACTTCTCTGGGCTTCATTTAGATGCGCTGTTGCAAAATTTAATCTTTCAAACTCTATTCTTTCTTCATCTGTTGCATCTCTTAATTCTCCTTTAAGATATTGTAAATATCTTCCTTCTATTACGGGATGAGATTGGTAGATTATCTTCTCCGCATTTTCCCTTTCAAAATCTATCTTATCTAAAGAATCAATCCAAACAGTCCAATTTTGAACTTCTAACGCCCTCATTGGATCCATCACATCTTTCTCCACCTCCCCTCCGGGATAATATTTTACATCCTCCTTTATAGGGGCTATTTGCTTTCTTTCTCTGTCAAAAACTACAAGAGTATCCTCTATCTTTTCTCTAGAATCCCCCTCTCCCCTAAACTTGTAAGTTGTTCCAGCATAATTCGAAGAATGGATTGTTACAGGGATATTTTCTTTATCATCTAATTGAGCAGCCTTGTCTATAATTTCCTTTAAATGCTGCTCAGCATAAATCTGGTTTGTTTCATCATAGGTATTCTCTATAATTCCACTTGCATCAACTAGGGGTGCGTGAAGAGAGATTTTTGCTCCTGCGAGTTTTGCCTTTCTTCTCATTTCTTCAAAATGTTGTTTGGGAATTTGATCAAAAGTCTGAGGATTTAAGACCCCTACCTCAATTGGGATAACTCCTGAATTTAAAGAAGTGCTCATAGCAGCTATTTGATTGGCAGATCTTGGATCGGTAGCAAGACCTAACTCTCCTGATCTTATTTGATAACCCACTTGAGGAATGTCCCTTGAAAGTTCAAAATAAGAAGGTAGTTCTGAATAAAAATTATCTAATGCGTAATCACCCTTTTCCATGTTCGTTTAAAGAAAGAATTGTTTATTAATTTAACTCCTTTAGCCCTTGATATTCTCCCTTAAGCTCTCTTCTCTCCAAAGGAGAATACATCTCATCATCATTTTTAGATCCTCCACCAAGATCAAAACCTTTTTTCGAAAATGCTTTCTGTTCTTCTAAAATTCTATCTGCAACAGAAATAGGTTTTCCCAAATCTTTTCTAAAGGATAAAGCACCTACTTCTGGACCTCCAAAATAATTTTTCTCTTCTGCTTTTTGATAGGTGATATATTCAATCCCTCCTTCATTTCCATTTAACGAATTTAACTCCTGCTGTCCTAGCCCTTTTTCTAAGGATAAAGTTGGAGCTATGTCTATCTGGCTTAATGAAACTCCTCTTCCGGTTTGGGACATAAAACGGCTTAGAAGAATTCTATCTATTTCTGAAGTATCGTTTAGAATTATCTCTTCATCTTCTAATTCGGTTATTTCTTCGTCGTCCTCTTCAAATTTATCTATTTCTAAATTATCTTCCTTGTCTTCTTTATCTTTTGTCATGGTTTATTGAGGATTCAGAAATATTTAAGAGTTTTGTAAGGGAAAGTTTATTAATTAATTTTATTTAAAGAATTAATGGAAGGTGAGCAAAAGAAAATTCATTTTAAGAGAAATCTTAACGAGTATTTTAAGATAGTCTCTAAGCACAAAACCCCTTACATCATGATGGTGCTCATGGTCGTGATAGTTGAAGCTTTATTCGTTGCAGACAAATATCTGTATAAATGGTTGATCGATATCTCCGAACAATTTGTTGGAGGAGCTTTAATTAAAGAAGTCTTCTTAGAAGCGGTTTTCTTAATTGCAATAATTTATCTGGGAATAGTTGTGATGAGAAGCATAGGACAATGGGCAAACATGTATCTTGTTGCAATCGTCGAACCTAAATTAATATTAAGATTAAAAGAAAAATATTTTGCTCACATTATTAAACTTTCTCATAGGTTTCATTCAGAACATAAATCTGGAAAATTGATTTCTAGAATTACTAGGGGTGCTAATGCAATAGAGAGCCTTACCGATGTGGTTGTTTTTCAGGCAGGACCAGTTGTTATGCAGTTCTTACTTATTTTTGCGTCCATTGCAATATTTACAATAAAACCAGCAATAGCTCTTGCAGTAACAATTCTTGTGTTTGTAAGTTATAGCATGTATTTACAAAATAAACAAAAGAAACTGCATCTTGATTGGAACAAAGCTAGGGATTCCGAAAATGGTTTTATCGCGGATATTCTTACTAATGTGGAATCTGTGAAATATTTTGGTGCTGAAAAAAGAATTTTAAACAGGTTCGGAAAATTCCTTGAAAGATCACGAGTCTCAAGTTCAAAATATTGGAATACATTTTCAAAGATGAGTTTAGGGCAACAAATGATTATGGGATTAGGATTATTTGCATTGTTATATTTCCCTTTTGTAGATTTCCTAGCAGGAAAAGTTACATTAGGTACAGTTGTATTCGTATATACTCTTTACGGAATGATTTCTGGTAACCTATTTAGATTGATGCACGGAATTAGGAGCTTCTATAGATCTATGGGAGATTTAGAGGATTTATTTGAATATGGGGAAATTGAAAATGAGATAAAGGATAATCCTGGAGCAAAGAATTTAGAGATTAAAAAAGGATCTATTGAATTTGAAAATATCACTTTTGGATTTAAAGGGAAAAACAAAATCTTTAATAATTTTAATCTTAAAATCCAACCGAATGAAAAGGTTGCTTTGATAGGGCATTCAGGTTCAGGTAAGACTACAATTGTAAAGCTTTTGAATAGATTGTATGATGTCGACGAAGGAAGCATAAAAATAGATGGAAAAGATATTAAGAATTTCAAACAAGAATCTCTTAGAGCATCTACAGGACTAGTTCCTCAAGAACCTATTTTATTTGATGATACGATATACAATAATATAAGATTCTCTCGGCCTGGAGCAACAAAGAAAGAAGTCTTGAAAGCAATAAAATTTGCTCAATTGGATAAAGTTATTGAAAACTTCCCTAAAAAAGAAAAGACAATTGTGGGAGAGAGAGGAGTTAAATTATCTGGTGGAGAAAAACAAAGAGTTTCAATAGCAAGAGCGATTCTTGCAAATAGAAAAATCTTAGTCCTAGATGAAGCAACTTCTGCATTAGATTCTGCAACAGAACATGAAATTCAGAAAGATTTACTTAAACTTTTAGACGGGAGAACTTCAATTGTTATCGCACACAGATTATCTACGATCATGAGTGCTGACAGAATAGTTGTTCTTAAAAAAGGAAAAATTATAGAAGAAGGAAAACACGAAGAGCTATTATCTCGAAAAGGAGAATATTACAAACTTTGGAGTCTTCAAAAAGGAGGTTATATAAAATAATTTTTTATTAAAAAATTAAGTATAACTTGCCATCCCGTGAGCTTTTTTGTAAACGTCAAATAGTGTGAAAGCCTTATCCTTTGCATCTGCTGCTGCCTGTTTTCTCAAATAATCTTTTTCATACCAATTATCTTTCTCAACAATCATATCTTTAGCTTTAATTTCTTTTTCTTCTTTCTTCTCCTCTTTCTTCTTAGGTTTAGAATTATATCCCCCCATTAAAGCCTTGAAAGGGTTTGATTGATCTGAAGCTTTCTTTTTTTCTTCTTCTTTCTCTTCTCCATCCCCAATAAAGTATTCTATATCTTCTTTTAATTGCCCTAGACTATCTTCGGTCGCCCCTTCAATCAAACCTAAAGCTCCGTTAAGATCTTCTTCTTTTAATAGCTGATTTAGTTTATTTATCTCTTCTTGATTTAAGGCATAGGCACTTAGGGTGAAATCTACTCTTCCTCCGAAGGCATAATGATTTTGCCCTTGGACTTTTTGAGGAATGCTTCTAAATTTGAAATCTGCCAAAATGCAAGAAAAATAATCTCTTCGAGTTTTTAGATTTTTGAAATGTGCGGGGAATGTTGTGTCTAGAGCTAAATCTTTTACTTTGATCTTGCTTTTTCCCATTAGAGTCAATTCTAGAATTAATGTGTTGAATGCCTTCACTAAAGCTGCATCTCTTGGTCTTTCTTCCATCTCTAGAGTTTGTGCTGCCTTCAAGTAAGGTTTTGCCCATTGAGAGTAAAGCTTTAAACTTTTAACCTGGCTTTTCAGATAAGTCTTTTCAATTTCAAATCTTTTTCTTAATTCTGATTCCGAATGCTTTAACCAACCTTCAAATTCTGCCAACCTTTGTTTAACAATCCTTTTTACAATTTGATTCAAATCCAGTTTATCTACAGAATCTATATCTTTTGCAGCTAAGAAAGCATCAATTAAAGTTGCAAATCCATATTGACCTAAAGCCATTGCTTTTATTGAGGAGTTTCCTTTTTGAGGGGTGTCCACTTTGTCCATCCAAATTTGCTTTAAGCTTAACAAAGCTGCTTCGCTTTTAGTCTTGCTATCTTTTTGATTTAGATCATCATATGCTTGAAGCCTTATTTTGAATTCTCTTAAATCGTAAATTAAATTCAATATGCTCCTTAAAACCATGTTAATATCTGCTAATAACTTTGTTCCTTGTTGTTGCATTACAGATTTCCTTGTTCCCATGTCACCGAAATGTCCCCCTCCTTCTGACGAAGAAAAACTATCGTAAAGTTTTTCAGGTTTTAATCCAAAGTCGTTCATTAAATCTAAAAGAAAGAAATAAACTGGCTCTAAACCTTCTGCAGCCGAGTCGTAAGTTATTGTTTGTTCTGATTCTGGTCCGCCCTTAGCTGCATGATAAGGACTCACTTCAATTATCAAATCTTTTATCGACTTCACCATAATAAATTTAAGAGATTCCGATTTAAAAAATGTTCTAATCAATAGAAATTATTAAAAAGATTTCTTTGCTGAATTAGATATGGCAATATTCAAGAAAAAAGGAAAAGTAGTTGATTTGAGCCAAAAATACCATGCTCAGCAGGAACAGCTTTCGGATATGCGTTCTGAGATTTCAGAAGCTAAAACTGAGAAAGTTTCTACCGACTATGGAGGAAACGGAATCTTTAATATGTTCGGAGGAGTTGCACCAGTTATGCCTCAGAGTTCTGCTTCCGATGAAGAAATTAGTCCAGAAGAAAAAAAGAGAAGGTTAAGTAAAAGACTTTTAGACATGACAAATAAAATTGAAGATATGGGAAATCAAATTTATCATTTACAACAAAGAATTGAAGCTTTAGAGAGAAAATCTGGTTCGGGGTATTAAAATGGCCATTAAAAATATTGACAAAAAAATAAAAGCATATGCTTTGAAGAATGCGATTCATTATGGGGGAAAGGCAAATCCAGGTGCGGTTCTCTCTGCTTTGTTTAATGAAGGCTTAGAAAAATCAGAAGTTAGGGAAGTTATGCCAAAGATTAATGAAATTGTGAAAGATGTTTCTAAATTAAGTTTGAATAAACAGGAAGAAGAATTTGAAAAACTAAAAAAGTTCGTTTCTGAGCGAGAGGTTCGTGAGGGATTACCTGAATTACCTAATGCCGAGGGGGGAGTTATTATGCGTTTTAGGCCTGCACCTTCTGGGCCTTTGCATGTTGGGCACATTATAGCTGCAATGCCAAGCTCGCTTTATATAAACAAGTACGGGGGAAAATTCTATGTGATAATTGACGATACCGATCCTTCAACAACTCGCCCAGAATCATATGAAAATATTAAAAAAGATTTTGATTGGATTTTTGGTAATGTTACCGAATATCTTTCTTCCTCGGATAGGATGAACTTGTATTATGGGTATGCAGTTCGCTTAATCAAAAAAGATAAAGCCTACGTCTGCGAATGCTCGGGAGATAAATTTAGAGACCTTGCTAAAGATAAAAAAGATTGCCCTTGTAGATCTAAAACAATTGAACAAAACCTCCAAGATTGGAAAAAGATGTTAAATAAAAAAGGCTTTAAAGAGAGAGAAGCAGTTTTAAGATTCAAGTCTTCAATGAAAGATCCAAATCCTGCTATGAGAGACTTCCCTTTAGCAAGAATTTCTTTAGATAAACATCCAAAGCAAGGAACAACATATCGAGTCTGGCCTTTAATGAATCTTGTTGTTGCCGTTGATGATATGGAATTAGGAATGACGCACATCATTAGAGGAAAAGATCATGGGGATAATGCTAAAAGACAAGAAATGATTTTCAAAGTCTTTGAAAAAAAGTATCCCTGGGCTTTTTTTATGGGAAGAATTAAATTTAAAGATTTAGATTTATCTAAAAGAAAAATATTCAAAAAAATTGAAGAGGGAGAATATGAAGGTTTTGAAGATGAAAGATTGCCTACCATTGCTTCATTAAGAAAAAGACAATTTAAGCCTAAATCTTTTTCTAAATTTGTCGAAGAAAGAGGGCTAACGGATGTAGATAAAGTTATTAGCTCCAAAGACTTTTTCAAGATTATTGAGAATTCCAATAAAGAAATCAATAGCGATAAAAAATAATAACCTTTTTATAGGAGGAAAATCTTAGATAGTTAGAGGTTATACTCTACAATAGAATGGGAAAAAGGAGGTTGACAAATATGAAAAATAACAAGGGTTTATCAGAAGTGGTTACTACGTTAATAATCATTCTTTTAGTTCTAGTTGCTATAGGAATTATCTGGGGTGTTGTTAGCAACCTTCTAGATAAGAGCAAAAATACTGTAGACATTAATACCAAATGTATGGACGTGGGGGTTAAGGTTGTAAGTATCACTGAAACTCAAGAAGGTAATTATTCTTTGACCGTTACTAGAACATCTACTGGTGATGAGATTGATGGCGTTGCTCTTAAGATTTATCTTAATGACTCTACAGTTTATGGCCCGCTTTACTTCAGTAGTACGGAAATAAGTCCACTTAAGACAATTACATTAGAAGCGGTAGATGGAGATATGAATATTAATGAAGAAAGTCAAACCATTACTAAAACAGAGCTATACGCTTTCTTTACAGATGACTCGGGAGTGGATCAACTATGTCCTACACCTTCTATAAAAACATACTAAGTTTTATTTTTATTTTTATTTTTATTTTTTAATTTTTGAGAACTAGTGGTAACTTATAAATTATCTTTAATTAGATAAACTCCATCATTTTTTCTAACCCTAACTGGAAATTTTATTCCTACTTCTTGTCCTTTTTTTGCTTTCGTTACTTCCTTATTTTCTATTTCTAATTTTTCAACCTTGAAACTTTCTATACCCGTTGTGCTTCCTATAATTGCAATTTCGTCCCCAGAATTAATTATTCCCGAACTTATCTTTATCGTTCCTACCCCCAGCTTAGGGTAATAATGTAAAATTTTTCCAATAAATTCTTTTTTCTTTGTTGCTGCAGAATGCTCTAAATCCGAGAAATCATCACTTGTTGGAACTCCTAAGTAAAAACCAGAAGAAAAACCTTTTGTGTAAACTGTTTTCAATTTTTCTATTGATTCTTTCACTTCCTCTTTTGTTAAAGATTTGTCTAAAGCCTTTCTGTATTCTTCTACAACTGTTCGAACATATCTTGCATCTCTGTTTCTCCCTTCAATTTTAAACGAAATCATTCCGGCTTGTTTTAATTTGCCTATGAATGGCAATGTACAAAGATCTTTAGCAGATAAAACTGTCCCCCGATTAATCTTTAACTCTCTTCCCTCTTCATCTGTTAATTTGTAAGTTCTCCTACAAACTTGAGCGCATTGGCCCCTGTTTGCCGAACGTCCAAATAATTCTTGGGACATAAAACATCTTCCCGAAACTGCAACACACATTGCTCCGTGAATAAATGCTTCTACGGGTAAGACCTTAGAGATTTCTTTTACTTGTTTAAGGTTTAATTCTCTTGCCAAAACAATTCTTTCTGCACCTAACTGTTTATAAAATTCTGCTGATTCTTTATTTGAGATTGATGCTTGAGTTGAAACATGAAAGGGAATACCATATTTCTTACACAAATTAATTACGGAGAGATCCCAACAGATTATTGCATCAACTTTTCCTTTTACTTTTTTGATTATTGAGTCTAATTTTTTTAATTCTTCATTGTAAATGATAACATTAAGAGTTAGATATTTCTTTACCTTCTTTCCACAGAGTTTGTTTATTCTTTCTAAATCTTTTAATTTAAAATTTTTCGCATTTGCCCTCATTGAAAATTCTTTTAACCCAAAGTAAATTGCATCTGCTCCAGCCTTAATTGCTGCGGTCAAAGTTGAGAAATCTCCTGCAGGTGCTAAAAGTTCATATTGTTTTTTCATAAAAAAATAAAAATAAAATAGTTTTTAAGATTGCTGCTTTAGAAATAAGATCACTTAGATTTTTTATCTAAAGTCTTGCTAACTTTTTTCTTTTTTACAACTTTTTTATTTGGCTTCACTTCCTCTATTTTATCTTCCCGTTTAGATAAATCTTGGAACAAGAAGATATATAAAATTGGAAGTATCCCTATTGTGTTAATTAGTGCCATCATTATAAACCACGTCATGTGCTTGTTCCTAGCAGCTTTCCATAAAGCTAACAATTTCCAAGCCGCAGTCCAAATCATGATTAGTGCAAAAAGAAACACATTCATCCCAAGTTGTTCTGAAAAAGATTGTAGTATTGGATTCATTTTTCACCTCCAATCTTATAAAGAGATTTTCTGTTTTTAAAGTTTTACCCTCGACAAAATGTGTTGTACTCAAAAGTGATTAAGAATATTTAAATAAAGTTTTTTATTTTAGATACTACAAATGGTAATAAAAAAGAGGGGCCATACAATATATTGTAGGGTAATTGAATAATGCTCTGTCCATTTTGTTCAGATACAAAATCTAAGGTAACTGACAAAAGAGAGTCAGCAGAGGGAATAAGAAGAAGACGAGAGTGTTTAAATTGTAAAAAGAGGTTCACAACCTACGAAAAAGTTGCTGAGTCAGATATTTATGTAATAAAAAAGGACAATAGTCGTCAAAGGTTCGATAGGGATAAAATCTTTCGAGGATTGGATCGAGCTTTCGAAAAGCGTCCTGTATCAAAGGACACGTTGCACAAAGTTGCTCAAGATGTTGAGGAGCAAATTAGGAAAAAGGGAAAAAGAGAGATTAAAACAAAAACTATAGGGGAAATGGTTATGAGAAAAATAAAAAAACTAGATAAGGTGGCATATATTAGATTTGCTGCAGTTTATAGAGACTTTAAAGATATAGATGATTTCAAGGAGGTTATTAATGAAATATGAATAGAGAAACCGGGCTTTTAGAAAGAGATTTAATTGAAAGCGCTTTTCAAAGGAATGAAAATGGACTTTATTCAAAGAGACCAGATATATTAAATGCAAGAGTGCATAGATTTAGAGTAGGGGAAGAGAATTGGCTAGCATTTGTAGGATTATGTGGAAATTTTCCTTATGAGATCTTTACTGGAAGGACTGAGGAAAATGTTTTGCTTATTCCAAACACTATTGAAAGAGGAAATATAATCAAAGTAAAATCGGAGGGAGATGAAACGAGATATGATTTTCATTATACGGATAAGTATGGAAACCCCTGTATCTCGGGAGGAATCTCTTATGCATTTGATTCTGAATTGTGGAATAACAACATTTGGGTTTCATTCGACTTGAGAGATAATGCAAATATAGAGAGAACTTTACAAAAGATAAATAAACTAAAAGCGAGCAACGAGCTTCTTGCATCTTGGAAATATGTCTCAACAGAATCACTTAAACAATACCTTGGAATTAAAAGAGAATTAAAAAATGATAAATAAAATAAGAAAAAGAGATGGAAATGTCGTAGCATTCATGCCTGATAAAATAACTGAAGCTATCTGGAAAGCAGTTAAATCAGTTGGAGGAACGGATCGTAAGAAATGTGAAGAAGTTTCTAAAAAGATAATTGAAGATCTTTCAAGCAAATACGAGAAAGCAATTCCCAATGTGGAGGATGTCCAGAATCTAGTTGAAAAAACTTTGATTGAAGAAGGACATGCCAAAGTTGCAAAAGCGTATATTCTCTATCGTAAGAGTCATGAAGAATTGAGGAATATCAAGGGGCTGTTTGATACTATTGAAGCTGTTGACGATTATCTATCTTTGAATGATTGGATGGTAAAAGAAAATTCCAACATGGGATATTCTTTACAAGGATTAAATAATTATATTGTTGAAAAAATTATGAAAAATTATTGGACAAGAAGAATTTATCCAGAAGCTATTCGTTCTGCACACGAAAGAGGTGACTTGCATATTCACGATTTAGGAACCTTGGGTTCATATTGTGTTGGGTGGGATTTGAAAGATTTATTATTAACGGGATTTACAGGAGTTGCTGGAAAGGTTTCTGCTAGACCCCCTAAACATTTGAGAACTGCATTAGGGCAGATAATTAATTTCTTTTATACCTTACAAGGAGAAAGTGCTGGCGCTCAGGCATTCTCTAACTTCGATAGTCTTTTGGCACCTTTCATAAGGTATGATAAACTAGACTACAAGGACGTCAAACAAGCTATGCAAGAATTCTTATTCAATCTAGCTGTTCCAACCCGTGTTGGATTTCAAACTCCTTTTACAAATGTTACAATGGACTTGAAGGTTCCAGAGTATATGAAAGATGAGCCCGTTATTATTGGTGGAAAACCTCAAAAAGAAACTTACAAGGATTTTGAAGAAGAAATGAAAATGCTTAATCGTGCTTTTGCGGAAGTCATGAGCGAAGGAGATGCTAACGGAAGGTTATTTACTTTTCCTATTCCTACATACAACATAACAAAAGATTTTGATTGGGAAAATAAAGATTATGCTCCAATCTGGGAGATGACTGCAAAATATGGTATTCCTTATTTTTCTAATTTTATTAATTCAGACATGAAACCAGAAGATGCAAGAAGCATGTGTTGCAGATTAAGGCTTGATCAAAAACAACTTCGTAAAAGGGGTGGCGGATTATTTGGAGCTAACCCTTTAACTGGGTCTATTGGAGTTGTTACAATTAACATGGCTAGGCTTGGATATACCTCTATTGACAAAATAGATTTCATGGAAAGACTTGGAAGGTTAATGGAACTAGCAAAAGAAAGTTTAGAAATAAAAAGAAAGGCCGTAGAAAGATTTACAGATATGGGACTTTACCCTTATTCCAAATTTTATTTGAGGCTTACCAAAAAAAGATTTGACGAATATTGGAAAAATCATTTTTCTACAATTGGGCTTTTAGGGATGAATGAATCAATAATGAACTTTCTCCCTGGAGAGAACATAACAACACCTCTTGGAAAGGAATTTGCTGAAGAAGTGTTAGAATTTATGAGAAAAAGATTGGAGGAATTCCAAGAAGAAACAGAAAATATATACAATCTGGAAGCTACTCCGGGAGAAGGTACTGCATATAGATTTGCAAGATTAGATAAAGAAAGATTTGGAAAAATAATTGTTGCAAATGAAGAAGCATACAGAAAAAATAATGCTAAACCCTATTACACAAATTCTTCTCAATTACCAGTAAATTATACTTCTGATATTTTTGAGGCTTTGGACTTGCAGGATAGTTTACAAATTAAATATACTGGAGGAACAGTTTTACACGGATTTTTGGGAGAAAGGATAAATGCGGATCAAGCTAAAAAAATGGTTCGTAAAATAGCTGAAAATTATCGTCTCCCCTATTTTACTCTGTCTCCTACATTTTCTATTTGCCCGATACACGGATATCTTGCAGGAGAGCACGAATATTGCCCCAAGTGTGATGAAGAAAATAACTACTCTAAAAATAAAGAGGGGGTGCAAAATGGAAAGAACTAAATGTGAGATTTATTCTAGAGTCGTTGGATACATTCGTCCAATTGCTCAATGGAATGAAGGTAAGCAAGCGGAGTTTTACGATCGTAAAACATTTGAATTGGAAGAGGAATAATTAAAGTGAAAATTAAAGGAATTCAAAAAACTACTTTGATAGATTATCCTGGGAAAATAGCTTGCACTGTCTTTATTTTTGGTTGTAATTTTAAATGTGGATTTTGTCATAATCCTGAACTTGTGTTAAAAGAAGAATCTCAAGACCTTTGGGAAACTGATACCTTGGAATTTTTAAAAAATAGAAAAGATAAATTAGAGGGGGTTTGCTTTACCGGAGGAGAGCCATTACTTAGTTTGAATAAAGATTTTGTTAAAAGAGTTAAAGACTTGGGTTTCTCTGTTAAAATAGATACAAATGGAAGTTTACCTGGAAAATTAAAAGAATTTATCTCTGAAGGTTTGGTGGACTTTATTGCAATGGACATAAAAAATTGCCCTGAAAAATATTCTAAGACTGCAGGAGTTGAAGTTGATTTGAAAAAAATTGAAGAGAGCATTAAACTGATTCTTAATTCTGGGTTAGAATATGAATTTAGAACAACTGTTGTTCCTGAATTGCATGATGAAGGAGACTTTGAAAAAATTGGAAAATGGATTAGTTCCTTTGGAGAAGTTAAAAAGTATTATTTGCAAGCCTTCTCTAATCATGGAAAATTTATTGATTCTTCTTATAATGAAGTAAAAAGTTTAACTGAAAAGGACATTGAAAAGTATGTATTGGAATGTAAAAATTATTTTAAAGGGGTTGGGGTTAGGAGCTGAATGATAAAAATAAAAATAAAAAAGATTCATCCTTCTGCAATTATCCCAAAATATGCTCACGAAGGAGATGCAGGAATGGACTTATATTCAGTTGAAGATTTGATTTTGAAACCAAAACACAGATCTAGGGTTAAAACTGGAATATCTATTGAATTACCTAAAGGCTATGTTTCATTAATTTGGGATAAGTCTGGGGTTGCCTCTAAGGGAATAAAAACAATGGGGGGCGTTGTTGATTCAGGCTATAGGGGGGAATATCAGGTAGTTATAGTTAATCTTTCTTCTAAAGATTTTAAGATTGAAAAGGGACAAAAAATCGCTCAATTATTAATTCAAAAAGTTGAAAATCCCAAAGTAGAAATTGTGGGTGAATTGAGCCAAAGTTCTAGAGGCATTGGAAGCTTTGGGAGTACAGGAGTTAAATAAATCTCCTATCATGTTCTTCTCTTATTTATTCCCAAACTTCTTCGGGAGATTTCATTCCATCAATTATACAATACTATTATCTTCTAAAGCTCCGGGAAGAATATTTACTAACTCTAAATAGTTTTCTCTAACCTTTTTATTAAATTTATTTTTTGAATCAAAGAGTCTTCCTTTCAAATCCGTGCTTCCTTTTTTCCAATTTAAACAGTTATATACTCTAAAATATAGCTTCAAATCTTGAAATAAAAACCCTTAAAAATTGTAAAATTCTATAAAAATAATGATACCTGAGCTTAGTTCGAATGAATTTGAAGAATTTATTAAAGAGGGAACTGTGCTAATTGATTTTTTCGCTGAATGGTGTATGCCTTGTGTTATGATGGGACCGATTGTTGATGAACTGGCTGAGGAATTCGAAGGAAGTATTAAAGTTGGTAAGATGAATATTGAAGATAATGAATCTGTGGCGCAAAAATTTGGAATTAGCTCTATTCCGACTTTTATCTTATTTAAGGAAGGAGTTATGAAAGAACAAATTATGGGTGCTATGTCCAAAGACGATTTGAGTAATGTGGTTAAAGAAAATATTTAAGATGGCCCCGAAGGGATTTGAACCCTCGACACCTGGATTAAAAGTCCAGTGCTCTAACCAGACTGAGCTACGGAGCCATTAAATTCAATAGAAAAATTTTGTTTATAATACTTTCTTTTTTGCAAAAGACAATTTAGACAAAATTCAGAATATTTTTATTTTCTCACGCATAAATAGAAACATTTAAAAACCAAAACTTGGTCTGGAATATTATTATATAAAAATTAATATCAGAGGATACTGGTATGCAATTTTAAATCTGGGTTAATCCCTTAAATCACCGACGACAACATGCACATCCTAAAACCAAAACAAACAAAGTTATCTGAACAAGAGATTCAACAACTTCTTGAAAAATTAAATATTTCTAAATCGCAATTACCAAAAATTCTTTCAAATGACCCTTCTTTGTCTGAACAGGTTGCAGTTGGGGATGTTATAAAGATAGAAAGAAAAAATGAAGATAAACTAAACGAATATTACCGGGTGGTTATTTAGATGAAAAAAACACATCTTATCGTTAAGAAATATCTTGAAGATCATTCTTTAGTTGAATCAAACGTTACTTCCTTCAATGATTTTTTAGAACACAGAATGCAAGAGATTGTTAATGAAATTAATGAAACTATTGATAACGAGGACTTTGAAATAAAATTGGGGCAAATAGAAGTTGGAAAACCGGATATAACTGAAGCTGACGGAAGCTCTTCTTTGCTTACTCCTCAAGATGCTAGATTAAGAAATTTAACTTATTCTGCACCGGTTAAATTGGAATTAACCATTAAAAAAGACGGAAATGTTGATTCTGAAATTGTTGAGATTGGTAGAATTCCGGTTATGGTTAAAAGTCAAGCTTGTAATACACATGGATTATCTAAAGATGAATTGATTTTAAAACATATCGATCCTTTGGATGCCGGAGGATATTTCATAATCAAAGGTAATGAAAGAGTTATGGTTATGGCAGAAGATTTAGCTGAAAATCAACCATTTATCGAGGAAAATAAAAAAGGAGAATTAGTTCTAAAGATGTTTTCTTTGAAAGGAACTTATAGAATACCCCTCACCTTGACTGAAACAAAAGAAGGAATTTTCAACACATCATTTAGTAGATTTAAAGATGTTCCTGCAATTGTGATCCTAAAAGCATTAGGTTTGACAAAAGAATCAGATATTGCTAAATATATTGGAAAAGAAACAGATAGTGTTATTGTTAACCTATATGACTTTGTTGATTTAGCTACAAAAGAAGATGCGATGATGTACATTGCTGAAAAGACAAACTTACAAGGAACTAAAAAAGAAATTTTAGATAGAGTTAAACAAAGAATTGATTCATATTTATTTCCTCATATTGGTCAGACAAAAGAAGAGAGAATGGGTAAAGCGATTACGCTTTGCAAATTAATTAAGCAATATCTAACTGCAAAAGAAAATCCTGAGTTAAGAACAGATAAAGATCATTACGCTAACAAGAGAGTTAGACTTTCTGGTGATTTATTAGCTACTTTGTTTAGAGTTAACTTGGGAATTTTAATAAGAGACATACAATATTCTTTACAAAAATCTTCTAAGAGGAAAAAATATTTTTCAATTAAGGTTTTAGCTAAATCTACTTTATTTTCTCATAGAATTGAGTCTGCAATTGCAACAGGTTCTTGGACTGGTGAAAGAAGTGGGGTTACTCAAAATATGGACAAGACAAATTATCTGGCTACAATATCTCAACTTCAAAGAGTTTCTAGTATGCTTGAATCTGGTCAAGAAAATTTCAAAGCTAGAACATTGCATCCGACTCATTATGGAAGATTCTGCCCTATCGAAACTCCCGAAGGAACTGAAATTGGTTTAAGAAAGAATCTAGCTTTACTTGCAAAAGTTTCAACAAGGATAGAAATTAATGAAAAAAAGTTTTTAGAGTTGTTAGGAGGATTGGGCCTAGAGAAAGAGGGGAATGAAGGAATGGAAGTTTTCCTTAATGGAGGATACATTGGAAATGTTAGAGAACCAGCCAACTTTGTTAAATTAGTTAGGAATAAAAGAAGGTCTGGGGAATTGCCGCTTCAAATGAACATTAGAAAAGATGATGGGTTACACACTGTTTCTATCTATACCGAACCGGGAAGGACATTAAGACCCCTTATCATTGCTGAAAATGGATTTTCAGCATTAAAGAATGAACATTTGATACAATTAGAACAAGGATCAATGAAATGGACTGATTTGTTAGCTCAAGGAGTCATAGAATATTTAGACGCTGCAGAAGAAGAAGAAGCCCTTGTTGCATTAAATGAAGAGGGGCTAACTGAAGAACATACTCATTTAGAAATTGATACCATTAGCCCAATGGGAGTTATAACTAGTTTAGTTCCTTATGGAAATCATGATCAGACTTCTAGATTAAATAGGGGTTCAAAAACGCAGAAACAAGCTTTGGGCCTATACGCGGCTAATTATTTAACTAGGTTGGATACGGATGTTTCCATATTGCAATATCCCCAGAAACCAATAGTTAGGAGCTTTGTTTATGACACTCTTAAAACCTATCCTGCAGGACAAAATCTGGTTGTTGCAATTATGACTTACGAAGGTTACAATATGGAAGATGCTTTAGTATTTAACAAAGGTAGTCTTGATAGGGGAGTTGGAAGAAGTTTTTATTTCAGGCCCTATTCTGCTGTTGAGATGAACTATGCGGGAGGGTTAAGAGATGAAATTGTTATTCCAGAAAAAGATACTTCTGGCTATAGAACTGAAGAATCATACAGATTATTAGAAGAAGATGGAGTTATTTATCCGGAAGCAGATATCAATGAAGGGGAAGTTCTGATTGGAAAATTATCTCCTCCTAAATTCTTATCTGAAGCTAGAGAGATTTCTGTCAGAACAAAAAAAGAATCTTCAGTTACATTAAGGCAAGAAGAAAAAGGAATTATTGAATCCGTATTTATTACAGCGGATAATGAAGGTAATAAGATAGTCCAAGTTAAAACTAGAGATCAAAGAATCCCAGAATTAGGAGATAAATATGCTACCACTCACGGTCAGAAAGGAGTTATCGGGGCGATTGTACCGGAGCAAGATATCCCCTTCACAATAAGCGGACTTAAGCCCGATGTTTTATTTAATCCATTAGGATTGCCTAGTCGTATGACTGTGGGTTATTTATTGGAACTCTTAGCAGGAAAGGTTGGTTGTTTGAATGGAGAAATTATTGACGGTACAATCTTTTCTGGAGAAGATAAGAAAAGTTTAGAGTCTCAATTATCAGATTTAGGTTTTAGGTTTGATGGAAAGGAAACAATGTATAGTGGAATAACCGGGAAAAGAATGAAATCTAAGATTTTTGTGGGTAACTTATACTATTTGAAATTGAAATACATGGTTGGCAACAAGATGCATGGTAGAGCTTCAGGTAAGGTTGCTTTGCTGACAAGACAACCTATTGAAGGTAGAGCTAGAGGAGGAGCACTAAGATTGGGAGAAATGGAACAACAAGCATTAGTTGCTCATGGTGCATCATTATTGTTAAAAGAAAGATATGACTCAGACAAAGTTTTATTAAACATCTGCTCTAAGTGTGGAACTATCGCATTAGAAGATACAATAAGAAATAAAATAATTTGCCCAAACTGTCATTCCGAAGAAACTGAACCTGTTGAAGTTTCATACGCATTTAAATTACTAGTGGAAGAGTTACAAGGATTACACATAAATACCAATTTTGAATTAAAGAATAAATACGAATAAAATGAAACATAAAGCAATTAGCAAAAAAATAGGAGAAATTAGGTTTAACTTACTTAGCCCAGAGAAAATAAAAAATTTATCTGTCGCAAAAATTGTTACTCCCGAACTTTATGACATAGATGGCTATCCGGTCGATGGAGGACTCATGGACCTAAGATTAGGCGCAGTTGATCCTGGAGTGAGATGTAGAACGTGTGGTGGAAGAGTTAAAGAATGCTTAGGCCACCCTGGAAGTATTGACATTGCTAAGCCGGTAATTCATTTGAAATTTGTTCCTTTAATTGAAATGGGGTTGAGATGCTTTTGTCAACATTGTGGCAAACTAATGTTAGATGAAAAAGCTATCGCAAAATATTCTCTTAGCGAAAGAGCTAAAAAAGCAAAGGATCAAAAAATTTGCCCACATTGTCAAGAAGCTCAAGAAAAAGTTAAATTGGATAAACCTACAAGCTTTTACAGAGGTAAAACTAGAATTTTCCCAACTGAAATTAGAGAACACCTAGTTAAAATTTCTGATGATGAACTGGCTAAAATTGGAGTTAATCCACTAACTTCTAGACCAGAATGGGCAATTTTAACTTCCTTACTTGTTCCTCCAGTTACAGTAAGACCTTCAATCATTCTTGAAACTGGTGAAAGGTCTGAAGATGATTTGACACATAAATTGTCGGACATTATCCGAGCAAATCAAAGACTTTGGGAAAATCTTAATGCTGGTGCTCCGGAGGTGATCATTGAAGATCTTTGGGACCTATTACAATACCACATCACTACTTTTTTTGATAACACTGTTGCTAGAGTTCCTCCCGCAAGACACAGAAGTGGCCAGCCTTTGAAAACTATAACCGAAAGAATAAAAGGAAAAGAGGGAAGAATTAGAAAGAATATTGCAGGTAAAAGAGTTAATTATTCTGGAAGAACCGTTATTAGTCCAGATCCAAGTTTAGAAATAAATGAAGTTGGAGTTCCTTTTGAGATTGCAAGGATTGTTACAGTTTCCGAGAAAGTTAATGACTTAAATCTTAATAAACTTAAGAAACTAATCCAAAAAGGATCAGAATATCCCGGAGCAAATTATGTTATTAGACCTGATGGAAGAAGAAAAAAAATTTCTAACGAATTAAAAGAAGAAATAATTGAAGAACTCAAACCTGGCTACAAAGTAGAAAGACACTTGCAAGAGGGGGATATTGTTCTTTTCAATAGACATCCTTCCCTCCATAGAGGAAGCTTAATGGCACACTTTGTCAAAGTTCTCCCTGGAAGAACTTTCCGAATGCATCCTGCTTCATGTAACCCCTATAACGCAGATTTTGATGGGGATGAAATGAATATCCACTCTCCTCAAACAGAAGAAGCTCGTGCAGAAGCTAAAATCTTATTAGATGTTAAACAAAATATAATTTCTCCTAAAAACAATATGAATTTAATTGGCTGTATTAAAGATGCTAAGACTGGAGATTATTTAATCAGCGTTGAAGAATTCACAAAAGAAGAGGCCAACCAATTAATGTATAACTCTGGAATTAACAAAGAATTTGAGAAAACAAAAGTAAAAGGCAATGAAATTTTCTCAGCAATTCTACCAAAAGTGGATTTTGAAAATGATTCAATTAAAATTAAAAATGGGGAAGTTATCTCTGGGATAATGGATAAAACCACTTTCGGAGAAGAAGATGGAGATTTAATTAAGACGATTGATAAAAAGTATGGAAGAACGGTTGCGTTTAAGGCAATAAAAAATGCTTTTGATTTAGGTAAAAATCATTTATCTACAAGGGGTATTACCGCATCTGTTAATGATTTTGATTTAGATGAAACAATGATTAAAGAAAGCGATAAAATTGTTAAAGAAGCCGAAAAAAATGTTGAAGAAATTTTAGAGAAGTATAATAAAGGAACAATGGAGCTTATTCCTGGTAAAACTGTTGAAGAATCTAGAGAGGTTCATATTCTAAGGGCACTTAACGAGGTTAGAACAAAAATTGGAGCCTATGTTAAGAAAAATTTCCCTGAAAAAAATCCAGTTAGTTATATAATCAAATCTGGTGGAGGAGGAAATATATTAAATATTACCCAAATGGCTTCATGTGTTGGACAACAAGCTTTTGCAGGAGGACGAGTTGATATTGGATATACTAATAGAACATTATCTTTTTTCAAAAAAGGAGACTTATCCCCTAAAGCTAGAGGATTCATTAAAAATTCGTTTATCAAGGGATTAAAACCTGAGGAGTTTTTCTTCCAAGCTATTACTGGAAGGGATTCTCTAATGGATACCGCTCTTAGAACCCCTAAATCTGGTTATTTATACAGAAGATTAGCTAATGCCCTTCAAGATATAAGGTTAGAGTATGATTTAACAGTTAGAGATAGTGGAAATAATTTAATCCAATTTGAATATGGGGGAGATGGGATGGATGTTTCAAGATTACATTCTAATACAAAACTATCTCCTGGTGAAGCGATTGGTCTTGTTGCTGCTCAGTCCTTTGGTGAAGCATCAACTCAGATGGTTTTGAATACTTTTCATATGGCGGGTGTAGCTGAAATGCAGGTAACAACAGGGTTACCAAGAATTATCGAAATCTTTGACGCACGTAAAAAACCTTCTTCTCCTAAAATGGAAATTTATTTGAATAAAGAGTACAATAACGAAGAGCATGCAAGAACTTTTGCTGAAAAGATTAAAGAAGTTACCCTTAAAGAAATCTCTTCAGAGATTAATTTAGATTTTGGCTCCAAGAGTATTGAGATTAAAATTGATAAGGGGGGTTTAAAGAAAACACACACAACGCTACCTACTGTTGCTAGCAGATTAAATGAATTAGGCTTTGATGTTAAAGAAAGATCTGGAGCAGTTGTTTTAGATGCTTCAAGTTACACATTTAGAGAAATATATAAACTAAAAGAGAAACTTAAAGAAACCATTATCTCTGGGATTAAAGGTGTTGAACAAATCTTAATTGTTAAGAAAGGAAAAGATTTTGTTGTTATGACCCTTGGAACAAATCTAAAAGATATTTTAGTCCTGAAAGAAGTTGATGCGAATAGAACTTTCTCTAATGATATTCATGAGGCTGCAGCAGTCTTTGGTATAGAAGTTGCTCGTCAATTAATAATTAACGAAATTAAAGAGGTTCTTGATTCTCAAGGTTTAGACATTAATTATAGACACTTAGATTTAGTTGCTGATGCTATGACCAATACGGGAGAGATTAAGGGGGTTACTAGAATGGGAATTATCGCTCAGAAAGCTTCTATTCTTGCAAGAGCTACTTTTGAAACTCCAATAAAACAATTTGTTAATGCGATCGTTAAGGGTAAAACTGATAAATTATCTAGTGTTATTGAAAATATCATATTAAACCAACCAGTTCCCGTTGGTACTGGGCTCCCAGGGTTATTAGTTAATGTCGTTGGGCCACTAAGTAAATCAGAAAAAGAGAAAAAACTTGCTGACTCTAAGGTTGTTGAAGAAGTTAACAAATAATTCTGAATAACAATTTTTATAAAGAGGGCTAAGCTAAAAATTTAATAAGATGATAAAGACAATTAACATGGAAGACATGAGGCATATGAATCTGTTTTCTAAAATTACCCATGTTGATACAAGATTTTCTTTTAAATATAATGAAACGATAATGTTTTGCGTACCAAGAGCAAAGCTTTCTCAAGCTTTAGGAAAAAATGCTGATAACTTAAAAAAACTTAGCGATATTTTAAAAAAAAGAGTTAGAATTTTAGTTAAGCCTAAGAGTATTGAAGATTTGGAAAGGTTTATTAAAGCAGTAGTTGCACCCATTGAATTTCAAAATATTGAAATTAAGGGGGATGAAGTTATTTTAACTGCTGGAAGTCAAAGTAAAGCTGCGCTCTTGGGAAGGAATAAACGAAGACTTTTAGAGATGAAAATTATTGTAAAGGATTTCTTCGATAAAGAATTTAAGATTATTTAATTTTACATACGGAAACTTTAAAAACTAACTTTATTAACAATAAATATAAAATGGGATTAAAAAACGCAATTAAAATTCAAAAGAAAAGAAAAGAGCATAGATGGAAAGATAGAGGATTCAAGGCGAGAATTCTAGATCTTTATGCCAAATCTGATCCGTTAGGTGGAGCTAACCAAGCTAAAGGAATTATTATCTCTAAATTTCAGAAAGAAGCTAAGCAGCCGAACTCTGCTATGAGAAAATGTGCTAAAGTTCAACTGACTAAAAATGGTCGACAGGTTTCTGTTTTCATTCCAGGTAATTTAGCTCAGAAATTTGTTGATGAGCACGATGAGGTTATGATTGAAAGAATTGGCGGGAAACAGGGCCGTTCTAAAGGAGATATCCCAGGAATTAGATATAAAATAATTAAAGTAAATGATCAACCCTTATCTAGATTGGTGAGCGGAAAGATTGAAAAAGGTAGAAGATAAAATGGTTCAAGAATTTAAATTTAAAATCTTTGATAAGTATGATTTATCAGAAGTGCAAATTGTTGATCCAGGATTACAGATTTCAATTAACTTAGAGCCAAAGCTAATGCTAAAGACTCATGGAAGAAACGTTGTTAAGTTTGGTCAAGCAAGAGTTAACGTTGTTGAAAGATTAATTAACAAGCTAGCATTAGCAGGACACAGAAACAAGAAACATAAAATTGAACTTGGAAATGCAATAGGTAAATATGAAAAAAATGCTAAAATTGTTTTAGAAACTTTTGAGATTATTGAAAGTAAAACTTCTAAGAATCCCATTCAAGTTTTAGTTAATGCTATCGAAAACGCTTCTCCTCGTGAAGAAGTTACTGTTGTGGAGTACGGTGGTGCTCGTTACCCCCAAGCAGTTGATTGCTCACCGATTAGAAGAGTTAATCTGGCCTTAAAATGGCTTGTTCATGGAGCTTCAGATAAATCCTTCGGAAAAAGAAAAAAATTCGCTCAAGCTTTAGCGGAAGAGATTCTTTTGGCTTCTGAAGCAAATGGTGAAAGCTTTTCTTTCAAAAAAAAGAAAGAAACAGAAGCTCAAGCTGATTCTGCTAGATAATTATAGTCTCGTTATAAAATATTTATATAGTTGAAGAAATAAATTGTTTTATGACTAGAGATAAAAAGAGAACGCTCTTTACTGGAAGAAAACATAGTTTACCTTACTCTACTGAGAAAGTTTATGAAAAATTAAATAAACTAGAATTTATAACTGAAGGAGAAATCGTTAAAAGAGGCTGGTTTTGGCAAGCAAAAGCTAATAAGAAAAACAAAATTGTAGGCTATGATGAAAATACTAAAGCTTATGTAGTTACAGTTACAAAAAAATATTTTGGTCAAAGATTTTTTGTTCCTGTCCCAGAAGATAAAGAAGAATACCAAGAGAGGATAAAAAGCTGTTTTCCAAATAATTATCTTAATTAAATTACCAAATATTTATAAACCAAATTCTCAATAATCTATTATCATGGCGGAACAAGTAGATTTTAGTGAATTAATGAAACACCAGACAAAAATTAGAAACATCGCTATTGCTGCTCATATTGATCATGGTAAAACTACATTCTCTGACAATCTTCTTGCAGGTGCAGGAATGCTTTCTGAGGAGACTGCAGGAAAACAGAGGGCCCTAGATTTTCATGAAGATGAAGCAGCTAGAGGAATTACAATTGATTCAGCTTCGGTTTCTATGGTACACACAGTTAAAGGAGAGAAATACTTAATTAACTTAATTGATACTCCTGGGCATGTTGATTTTGGAGGAGATGTTACTAGAGCTATGAGAGCTGTTGATGGTTGTGTTATCCTTTCTTGTGCTGTTGAAGGAGTTATGCCTCAAACAGAAACTGTTGTAAGGCAAGCTTTGAAAGAATTGGTCAAACCGGTTTTATTCATTAACAAAGTTGATAGATTAATCAAAGAGGTTAAATTAACCCCCGAGGCTATGCAAGAAAAATTCATCAAGATTATTGACCATGTAAATAAATTAATTGAAAATATTGCGCCTGAAGGTTACAAGGAAAAATGGAAAGTTGGTGTTGGTGAAGGTACAGTTGCATTTGGTTCTGCATTCCATAATTGGGGTTTAAGCTTCCCTTATATGAAAGAACATGGAATAACTTTCAAAGATATTATTGATGCTTATGAGAATGATAATTACAAAGAATTGGCTAAAAAAGCTCCAATTCACGAAGTTGTTTTGGGAATGAGTGTTCAACACCATCCAAATCCTGTTGACGCACAAAAATATAGAATTCCAAAAATTTGGCATGGAGATATTGAATCTGAAGAAGGTAAATCTATCTTGAACTGCGATGCAAGCGGAGAGGTTGCTTTTGTTCCAATAAAAATCGTGGTTGATAAACATGCAGGAGAGGTTGCTGCAGGACGTTTATTCTCGGGCACGATAAAACAAGGAGATGAAGTTTATATGAACCTCGCCAAAAAAAAGGTTAGAGTTCAACAAGTATCAGTTTACAAAGGGGCTCAAAGATTAGTAGTTGAAAAAGCTCTTGCTGGAAATATTGTGGGTGTTGTTGGATTAAAGGATGTTGTTGCTGGTGAAACAGTTAGTAAAAAAGAGCTAGAACCCTTTGAAGCTATTACGCATTTATTTGATCCGGTTGTTACAAAATCTATAGAAGCTACCAAGGCTGCAGATTTACCTAAACTAGTTGAAATTTTAAGACAAGTTGGTAAGGAGGATCCTTCACTTAGAATTACAATTAATGAACAAACAGGAGAATCTTTGATGTCTGGAATGGGAGAATTACATTTAGAAATTATTGAAAATAGAATTAAATCTGAAAAGGGGTTAGAGGTTAGAACTTCTGCACCAATAATTGTTTACAGAGAAACTGCTAGTAAAGAATCCAGCGCTTCTGAAGGGAGATCTCCAAACAAACATAATGTTTTCTACCTTAAAGTTGCTCCTCTTGAAGATGAGATTTATAATAAAATTCAATCTGGAGATTTACCTGAAGGGAGGGTGAAGAAAAAATCAGATATTGTAAAAGATGTTTTATCTGGAATGGGTTGGAGTGCTGATGAAATTAGAAATGTTAAAGACGTTTACAAAGGAAATGTACTATTAGATGAAACTCGTGGAGAAGTTCATATTGGAGAAGTTATTGAAATGATTATGGATGCATTTGAAATGGTGATGGACCAAGGGCCCTTAGCTAGAGAGCCTTGTATGAAAATGAAAGTTACACTAATCGATATAAAACTTCACGAAGATGCTATTCATCGTGGTCCGGCACAGGTTTATCCCGCAGTTAGAGAAGGAATAACAAAGGCCATGAAAGAAGCTAATCCTACTTTGTTAGAACCCTTACAAGTCCATGTTATTGATATGCCTGGGGATTATATGGGGGCTGTTACAAAATTGGTTGGATCTAAAAGAGGACAAATGCTTGATATGCAACAAGAAGGTATGAATGCGGAAATTAAGGCCAAGATGCCTGTTGCAGAGATGATAGGCTGGTCAAATGATTTAAGGTCTACTACTGAGGGTATAGGCACTTCTTCTATCTTAGATCAGACTTTCGAAAAGATTCCTTCAGGTATACAAGAAGAGATTATTAGAAAAATTAGAGATCGAAAGGGTTTATCTGAAAATCAGTAAGCTTTGAGGTAAACTTTATTAAACCTGAAAATTTTAGAATCTTATATCTTTATGGAAAAAATTCAAGAGTTGGCTAATAGCGTAAGAGCTAAGATTAGTGACTATTGTTACACAGAATGCCATGCTTATTGTTGTCGTAAGGGTTATCTTATGATTTCTGAAGAAGAACTGAATTTAATTGTTGGCGAGGACAAAAATAAATTTATCTCTGAAGGCTCGGTTTCTGAAATGATTAATGGAAAATTCAGATTAGATTTCAGCAATAGCTGTGGGGGCTGCCCTCAATTAAAAGATTTCAAATGTATGATTCACACTGAAGAAAAAAGACCCCAGACTTGCAAGGATTTTCCTATTTTTATCCTAGGTAAGAAGATTAAAATTTCAAATCGTTGTCCTGCAAAGAAAGCTGGAAAGTTTTATTTCTTTGAAAAAGAGGCTACAGATTTAGGTTATGAAATCGTTGAGGAGTTTTTTTAGATTAGTAAACTAAACAACATTAAGATTCCAAAGATTAAAGCAAACCAGGCGAAGTTTATTTTCTTCGAAAGTTTCATTAAACCGTGAATTGTTAAAAGCCCGAAGATAAATGCAGAGAATACCCCCCAAAGAGGGAAAGATCCTGTTACTATCTCTTGGATGTTTAAGAAAATGTTTCCTATAAGAACTATCGGAAGAGAAAGCAAGAAGGAAAGTTTTAATGCAGTTGTATCATCAAATTTTCTAATTAAAAGGGCTGATACCGTCGTTCCAGATCTTGATAATCCTGGAAGAGTTGATAAGCCCTGAGCAGCACCTAGGATAATTGCATCGTTTATTTTTAGAGTTTGTTCTTTCCTTAGTCCCTTATTCTTTGGTTTAATTTGGATTATTCCGGTTATTAATAACAAAATTGCGATTGCTGCGGTTATTGCTTTTCCGGTTATTTCTAATGTTGAATCTAAACCCGCTAAACCCTTTAGAATTAAAATCCCCATAATTCCTGAAATCAGCGTTGCGATTAAAATAAAATTAAATGTTTTTCTCCGTATAATTGAAGCTTGTTTGTATTTGAATAAAGTGTAAAATAATTCTACAACGTCTTTTCTAAAATAAATTAAAGCTGCTAGAAAAGTTCCCAAATGGAAAAATAACGCGGTTCTAATTAGCACATCTAAGGAGGTGATATTAAACCAATTCGAAGCTGCCAGAGCTACAAATCCACTAGAGCTTATTGGCAACCACTCTGTTATTCCCTGAATTATACCAAGAATAACTTGTTGTAAAATATTTAACATGGCATAAATAAAAAATTAAATTATATAAATTAAACGCTTAGTTCTTTTTAGGGGTTTTAGTTTCTCCGGCTGATAATCCTCTGAAAAATACTCCTAAACCTATAAGAAAGATTCCTAAAGCTACTGGACTTCCCCATGAATACCACAACATTTTTTCACCTCCATCTTATTATAGAACGTATAATTTTATAAAACTGTCTAATTTTTTAAAAAGATGAATTTCAAAAAAACATTATATTTAGCAAGTTATCTGATTCCAGGGAGACCAACCTTAGCTTTAATTAATGAATACTCTAAATTAAAAGAAAAACGTAATCCATTTATCTTAACTGCAGGTTACATTGGAACTTTTACTCTTGCTGCAAAGATAATTCTAGTCACGACAGGGATATTTGCTTTGAACAAAAATTTTGAAAGAAAAGAAAAAAGTTTAGAGCAAAAAGTAGATTCTATTAGGAATTTACCGACGGCAAATCTAAAAAAGTATAAAACTTATAATTTAGCGAAAGATTTATAAAGATAATTTTTTTAACAATATCACTTAAACAAAAGTTATACTTAATAAAAAATGGCAAAAGAAAAACCAAATATGAATGTCGTGTTTGTTGGACATGTTGATGCAGGTAAATCTACTTGTGTTGGTAGGATGATGTTCGACGGGGGTGCGGTTTCTGAACAGCAGATGGTTAAGCTTAGAGAAGAAGCAGCTAAACATGGTAAGCAAGGATTTGAATTCGCTTATATTATGGACAATATTAAAGAAGAAAGAGAAAGAGGGGTTACAATTGATTTATCTTATAAAAAATTAGTTACGGATAAATTTGAAATTACTATTATTGATGCCCCTGGTCACAGAGATTTTGTTAAAAATATGATTACCGGTGCTTCTCAAGCAGATGCAGCTTTTTTAGTTATTGCTGCTCCGAGTGGGGTTCAGCCTCAAACTACTGAGCATCTATGGTTATTAAGAACAATGGGCGTTAAGAACCTTTCAGTTGCTATTAACAAGATGGATGCTGCTGAGTATAGAGAAGAAGTTTATAACAAAGTTAAAGCAGATGTTGGAAAATTGCTTCAAGGTGTTGGAATTAATCCAGAAAATACTGCTTTCATTGCATGCTCGGGTTTAATGGGAGATAATGTAGTTAAGAAATCCGACAAAATGGACTGGTATAAAGGTCCTACCATTAAAGAGCAGATTGATAATTTTCCCGCACCGGAGCAACCTACAAATCTGCCTATGAGGATGCCAATTCAGGATGTTTATGACATTACAGGGATAGGGACTGTTCCTGTGGGAAAGGTTGAAACTGGAATTATGAAAGTTGGACAAAAAGTGGTTGTTTTGCCTGGTAGAACAGGTACTGGAATTCCCGGAGAAATTAAAACCATTGAAGCTCATCACGAAACAATGCCTGAGGCTCCTGCTGGAGAAAATATAGGAATTAACATTCGAGGAGTAGGCAAGAAAGACGTTGCTAGAGGAGATGTTGTTTGTGAAGCTTCTGCCCCAATTCCAATTGTTGAAGAATTTATTGCGACTATAACTGTTATTAATCATCCAACAGTATTAGCTAAAGGATATACTCCAGTGTTCCACGTACATACAGCTCAAGTTCCTTGCCAGTTTACAGAATTAATTGCTCAAATCGATCCAAGAACTGGTCAAGTTATTAAGGAATCACCTGATTTCTTAAAGAATGGAGATACTGCTAAAGTTAGAATTAAACCACAAGGGAACTTATGTTTAGAAACAACAAAAGATAATCCTTTCATGGGTAGATTTGCAGTTAGAGATGCTGGAGTTACAGTAGCTGCAGGTATGTGCACTGAAATTGTAAAGAAGAAAAATTAAAATTTCTCCCATTAATCTAAATCTACACATTAAAGAAAAGGAACTAGTTTTGTTAGACCTTTTTAATTAAATTTTAATTATTGCTTTTTATGAAATTTAAATACAACTTTAAATATGGCCTTGGGCCTAGAATTTTTCAGGGATTGCTTTTATCAGGAGTTATTATTGGAGGCTATTACCTTAAAGGTAAGGGTTTTGATAAATTAGATGAAATTCATTCTAAGTTGGAGAAAGAAGTTTATGAAACTAAGATTTCCCAAGAATTAGTTGCTAAATCTAGAAAAGAAGATTTTGAATATAACTTTTTATAGAATAATAATTAATATATAGTTGTGAGTGTTTAATTTTTTATGGAAAAGTTTATGCATAAGCCTGAATTGGAGGCTGAGCTTTCAGGAAAGGGGGCCTATGTTCAGATAGATATTTTGAATCGTTTTCTTCGTTTGATGCCGCCGCATGAGATGAGAAAGTTTGCTTGGGAAAAGTTAGCTAAAGTCTATATGGAGCAGCGAATGTTTAGGGATGCGTCGCAGGCCTACCAGAGTATTGCAGTTAATTCAACTACTTTTAGAGAGAAGAGTGGGAATTATATTCTTTGCGCGAAGGCGTTGATTGAAGGAGGTTTTTTCGAGGACGCTGAAAGAGCTTTGAAGAGGGCGTTGGGAGAGGCAAATATTGAACAGAAGAAAGAGGTTATGAAAGAGATTAAGAATTTCTATAAGGAGTTAGGAAATGATTTAGTTATGAAAGATAAAAGGAATAAGGCTACGATATATTATGAAAAGTTTTTGAAACAAAACGAGGTTGCGGAGGATGAGAGGGTTGCAGTTAAGGAGAAGTTGAAAGTAATTTATGAATCATTGGGTAAGGTTAGTGAGATTAAATGGTTGGATGGAATTTAATCCTTCCCTAGATCTTCTTCCCAGACTTTTTTTGCGAATTCAATAAATTCTTTATTATTTTTTTCTGCAAATTCTTTTATTAGGAAGGGGTTATTCATCTCAAGGTATTCCTCGAATGCTCCTCCAATAATTTCTTCTTTTTTTACTGGAACCATCTGGTAACTATAAGGTAAATATCACTTTATAACAGTTTTGGTAATAATAAGGTATGGAAAGGTATACTAAATGGAAAGATGTTAGCTTGATTGTTTCTAGTGCCTATCGTAAAAAGGTTTTAGAAAAGGTGCAGAGTCCTAGGATGCCAACTACGTTAAGTAAAGAGTTGGAGATTAACAAGGCGCATATTAGTAGGGCGTTGAAACAATTGTCTGAAAGAAAATTGATTGAATGTAAAAATCCTGAAACTAAGAAGGGTAGAATTTTTGAGATTACTGCTTACGGTAAAAAGATTTTGAAAGAGGCTGAAAGTGTTTATGGGAAGAAGAGTTTAATCAGGTAAATCTTAACCTTGAAGAATTATTTAGGATAATAAAAAAGTAGCAGTAACCAGAGCTCTAAGAGCCGTAACGAACTTTGTCCCATGATAGAACATGAAACGCCGAACCGCATTACTGCTGAAATGAATAAGTTTGCAAGTTATAAAAAAGTTTCGCTTTTGGATTTTTTTACGAAAATTTAAGTTTTATAGAAATTGTTAAAAGGAGAAGATTGTTTAGAATAAAATGATAGATAATACTCTAGAATTAGAAAAAAAGCTTTGGTCTGCTGCAGATAAGATGAGAAGTAATATGGATGCTGCGGAATATAAGCATGTAGTTTTAGGCCTAATTTTCTTAAAATATATTTCAGATTCTTTTGAAGATGCAAAAAAAGAGATAGAAAAAGATCCTGAAGGGGATTCTGAAGATATAGATGAATATAAGGCAAGAAATATCTTTTGGGTTCCTCCAGAAGCAAGATGGGAATATCTTCAAAAAAATGCAAAACAACCAACAATTGGAAAATTAGTTGATGATGCAATGGATTCTATTGAAAGAGATAATCCTCCATTAAAGAATGTTCTTCCAAAGAATTATGGCAGAGAAGCTTTGGATAAGCAAAGATTGGGTGAATTAGTAGATTTAATTGGGACAATTGGTTTAGGGAATAAAGAAAGCAAAAGTAAGGATTTACTTGGAAGGGTTTATGAGTATTTTTTAGGACAATTTTCTGATGCAGAAGGAAAGAAGGGTGGACAATTCTATACTCCAAGATGTATTGTTAAACTTTTAGTTGAGATGATTGAGCCCTATGAAGGAAGGATTTATGATCCCGCTTGTGGGTCCGGAGGAATGTTTGTCCAAAGTGAAAAATTTGTTGAAGAACATGGTCACAAGATAGGAAACTTATCTGTTTATGGTCAAGAATCAAATAATACTACTTGGAAGCTTTGTAAGATGAATATGGCAATTAGAGGAATTGAATCAAATATTCAATGGGGGGATAGTTTCCATAATGATGAACATAAAGATTTGAAGGCAGATTTTATTTTGGCAAATCCCCCGTTCAATGACTCGGATTGGAAGGGCGAATTATTGCAAGATGATGTAAGGTGGAAATTTGGAATGCCCCCAAAGAATAATGCTAATTTTGCATGGGTTCAACATTTTATTCATCACTTGGCTCCAACAGGAATTGCTGGTTTTGTTTTAGCAAATGGATCTATGAGTTCAAATACTTCTAATGAGGGAGAAATTCGTAAAAGAATTATTGAAGAAGATTTAGTTGATTGTATGGTTGCTTTGCCTTCTCAACTTTTTTATAACACAATGATTCCTGCTTGTTTATGGTTTGTAACAAGAGATAAAACTAATCACGGGAAGAGAAAAAGGAATGGTGAAATACTTTTTATTGATGCTCGAAATATGGGACAACTGGTAGATAGAAGACATAGAGAACTAACTGATGAAGACCTAAAAAAGATTACAGAAACTTATCATGCTTGGAGAGGCGAAGGCGGAAAATACGAAGATATAGCAGGTTTTTGCAAGAGTGCTAATTTAGCGGATGTTGAGAAAAATAATTTTATTTTAACTCCTGGAAGATATGTTGGAGTTGCCGAAGAGGAAGACGACGGAGAACCTTTTGAAGAAAAAATGGAAAGGTTAACAAAAGAATTATCAGAGCAATTCAAGGAAAGTAAGAAATTAGAAGAAGATATTAAAATAAATTTAGAGAAGATTGGGTGGAAGATGTGAAATGGAAGTTAAAAAAGCCTTTCAGATTTTGGTTTATGGAATAATACTTATCGCCTTGGTTGGAACGTTCATTGGATTGTCAACAAGGATTATAGATAATATAATTAATTTATTTATCTCTGCAGGTTTAGGTTTAGTATTTTCTGCTATTTCTGGAAAAATTATTGAATTATTTTCGGATGATACACTAAAAGAAATTTTTTGGATGGTCGAATTTGAACTATTTGGTTATGATATAGAAATTCCTATTTCTTTATTTACAATATTTACAATCTTAATTAAATTGTGGTTGTTTGGATAAAATGAGAGATAAAGAAGAACAAGAAAAGATGGGGAAAAAGGAAGAATTGGGAGATAAAACAGTTCAGCAATTATTAAATTCTTATGATGCTAAAAAGAATATGGGGGAAGCATTTGAAAAAGGATTTCATTTTCATTGGATTGCTTATTCTCATTCTTTGCTTACTGAATTTATTAAGTCTTTTATTTTATTAGACTTGAACTGGAAATCTACTATGGGAAAGATTGAAAGAAGTTTTGATTTTAAGGAATATATCACTTCTCTAAATTTTAGAGGAGCTATATCTTTTTTGCATTTTAATGGAGTAATTCCTTTAAACTTATACAATCAACTAAAGGAGATTAATTCTAAACGAAATTTAGTGTTACATAATCTAATTTTTAAAAATGAAAAAGTTAACCAGATCAATTTAAAGCAATATTTTGATTTGTGTAGCAAATCTTTAACGGACTTATCTAATGAGATGGCAATCTGGGCAAAGATTCATTTTTCTATGGAAAAAGATTTAATTAAAATATTTGATGATTTTGAGAAAAAAATAAATAAAGGAAATAAAAATGATGAAGAAATTCAAAAGGAATAAAAAATTAGAAGAATTAAAGTTTTTCCCCACTGGGAATAATTGGAAGAAAGTACTTTTAGAAGTTTATAATAACTCTCCTCATTCTTACGGGGAATCTCACAAAGTTAGTTTTAATGATAATAATCACCCTCTTGCTAAAAGATTAAGGATTACTGGTTATGAATTAATGTTGGCTATTTCTTTTTTAAGAGAAAATAAATTAATTAATGATAATAATAAGTTTGAAATGCTTAACCTTGAGAAAATAAATCCTGAATGGAGCAATCAGGTTTCTTTGACTAAAGATGGTTTTGATGTTGCAATAAAATTAGAAAACGAAATTAACAATCAGAGAACACAAAATGTTGTTATGATTTTTACAACAATAATTGGTTATACAGGTGTAATGGTTTTTCTTAAAGATTTTATTGAAATTCCAAATAGTTTATTCTTTTGGTCTTATGTAGCAATCACTTTGCTTCTTTTGGTTTCATTTCATCTAAATAATCTTTTAAATAAATTTAGAAGATTTAGGTTTAATAGATATGTAAAAAATGGGGGAAGTGTGGTTGTATGAATTCTCAAATATTGGAACAAGAAAACTTTAGGGAGTTAATATTGATTGCAAAAAATTCAACTGACTCAATGATCAAAGAAAAAAATATTCCAAATTTAAATTATAATAATTTTATAGATATTATATCAGAAAATTCTGAAGACTGGATTAACAAAGTTAAATCTTGTGAATTGAGTGGAGACGGTTATAATTATCCATCTGCTTCTTATAATCGTAAGGGACTATTGGTTTTTCATGAGGATATTTTTGAAGAATTTAAAAATAATCTAAATAATTTTAATGTTTATTTTTTAGTTTTTTGTTCTTTTATTTTACATGAAATTCTTCATGTCTATCTTGGACATAAAGGGGGAGAACTTTTTGCAGAAAAAGAGGTAAATAATTTAATGGTAAAGGAATTTTTTCCTGCTCAAAAGATTTTTGCTAAATACTTTTATGAAATAGAGAAAATTTGCAAAAAACATAAAATATGAAACAACAATCAAAAATGAAACAAACTGAAATAGAAAAGGTTTTTGAAGAGTTAAAATTAAACAATTTAATAAATAAAAAAAGTCAATTACTCTGCAATAATTCTGAATCAAATCTTAGGGGAACGAGAAATAAGATTTATTACCACCCCTTATTTGCAAATTTAAATAAAAATAATTTGCGATTTTTGCTTTTACATGAAGAAGCCCATAATACAACTTTTCAAAATAGTACCTGGGTTTTAATTTTAAGTTTTGTTTCTGGGCTTGTAAGTTATTTTTTTTTAAGACATATTTTTTTTTCAATCATTATACTTTTTTTTGTATTCTTTCTGTTTAGGGGTTTTATAAAAAAAGATGAGTTAAATGCAGATTTATTGTCTGCAGAAAAATTGAAAAAATACTATCATATTTTAAGTCCTTCAAAAATTATGAAGGATACAATAATGGAATTTAGTAAAATTGAATGCAAAAGAAATTTTCGCAGTAAATTTTCATCAATTATTATTAAAATTTTGGGGTATCATCCTCCATTTGAAGAGAGAATTAAAATAATAAAAAGGAAAGTTGGATAAGATGAAAGAAGAATTTAAACAAACCGAAATAGGAAAAGCAATATTGATTAATCCAAAAAGAGAATTAAAAAAAGGGACAATTGCAAAAAAAGTTTCTATGGACAAACTAAATACATTTACTAAAAAAGTTCAGAGTTTTGAGATTACAAACTTTAAAGGTGGCTCCAAATTTGTAAATGGAGATACACTTCTTGCAAGAATAACTCCTTGTTTAGAGAATGGAAAAACGGCCTATGTGGATTTTTTAGAGAAAAAAGAAATAGGTTTTGGTTCTACAGAATTTATAATTTTGTCTGGAAAAGATGGAGAAACAATAAATGAGTTTGTCTATTATTTGGCAATTTCTCCAAAGTTTAGAGAACAAGCAATTTCTTCTATGACTGGGACATCTGGAAGACAGAGAGTTCAAAATGATTTTTTAGCAGAAAAAGAAATAGAAATCCCTTCAATTCAAGAACAAACCGCCATAGCTAAAATCCTCTCATCACTTGATGAAAAAATAGAACTCAACAATAAAATAAATAAAAATCTCGAAGCAATCGGACAAGCATTGTTTAAGAAATGGTTTATTGACGAAGCGAAAGAAGATTGGGAAGAATCAATAATAGGGAAGGAAGTTAAAACAATTTTGGGAGGCACTCCTTCAAGGGTGAAACCAGAATATTGGAGCGGGAATATTAATTGGATTAATTCAGGTAAAGTAAATGAATTTAGGATAACTGCTCCATCTGAAAAAATTACTGAAGAAGGATTAAGAAAATCTGCAACTTCTCTATTACCAAAAGGAACGGTAGTTCTCGCAATAACGGGGGCAACATTAGGTCAAGTAAGTAGATTAGAAATAGATTCCTGTGCCAATCAATCCGTTATTGGCGTTTTGGAAAATGAAAATTTTTCATCAGAATATTTATATTATTTAATAAAAAATAACATAGGGGAAATTATCGGATTCCAAACAGGGGGAGCTCAACAACATATTAATAAAGGAAATGTAGACAACTTTAGATTTATAGTTCCAGACAAAAAAACTCTTCAAGATTTTAATAATCAAGTTAAACCAATTTTCAAACAAATTTCTGTTAATTGCTTTGAAAATAAAAATCTCTCACAAATAAGAGATTCTCTCTTGCCAAAATTAATGTCTGGAGAGATTAGGGTAAAATGATGCGAAACATGGATTGGGAAATACCTCTTTTTGGAAAACAATTGTTTAGTGATTATTCTGCTACAATTAGATCCTCAATAAAGAGTGAGATTGAAAGACAAACAGAAGATTATATTTTAAATGTAGATGAATCAGAATATTTTAATTATTTATTTGGAATATTTTCAAGATCTACCCCTGTTATTCTTGAAGACCAAATAAAAGTAACTAAAGAAAAAGGACCATATGATTCAAAAAATTATTGTGTAATTGAAGTTCCTTTTGAAGGAAATCAAAGCTTATTTGAATGTCAACCAAGCACCTCACGAATGGATTATTATATAATCTCAATACAAGAAAATATGATAAAAATTAGACTCCCTTTCTCTGATAATCCGGATAATATGAAAAGAGAAACAGATGCTAAATTAGCAACACTAAAATATAATTTACAAAATCTTGATAGTGATCTCAACAAATTTAATTCAGAATTAAGAAATTTTATTAAAGATGTTTTTAATTTGAGAAAACAAAAATTAATGAAAGAAAACAATCTTTTGTCTTCCATGGGCTTCCCATTAAAAGAAATAGAAGGTGCTCCAAAAACATATGTGATTCCAGAAATTAAAAGAAAAATCTTAATTGAGAAACCAAAAATTATTTCAAAAACAAATCTACCTGATCCTACAATTTCTGAACAGGATTATGAAAATATTCTGAAGATAATTGAGAATATGGCACAAGTTATGGAAAGAAGTCCTTCTGCATTTATTAACATGAAAGAGGAAGATTTAAGAGTTCATTTTTTAGTTCAATTAAATTCTCAATATGAAGGAGAGGCTATGGGAGAAGTTTTCAATTTAGAAGGAAAAACAGACATTTTAATTAGACACAAAGGAGAAAATATCTTTATTGCAGAATGTAAATTCTGGTCTGGAAAAGAAAATTTTAAAGACACAATTGATCAATTATTAAAATACGTTTCTTGGAGAGATACAAAAACTGCCATTATCATATTTAACAAAAATAAAGATACTTCAAAGGTTTTAGCACAAATTCCAGAAATAATTAAAGAACATCCACAATATGAAAAAACTGAAAATGAATTAGCACTTAAGTTTATTATGAAAAATAAAAATGACTCTGGAAAAACATTTATTTTAACAATTAAATTATTTGATGTCCCACAATGAGCAAAATAAAGATTATTGTAATTCTGATAATAATTACCTTGATTGCAGAAGGGGGAGCTTACCTTGTAAAACAACATATTGAAGATAATAAGAAATTAGACCCTGAACTTAATGATACTCCTGAAATGAATAAATATTATTCTTGGATTTTAGCACCATTTCAAATCCCTCTTTTAGTAACAATTTTATACCTACTTTTCCAAATATTAACAATAACGGGTGCCATAAAAGAATGAAAAACATAATAACAGAAGATCATGTAGAAGAAGTTGCATTGGAAATTCTGCAAAAAGATTTGGGTTATGATTATATTTATGGACCAGATATTGCTCCTGATGGAAAAAATTCTCAAAGAAGAAATTATCAAGAAGTTGTTTTAGTTTATAAGTTATCTGATGCAATTCAAAGAATTAATCCAAACATTCCAAAAGAAGCAAGAGAAGAAGCAATAAAAAAAGTCTTAAGAACATCAAGCTCAAAGCAAATTTTAGATAATCAAAATTTTCATAAATTTATAACAGAAGGGGTGCCTGTTGAATTTAGAAAAGACGGAAAAATAAAAAATGATTCTGTGTGGTTATTTGATTTTGAGAATCCAAATAAAAATGATTTTGTAGCAATAAATCAATTTACAATAATTGAAAAGAATGTGAATAAAAGACCAGATGTAATTTTATTTGTTAATGGACTTCCTCTCGCGGTAATTGAATTAAAAAACATCGCAGATGAAAATGCAACAATTGCAGATGCTTATAATCAACTCCAAACTTACAAAGAACAAATTCCTTCTTTATTTAGGTTTAATGAAATTTTAGTGATTAGCGACGGACATTTGGCAAAAGCTGGAACTTTAACTTCAGATAAAGAAAGATTTATGCCTTGGAAAACAATTAATGGAAAAGAACCAAAAAACGAAACTTTAGAATTAGAAATATTACTTAAGGGAATGTTTGAGAAAAAAACTTTTTTAGAATTGGTAAAAGATTTTATTGTTTTTGAAAAAGATAAAGAGGTCTTAAAGAAATTAGCAGCATATCATCAGTATAATGCTGTTAAGAATTCTTTAGAAAATACAATTAAAGCCACAAAAGGAAGCAAAAAAGCAGGAATTGTCTGGCACACCCAAGGATCAGGAAAAAGTCTTTCCATGGTTTTTTATTCGGCAAAACTTGCAACAGCAAAGGAACTTGGAAATCCTACAATGGTTATTTTAACAGATCGTAATGACTTGGATGATCAATTATTCAAAACTTTCAGTAGATGTAAAGATTTGTTAAGACAAACTCCTGAAAATGCAGAGTCAAGATCACAAATAAAAAAATTATTGAAGAAATCTTCTGGTGGAATAATCTTCACAACAATACAAAAATTCTTTCCTGAAAAAGACAAAGAAGAATATCCTGAATTATCAGATAGAAAAAATATTATTGTAATTGCAGATGAGGCCCATAGAACTCAATATGGGTTTGGTGCTAAAGTTTCAGTTAAAGAAGATAAAGCATTATTGAGATACGGATATGCAAAATATTTAAGAGATGCTCTACCAAATGCTTCTTTTATTGGATTTACTGGAACTCCAATAGAAAAATCGGACAAAAGCACAATGGCTGTTTTTGGAAAATATGTAGATATTTATGATATTAAAAAAGCAGTTGATGATGGAGCAACAGTTAGACTTCTTTATGAAAATAGACTTGCTAAATTAGATATTAAACCAGAAGAGAGGTTGAAGATTGATCCTCAAATAGAGAGTATTACAGAAGATGAAGAAGCCAAAGATAAATCAAAGAGTAAATGGGCAAGATTAGAAGCAGTTGTGGGAAGTCCGGACAGAATAAAGAGAATTGCAGGAGACATTGTTGCACACTTCGAAGAAAGAAATTCTGTTTTAGAGGGAAAGGGAATGATTGTTGGGATGAGTCGAAGAATTTGCGTTGATCTATACAACGAGATTGTCAAATTAAAACCCGAATGGCATAATAAAGACGACAAAAAAGGAATGATTAAAATTATTATGACAGGATCTTCATCGGATTCAAAAGATTGGCAAGAACATATAAGAAATAAACAAAGAAGAGATGAAATAGGGGAGAGGTTCAAAAATGCAAAAGATCCTTTGAAATTAGTTATTGTAAGAGATATGTGGTTAACTGGTTTTGATGTTCCATGTTTACACACAATGTATATAGACAAACCAATGCAAAATCACGGATTAATGCAAGCAATTGCAAGAGCAAATAGAAAATACAAAGATAAGGAAGCAGGGTTAATTGTAGACTATATTGGAATTGGAGTTGAATTGAAAAAGGCCGTAATGACTTACACGGAAAGCGGTGGAAAAGGAAAACCGATTGTTGACCAAGATGAAGCAGTGAGAAAAATGCTCGAAAAATACGAAGTTGTAAAAGATATGTTTCATGGATTCAATTATAAAAAATTCTTTGAACTTGGAGCAAAAGAAAGACTTTCATTAATCCCT
>Ga0265294_10000200_pt1 | contig 76092 bp, 54 predicted proteins | sample MunlanPumphouse3_FD_192504 | JGI IMG/M metagenome (GOLD analysis project Ga0265294, IMG submission 192504) | Groundwater microbial communities from a municipal landfill in Southern Ontario, Canada - Pumphouse #3 | ecosystem: Environmental > Aquatic > Deep subsurface > Groundwater | place...
CGACTCCCCTCGACTTCTTCGACTTCTTCGACTTCCTCGACTCCCTTCGACTTCCTTGACTCCCTTCGACTCCCCTCGACTCCCTCGACTTTCTCGACTCCCTTCGACTTCACTTCGACTTTCTCGACTCCCTTCGACTTCACTTCGACTTTCTCGACTCCCCTCGACTCCCTCGACTCCCTTCGACTCCCTCGATTCTATTCGATTCCCTCGAAAAGTTGTCGATTTAATCGACTTAATCGAGCGCAGCTCCCAGCATGCGCTGGCGATTTGCCTTTGCAGCCGCATAAGCTGATAGCCAGCCACCCCGGCCCTCCAGAAATATCGCAAAATTCCTCAAGCCAAGCAAAACACCCGCCTCGTCGGTGCCCGCAATCAACAGCAGATTATCGGCGCGGTCGCGCTTGATCACATAGTTGCCTGGTCCGGGATAGTTGGCATCCACTGACCAGCCTTTGCTCTGCAATATATCATTTACCAGCTCATCGGTAGCCTGACCCACAACGATGTTCACCGTTTTTGCGTTCACCTGCCATTGCCGGACTTGGCGCAATTCAGGGCCCTTGCCGGATAGTTTACGGCATTGCTCCAGAAAGTCGGTGACAGCCCTCTGCACAGCCGGACCGGCTTTCATGGAGATGATCAGGCGAGATTTGACTTTTCCTCCAGCCACCAGTTCCCGGTCGTGCCAGGTGAGTGAACCGCCGACCGAACCGGCATACGGTATCAGGCTCTCCAGATGATCCAGAACCCTCTTCTTCAGGGTTTCGATCTGATCTGTTGACGGCGGCACAAGAGCTTCATAGTCGTACTTGTTGTCGCCATGGTTAAAGTGCTTCCGCCGCACCATGAAGCCGTCGAAACCCCGGTCGGCCCTCAGGTCTTCCCGGTCTTGCTCACTGTCCACCAGGCGCAGCCCGTCGAAGCCGGTTGTATCGCTAGCTGTCTCGGCTTCCATCTTGAACCAGGTGGCTTTATCTTCTTCAATCGCACGCAGCACCCGCTTCCGTCCAAAGTTGAACCAACCGGGAGGGTCAAGATGCTGCATGTACCACTCCAGAATGCGAACCAGGGTGGCATCGTCGGTGCCGTCGCGGCTGGCCTCCCAGTCGCTGGATGAAAGCAGCGCGACGCCTTCATCATTAGGGTCGCTGCTGCCATAGGCAACTAGCCGTTCACCCTCCACACCGTCGGGACGGCTGGTTGCGCGGAGATCAAAATCAACATAGTAGAGCCACTCCTTCCAGATTGGGCCAGTTCTCAGAAAATTCACCGGAGCCCCATAATAGATCATCTCCCAGCTCAAGGTCCGGCTTTGATTGCAGGGATTTCGCAGGGCATATCCGCATCCGCCACGGGTCAGCCCAACCGTGGCGCGCGGGTGCAGTTTGACTGAGCCATCCTTGATGAACTTGAGGAAGTTGGGCAGCATGATCGTATACATGGACCAATCAGTGGTATAGGGCGCAAAACTGTTGACCTGTTCGGGGCTCATGAACCCGCTGGCTGTCCAATGCGAGCCGGAGCCTATCTCACCCTGCATGTGCAGCTTCGCCCGCGGCGTATACTCCTTTTTGATGTATTCCAAACTGGGTTCGTCACTCCAGAGCATGTCCACCTCTTCAAAACCCCTCTCTTGCAGGTAGTGATAGAGGGAGCGGTAATACAGCGAGTAGAGCCCTTGAGCTTCTTCGGGCCAGGTTGTCACCTTCCGGTGTTCCAGTTTCAACTGGGTGCCAGCTTCAGCCACAAATCTCCCTGTACGTACATCATAGACTTGGATGTGGTTAAGCTTATGGCTTAAAGCCAGCATCAAAGCGGCATCATAGACCCCCCGAAAATCAAGGGCGGGGAAATTGGTGGTGGTGAATATCGCGGGGTTCTTCTTGAGTGCGTCCGCCAGCGTCTGACCGGTTCCTGCCACCTTGATCTTGGTGGTGTCGGGGTAACTCAGCGAGATCTGCTGGCAATTTTGTCTCTCCATTTCGGTAAGAAAAGGTTCACGGTTGGGTATCGAACCGCCCCAGTAGCGGAGCTGCGACAGTCGGGTGTCCGGCATGCTGATTGCGTATACCTTGACTTTGATCGGGATCGATAATGTGTTCTGAGTGCCTGTCAGCGTTAAGCCCGCCTGATATTCGCCGGGCGGAAGACCGTGCGTGGAAAGTTCCAGCCAGAGGACCCGCGGATGTTCATCATGAATCGCAAATTCACCTTTGACCGGAGTGAGCATGAAACGCCCCAGCTTGGCTGGCAGATCCGCCTTCCCTTTGCTGATCAGAGAAGGCACCACCGGCGGCTTGTCTGAAACAAAAATCTTGATCTTATCGGAGAAAGAGATCTCGGAGCCTGCCTGGGTGAGTGGGCTCAGCATCACCTTGACACCCTGGGGTACGGCGCTCTGGCAGAGCAGAAAGTGGGTATCGCGTTCGGCCATGGCACTGTTAAAGGAAACCTGCTCGGCCTGCTCGCCGGGCAGGGGATGGGCCGGCATGAAGACATAGTCACTCTGTGAGGCATAATCCCAGTCACGTTTCCAGCAGATCAGCGTTGCAGGCTCGCGGGAGAGTTCGGGGACTTTTTCCCGCAATTGCCGCACGACTGTCAAGGGAGCCGCCTGCCTGAGAATGTTCAACAATATTTGATCCAGCACAACACCGTCGGCTGGCTGCTCCCAGTTACGGCAGCGGAAGGGGCCTTCCCAGAACCAGGCGATTTCACCACGCCCCACCGGTGTCACGCAGAAGATGCTCTGCTTCCCTCTGCCAATGATGTTCAGTGTTTGATTGGTCTCAACTGTCAGCGCATAGTGGCCATTCAGCCAAACGTAGTCGGTTGACAGGTCCACACCCGCGAGATACGGATGAGAGCGAGCCAGGAATAAATTGGCTGGTTTCTGTGCGCCACCGTGATAGTTCCAGCCAGTGGCGCCCAGCCAGGGGAAGGAGTTGAAATCGCGGCTCAGTCCAGTCAGATAGAGTCCCTGGCCAGTATGGAGAATCCGTCCGCCTGACTCCAGATAGCTTTTCAGGTCACCGATTTGCGCATCTGTGAATTTTTCAGGACAGCCGGAAAACCAGACAATTAAGCTGTATTGGTCGAACTCCTTCGGGTCTAGAAACTTGCCCCGCTCCTCCCAGACGTAGCCGGAGGGTGCCAGCACACGCTTGGTAAAGCGCGGGATGTCATATTGTTCCCGGCCAGCGACGATGGCAATCGGCTTAGCCGCGAAAAGGTGTGATGCGATCAAGGCAGCCAGACTAAGAGAATAAACCAAACGTTTGTGTATGTGCATATTTTACCTTGTGATTGTCGGTTACTAATCAGCAGCTTTTTCCATCGCGGCCTTGATAGCAGCCGGCACGGTCTCTGCTGGCGAGATCTTGTACCACACATGGGTTATCACTCCGTTTTCATTGATCAGGAAAGCAGAGCGCAGGATTCCCATATAGGCTTTGCCGTACATCTTTTTCTCCTGCCAGACTCCGTATGCCTCAGCCACAGTGTGCTCAGGGTCGGAGAGCAGGGTGAAGTTCAATGATTTTGTCGCTTCAAACCGCTTTAGCAGCGCGGGCTTATCCGGGCTAATCGCCAGCGGAACAACATTGAGCTCATCGAGTTCGGTCTTGGCATTGCTGACAGCACAAGCCTGCGTTGTGCAACCAGGGGTCAGGGCTTTTGGATAGAAATAGAGCAAGACCTTACGCCCTTTGAAATCAGAGAGAGTGACCTCGGCTTCGTTTTGATCGAGCAGTTTTAATGGCGGTGCTATCTGTCCAGGTTTGAGTAGGTTCATAGTTGCTCCTTGGTTGGATGTGGTTCAAGGGAATCGATTAATTCGACTAAATCGATTCTCTCGGTGTAATCTTTTCAATCAAGCGAAATATCGGTTTGTTCGCGGGTTTCAAGGTTTTTACGTTGTGCAACGGCCCTCTCCACATCATCGGGGCCGATGAAAATCGCATCAGCTGCCTGGCTTTCACCAGCCCGCGCAAAGAATTGACGGGGCTTGAGGTTTTGCAGCATCAGGTCAACATTCTCGCCCTCGCGGCGCAGTTTACAGGCTAGGTGGGTGGCGGAGAGCTGCTGTTCGGGTTGCATATAGCCGATAATCACTCCGTCACGTCTACTGTTTGCTGCATCTTTCAGGTACTCTTGCAGGACCTCCATGATCACCACATCGCCGAAGCCGAGGCCCACAGCGGGGGTGGGTGCTCCGCCAATGGTTGTGAGCAGGCTGTCGTAGCGTCCGCCCCCAAAGATGGCGCGGAACTGTCGCCCTGCATCAAAGGCCTCAAAAACAATGCCGGTATAGTAGGCCAGGCCGCGGATAATGGAGATATCAAAGAGTAAGTGCTCGCGGATGTTGTAAATCTCAGCTAGATCAAAGAGGTCGCGCAGGGCTGCTATCGCTGGGGAGCTAGGAACAGTCAGTTGCGCGGCTTGATCGATCGACTCGACACTGAGGAGTTCAAATGTTTTGTCGATGGCAGTGCTCGTGAGGTTTTCCTTTTCCAGTAGAGCTTTGATCTCGTCATCGGAGATCTTGCCTCTTTTATCCAGTGCCAGAAACACGGCAGCGTGATGGATGGGAGGAATGCCTGAGTTTTCAAGTAGTTCGGCTAGGAGCGCGCGGTTATTGACATGGATGAAATAAGCATCCTCTGGGAGGCCCATGTTCTGGAGGGCCATGACTGAGGCGGCGAGAATTTCAATTTCGGCGGAGATGTTATCCTCGCCGATAATATCCATGTTCCACTGGTAGTGTTCGCGTTTGCGTCCGCGGGTCATGCGCTCATAGCGGAAGCACTGGGCAGTTGTATACCATTTGACCGGAAAATTCAGCCGGCCCTGGCGGGCGGCAATCATGCGGGCCAGGGTGGGGGTCATCTCTGGGCGCAGTGCCAGTTTGCGTCCGCTTTTATCTTCAAAGTGATAGATTTGATCAGCGACCTCCTCGCCGCTTTTACGCTGCAGGAGCTCGAGTGATTCAACCACACAGGCATCATAGGGCTGGAAGCCGTAGGCTGCTGAGGCTTTGCGCCATGCGTCAAAGACCCTATTGCGCAGGCGCATGTCTTCGGGGTAGAAATCGCGCATACCGCGCGGGGGGGCGAAAGACGGGGGGGTGTTGCTCATAGTTTTTAGGGAGTTGGAGGGGTTAGGGGGCTAGGGGTTAGGGAGTTGAAGGGGTTAGGGGTTAGGGAGTTGAGGGGGTTAGGTGGCAAAGTTAACGCTGGTGAACGGGGCTGGTGTGGTAGTCGAGTAAGTCGAGGTAGTCGAGGTGGTCGAGTAAATCGAGATAACCGAGAGACTCGAAGTGCTAACGGATACAGTTAATTCACATGCGTATTAATGCGCTAACAATCTCACAGGGGTGTGGGCGGTGGATTATCCAGCATTTCGCGCATGCGTTTGCCGGGTTTAAATTTAATGACCTGCCGATTGGGAATGCGCACCTCGTTCTCCGGTTTGTTGGGGTTACGGCCAATACGTCCCTTACGTTCAACCTTCTCAAAAACACCAAAATCGCGGAACTCAATGTGTTTGTTCTCACCGAGCGCGTCGATAATGCCATCGAGGGTCAGTTGTAGAATAGCTTGAATCTGTGGCAGTGACAAGCCTTCGTGGGCGATGGCTTTGTTGGCTGCGATATAGGCTACCAGCTCTTTTTTTGTCAGTGAGGTTCCAGGGCCGAATTTTGTCTTTTCAATCATGTCAATATCCTCTTTATTAGTGTGTCTTGGTTCTCTAACCGATTATTGAGAAGTTACGTTTTACGTGGCTTGTTTAAGGTTGGCACTGGGCGAACAGCTTGCTGGTCAGCTCTGTGATACAGTTGGTTGCACTCTCAACGCTTGTTGCGATTGTCTCCTGGGAGCCGCGTTGCTTGACCTCAATGGTGTTGCCCGCCAGGCCTCGGGCACCTACCACTACACGTACTGGGCAGCCGATCAGGTCAGCATCCTTAAACTTTACGCCAGGGCGTTCGGCGCGGTCATCAATGAAAACATCGAGATGGTTGTTGACCAACTCTTGTTCCAGCTGCGCAACAACGTTGTTTGCATGATCGTTGGAGGGATCCAGATTCAGGATGGTCACAGCGAACGGAGCAACCGAGATGGGCCATACGATGCCGTCTTTATCGTTGCTTTGTTCGATTACAGCCTGCAAGGTACGGGTTACACCAATTCCATAACACCCCATTACCATTTCCAGACTTTCGCCGTGATCATTCAGGTACTTGGCATCAAAAGACTCAGAGTATTTGGTGCCTAGTTTGAAGACGTGTCCAACCTCAATGCCGCGCTTCATTTGTAGTTTTTTCTGGCAGCGCGGACAGCAGTCCTCTGCCTGCACTATCACAAGGTCTTCATACGCAGTGATCTGTGCATCGCGCTTAAGATCGACATTGCGGATATGAAGATCGTTTTTATTCGCACCGGCGGTAAGGTTGGTCGCATTTTCAAGAGCGATGTCCGCATAAATGCGGGTTGTGAGGCCAACTGGTCCGGCAAAGCCGACCGTCGCGCCGGTGACAGCTTGAATAACAGAGTCATCCGCCATAGTCAATGTTTTTGCCCCTAGAATCCGTTTCAGTTTATGTTCATTGAGCTCTTGATCGCCAGGGATGAGTACCACAACCGGCTGCTCATCGGCCAGACAAATCAGGGTTTTAATAAACTCCGCGGGTTGGCATTTCAGGAAGGCGGCCAACTGGTCGATGGTTTTGATGGCGGGGGTGGGGATCTCTTCGATCGCCGGGCAGGAAGTGTGAGATTTTTTTGGTATAAAACGTTCGGCCTTCTCCTGGTTAGCAGCGTAGCCGCAGGCAGGGCAGTCAATGACCCCATCCTCACCGGAATCAGCGAGCACCATGAATTCGTGGGACCATTGGCCGCCGATATCACCTGTGTCGGCCTCGACTGGGCTGGCATTCAGACCGCAGCGTTTGAAGATACGCACATAGGCATCGTACATGGCTTTGTAGGAGGTGTCGGCCTGCTCCATGGTGGTGTCGAAGCTGTAGGCATCCTTCATAATAAACTCTTTGGCGCGCATCAGGCCGAAGCGTGGTCGGATCTCATCGCGGAACTTGGTCTGGATCTGATAGACAGTGCAGGGCAGCTGGCGGTATGAGTTTATCTCAGCGGCGAGCAGTTCGGTGACAACCTCCTCATGGGTCGGGCCCAGGGTCATCAATCGTCCGGCGCGGTCTTTGAGCTTAAACATTCCGGGGCCCATGGTTTGAAGGCGGCCAGAGCGTTCCCAGATTTCGGCGGGCTGAAGGGCTGGCATCAGGATCTCCTGGGCTTCAGCACGGTTCATCTCTTCACGGACAATGGTGATGATTTTCTGCAGAGAGCGTAGTCCTAGAGGCATGAAGGTGTAGAGTCCACCTGAAAGTTTGCGCGCTAGTCCAGCGCGGATCAGCAGTTTATGACTGTTGATTTCAGCGTCCTGCGGGCTTTCCCGCAGGGTATTTAAAAGTGTTCGCGTCCAGCGCATGTGGGTGGGGTCCTTCCTAACCTTAAACCTGATAAGAAATTAAGGTTCTATTTCAACGGAATTTTGCTTTTTAATCAAGAGAAAAATTCAAAATAAAAACACTTGCGTTAAAAGACAATAAAAGAGAGAATTAAGAGTTGCTAAAAGGCATATTAGGAGTGTAATGAATTTGAGGGAAAAAGGGTTCACGTTAATTGAGTTACTGGTCGTCATAGCGATCATAGGCATGCTGTCAGCCGCGCTGGTTTTGACATTCTCAAAGGCGGGAAGCATGGCGCGGGACATGTCATGCAAGGCCAACCTGAAAAACTTAGGGCAGGCCGCGATGGCCTATTCTGTGCAGCATGGGCATTTTCCTGAAGCCTACTCCTATGAATCGGAGAGCATCGGAATGTTTCAAGGAAGGCTTTCCAGAGTGTTTAATGAGCGCAAGGGCTGGGTAAACTGGACTGGCGCTGGCAGATGGACGAACACAGATTCGCAGGGAGGCCTAATGGATCCGCCTACGATTACAGGTAAGCTGGCCTATGAGTCGATTACCAATGGCACCTTGTGGGCTGACACTGGCAAGGATCTCTCCACCTATCTGTGTTCCGCCTATAAAAAGGCTGCTAATACCGCAGGAGAAAAGGATGTGTGGCGGTCGTATGTGATGAACCACCGGTTCCACTGGCATCATCGCGGCAACAACATCGGGCTGAATATGCATTGGATCAGTCGCTTTACGGTGAGCGGAAACAAGGATACTGACCGTAGCGCAGAGATGGTTTTAATGTTTGCGGAGCTGCCGGCGAGCAATATCGACACCTCGGAGGCGGCTGCGGATGGCAAGCTTGATCCACATAATGACAATGAACATATTGGTTTTAATCACCAAGTTGGAAAGCGCAATGTCGCGCATGTTGTTTTTGCGGATGGACATGTGGGAGTGCTGATGGAGCCTGTCGGTGCCAGCGAGCCAGATCTGCTGGACCTTACCAAGGATCTCTGCGATGGTAAGGCTATTCGAAAAGAGGTGCTCCAGCGAATGCGGTAAGAGCATTTTGTTGGTATGTTTTATGCCTATAATAGAGTAGGTTAGTTTTGAAAAGGTGCTGGAATAAACACAGTGTGGGTTTTAATATGAGATTTTACGTTAATATTTTTTATTCGCTGGTGCTGACAGCGGTATTCAGCTTGAGCGCAGCCGCGCAGTATACGGTGCTGCCTCCTGAGCGTATTATGCAGTTTGACGACTATGACAGCCCGCAATGGACGCATACAGGTGAAGTTGCGCCACCCAAAGGTGGCCAGCTCTTGAAGTACGGGACATTTCACACTCAAACTAATGGATGGCGTATATCTGAGGCCAGAACTGGTTATGCAGGGGGTTACGGGGTAGTCGTACCGCCGAAGGTGCTAGCAAATTACGCATGTAATCTAAGGAATCGCGCAGGGGCATTTATTGAGTCTCCTCTCTATCAAGATGGTGTGGGAACGATCTATTTTGAGACAGTTAACTCATTCCCATACGCTCCTGTTTATTTGCATGTGTATATAACAACAAACATGTTTGATTATAGTGAGTGGAAAAGTGTTGAATTGGGAGCGGCAGAGGGCGGAAGCATCTCCAATGTGTGGCATGAGATTGATGTTCTGAGTCTGAACTATACCGCGCAAGGTCAGTTTAGACGATATGTCAACACTCAGAACTATCGAGGAAAAATCAAGGTGAAGTTAGTCAGAGAGCTAAATAACCCTGATTATACAAGTGCGGATTATGATTTCTTGGTTATTGACAACATTAGGATCTCGGCTCCACCGACTGATGTGGAGATCGTTAAAACAGAGGTGGTCAGCAATCCAGGTTATCCTAATGTTGGCGCTGACTTCACGGTGCGTTGTCATGTGAGCAACACGGATATGTTTGTGCCGACAACGAACCGCACGGTGTCTCTGGTGCATCGCTGGCGTTATCTTACGCAGCAGGTGGATGCTTGGCAGACCAACCAGATGGAGCATATTGCAGGTACTGTTGATGCCAACGGTAACGATGTGATCTACGAGTGTACCATCTCCGCTCCAGACCAAACCGGCGATATTGAATACTACTATATCTGTGTTTTCGGGGGCTATGTGTATAAGTCGCTGGATTACACCGGCTTGCCCCACACTTACCCCTCGGAGAATCTCTCCCCGCAGGTGTTCCGTGGAAATGCCGCTGAAGAGGGGGAGTTCACGCTGCGTCTGCGCGAGTTTATCTCCGAATACGGCGCGGTCTATGTTGTCAGCGACCAGCATCCCAAGCCGATTAAGATGGAGTTGGTGGGCGACCATGACTGGCGCGGCATGGTGCCGCTCACCAACAACGCGCCAATGAATCTGAGCTGGAGTCTGATGGCGACAGGGGAGTATTTGCAGGATGCCGAGAGCTATGAGACCAATCGCACCTACTGGAGCGCCGGCACCTCGGTGAGCGGTACAGCGCCTAACCTGCCCTATGGGGGGCTCTTGGTTGAGACCAATGCGAGTGGCCGCCTGACAGTAAAGATTGAGGACACTGGCTACATGATGGTTTCATTCAAAAGCGATACGAGAGAATTCCTGATCAGCCGTGCCCAGTATCAGAACTTTAATCTCTGGCCAGCGCGCGATGATTACTTTTCAGAGAGCAGCGGTCAGGCTGACAAACAGCAGTTTGAGAACACCTTTAATGATTGGCCTTTGAGTCAGGATCGGGTTTTCTTTGAGCCCTTCACGGCGTATGTGTCAAACACAAATGTGTTTCAGCGTGATCCTTTTAAAACGCCGTCGGATTGGGCCGCCGGCAGTGCAGCCTATGTCTCAGAGCGGATACTGGACTTAAATCACGGTCCAGCGGGCATTAACAACTACCGCAACCTGGCACTGCGTCTCAAAGGCGGCGACCCAGTGCTTGGCTTGGGGTATGTTCATAACATGCGAGCCACCCTGCCGGATGGGGTGAAGCAGATTAAATTCAAGGCGCGGGTGGGCCAGAAATCTGACAATACTCAGATTTGCTGGCACCGTGATTATTTTACAAAAAACAACTATGTGGTTAAAGTTATTGCTGGAGCTGGGGAAAAATCTCCGGAAAACCCGTCGATATCTGTGATTTTTTACTACCAGGACCCCCAGAACTTCTATGAGTTCCGTGTGGTGCAGCGAGCTAATTCGGCAGATCGGCGCGGCAGTGTCAATGACAGGCGGGCAGACCTCATTCTTTATAAGTGGATTAACGGGGTGGCGTATGACTTGAAAAGATCGAGCCCAACCTCCAACATTGATTTAAGCTCTGCGATTGATGTTCAGGTTGGAGTTTATAATAAGAGTGCAACCGAGACTTATTTGAAATGCAAGTATGGTCTTCCAGCCTCTGCTATAACCTTGGATTACACTGATTCAAGCGCCCCCTTCGTGAAGGGGACATTTGGCGTGCTTTCATCAGAGTGCTTCTCTGGTTTTTCGAAGATGAGCCTGGAAAACTCCAATGCCGCGGGCGATCCAGTCACACCTAAGATTGATGTGATCGGGCCCACTCATACTGAAATGACACCAGCGCAGATGAGCGGTTGGTTTGTTCCCGCAGGAGCATTCGAGTTCAATCTGGCTGTCTCCCGTCCCGGTATTTACAAGGTGAAACCGAATCAGAAGCTGGATGTGTATCTGCAGGAGACAGACTATGACATTAATTCGACTGTGGAACCCTCCGCTTCGGGAACCTCAGCGTGGAAGAAGCTGACTCAAATCAGCGTGAATAGTTATGAATATGCCGATGTGTCGCTGGATATTAAGAGATGGAAGGCGCATTTTGTGATGCTGCAGGTGGGCGCGGATGGTAGCGATGTGGCCGTGGATGAGCTGGAAATCCGCTCGTGGCATGGTCAGGAGATCGGTGAAGGAGCTAGCAAGAATAAGGAGTGGCTGGCCTCGGAGGCTTGGATTGTCTCCAATGGTGTTGGTGCCGCCGCCAATCAGGTGATGCACCTGGATCATATTCGGGCTAACCCTGCTGAGGATCAGGCGGTTCAGTCGCCTTTGATGCAAAACGGTATGGGATTGATGGAGTTTGATTATCGCGTACTGCAGGCACCCGCCAAGTTGACTGTGCAATATAAGGAGCAGCGTGGGGGGGACTGGGTTGATGTGAGCAGCATTACAGTCACTAATGTGACTGAATGGGCACATTTGACCGCCTATCTGGGATCGTTTGAAGCCGGCAGGCTTAGAGTGCTGAACCAGCGCACAGCCACAATCACCAATGCAATGGTGGAGATCAACAATGTAATTGTCTGGGATGAGCCTTTTGTGGATGACAAATCCTGGACTGCTTACAACACCATGATTACCTCGGCTGATCCAATGCGTCTGCTGCTGGATAAGAGCAAGGGGTGTTTCCTGAACAACAGCGAGACCGCAGGTGCCAACCCTTCGCCCATGGACAGGGATGTTCCGTATCTTAGGAGCCCCGCGCTAGTCACAGGTCTGGGAACGCTGACCTTCAAGGCGCGGGCCTATGACCCAGGTCAACCGGGGACTCTTTATGTTTACGCCTCAACCAATGGATGGAATCTGGCACGTGAGTTTTGGGTTTTGGTCTACCAAGTTGACAACATTGATCATAAATATTACCAGACATACAGCTTCAAGCCGATTGAAGGGGCCAAATATGATGCGATCCGTTTAGAGACAGAGATTGGACCGAGCGTGAAACGAGTCTGCGTTGAGGAGGTTCTTATCGCAGAGCCTGTGCATCCAGGGTTTGATATTGTCAATGTCCAGTTACGGTTGATTGATAGTGAAGGGGGGCTGGGTCCTCGCCACCAGCCATTGGCTTTCGAGGATGTGCATGTTGAGGCCATGGTTGCTAATCAGCAGCTTTCACCCTCCAATATAGTCCTGTACGTGAGTTATTATGTCGGCGATGATGTCTGGGGCGTTGACAACTGGCCGGCAGAGGATGTTGTCACCAAGCGGATGCACCCGGTGGCAGGTGAGGCGAATCTCTATCGAACCAGAGATGACGATGGCGGTGTGCCAGGGCTCTCACAAAGCCTGATTGGCGGCATTGTGGGACAAACTGAGAGCGTGGTCGTGCAGTACCGTGTCTGGGCCAGCTACATGGGAGGCATTCCGCTCTTTAAGTATCAGAAGAGGGAGGCGTTTCAAACCCCTGCCTGGTATTATCCAATTGATCTCAATGTGCAGCGCAGTGCTGAGGGCTGGTCTCCCTACTACATGGTTTACGGGGTTCCTGAGCAGTCGGTCTGGGTGAATGAAATTAACGTGGGTGATGTCAGGTATGACGCAAACTACAACCAGATTCACGGTATCTGGGAGTGGGCGTATATTGAGATAGCAGTGCCGGCCTGGCTTGATCTTGGAGGCTGGAAAGTAGATTTGGTCACTCAGAACAGCTACACAACACATACCATCCAGATTCCACAGGGGCTGCCAGACCATACGTTAGTCACCAATGGCTACGCCTTCTTTGTGATATCAGAGTCCAAGCGGCCGAGCGCGCAGACACCTATGTTACCTAAGTCAGACTTTGGTTATGCCGGGCTGGGTGCCGCCTTGCCGAGGAATGTTCCGGGTGGGATACGGTTGCGCAGGCCGGAGGGGATGTATGAGCAGGCGATCGCCTTTGATGATGCGAAGTACAATGGTTATGGAAGCAGTTATAGCGGTCGGTCCTGGGCTGAAAATGATCCGGAAGGGAAATTCGTGTATGTGGGCGCGGAGCAGAGAGAGGGATCGCTTTCTCGAATAGGCGATGGCGATTCCACTAATACTTGGGTCTATCCGCTCTTCCCGCAATGGACTCCTGAACATGCGGATTTTGCCAAGAACTATACCCCGGGAATGCCCAACGGCTTACAGCCGTTGCCAAACGGTGATGCACTCTTCCCGGGGACCTCCAACGCACTGATCAACTCAAGCGTCACGCAGTTGAAGGGAACTCAGAACGGACGCCGAGTCTTAAATTACTCCTTGCGTTTGCCCATTGGGACAACGACTAACATTGTTTATGATATTGATGATTGGTATCGCCTGGTCTCGCTCAAATCAAATAATGTGGAGCAGTTGCCGCCTGCGAGTGCCCTCACGAATTACAAATATGATGTGGTGCAGATTCAGGGTGGCACGACTCTGACAGCGAAGATCAACCTGCGCGAGGACTTACTGGAATATCAGAATGACTATGAAGTGTTGAACTGGGTCTTGGGCTTTACCGAAGGCCCGTTGATTCCAATGTTTTATAACGGCAGGAATCTGACGCTTAAGGAGCAACACTGGCTGGATGCGAATCCAACGGCCTCCAACGAGTTCCGTTGTGTGATCAGAGATTTTTCGCTGGACGCCGCGACAAACCTGTACGTCCGCCTGGAGATGAAGTTGAACGAGGCTAATCTGGAAGAAATTCAAGGGGGAGCTGTTCTCAAACTGCAGTCAAAAAAGAATCTCACTGATAATAAGTGGGATATGCTTGCCCAGTTTTATCTGACACCTGCTTCATTTGATAGCAATAATGAGTGCCGTGTGTATGTCAAAAACCCATTCGGATACATTGTGACTGAATATGATCAGGGCAGGCTTTTCCTGCGCTGGGTGATTGAGATGGATGACCCCCGTGTGATAATTCAAAAGCTGGAAAATACGCCTTAAAAATGAGGCACTTCATAATGCGCTCAAACGCCGCGCAGGGTTTTGACAATAAAGCCGAGCAGAATCAGCAGCGCAACGACGATCAGGGCTTTGCGTTCACTGGGTGTCAGCCAGGTGAACAGCGGCGTGCGCTTCCCTGGGAAGAGATCATGTGTTTTTTTGGAGTCCATCTCAATTGATTCCTTCTCTTTTGTACTCCCTAATCCTCTTATTTCTGAACTGGCAGAGGTTGCATCAGTATGATACTATATTTTCCCAAAAGCATGGGATATTAATATGACAAACAATGAATACGATTTTGCGGCCATAGAAAAAAAATGGCAGTCTTACTGGGAGGAACATAAAACATTCAAGGTGAATGATTTTGAGGAGGGTAAACCAAAGTTTTACTGTCTCGATATGTTTCCTTACCCCAGCGGCGCCGGCTTGCATGTTGGCCACCCCGAAGGTTACACTGCCACCGATATACTGTGTCGCTACAAGCGTATGTGTGGTTACAATGTGCTGCATCCAATGGGGTGGGACGCGTTCGGCCTGCCAGCCGAGCAGTATGCGGTTGAGACCGGCACCCATCCGGCGGTGACCACTGAAAAAAATATTAATAATTTCAGGAAGCAGATCAAGGCGCTTGGGTTCAGCTATGACTGGGATCGGGAAATCAACACTACTGATCCAGGTTATTACAAGTGGACCCAATGGATCTTTACCAAGCTCTATGAAAAGGGACTTGCTTATATTGCTGAAGCCCCGGTGAACTGGTGCCCGACACTAGGAACTGTGCTTGCCAATGAGGAAGTGATTAACGGACGCAGTGAGCGCGGAAACCACCCAGTGGAGAGAAGGCCCATGCGGCAGTGGATGCTGCGTATCACTAATTATGCTGAGCGCCTGTTGAATGACCTCGATGATCTGGATTGGCCGGAGGGCATCAAAGAGATGCAGCGCAACTGGATCGGCAGATCAAACGGTGCTGAGGTTGAATTTGAAATTGCCGGAATCGAAAAATCAGTGATGGTTTATACCACTCGCCCTGATACGCTGTTTGGTGCCACCTATATGGTGCTCGCCCCCGAACATGAGCTGGTGGAGCTGGTGGTCAGCGACGAGCAGCGCGCCGCCGTGGCTGCGTATTGCAAGGCCGCAGTTTTTAAAAGTGATATGGACCGCACCGAATTGAACACCGACAAGACCGGAGTTTTCACCGGCGCATACGCAATCAACCCTGTGACAGGCGGAAAGATTCCTCTCTGGATTGCCGACTACGTGCTGATCAGCTATGGCACGGGAAGTATCATGGCTGTGCCCGCGCATGATGAGCGTGACTTTGAGTTCGCCAAAAAGTTTGATATTCCTGTTAAATGTGTTATCACCCCGGATGCCGCGAGCGCGGCGGCTCAGGGCGTGAGTGTCGAGGCAGTGCTGCGCGGTGAGTGTAGCTGGAGCGGTGCAGGCACGATGATCGACTCCGCAAATGATTGCGGCCTGGACATCAATGGGCTGGAGGTTGCGCAGTCGATTGCACGGACGATTGAGTGGCTCGAAAAGTCAGGCATCGGCAAAGGGGCGGTTAAGTATAAACTGCGCGACTGGCTGTTCAGCCGCCAGCGCTACTGGGGTGAGCCATTCCCGTTGATCCACATGGAGGATGGCAGCACCAGGCTGGTTGCGCAAAGCGACCTGCCGCTGACGCTGCCGGAGATGCAGGACTTTAAACCGAACGCGGATGGAGCCCCTCCCCTGGCTAAGGCAACTGAGTGGCTCACCTATGTTGATCCTGTCACTGGCCTGAAAGGGCGGCGTGAAACCAATACCATGCCGCAGTGGGCCGGTTCCTGCTGGTATTACCTGCGTTACATTGACCCGCACAACTCCGAGGCCGCCTTTGACCAGGCAAAAGAGCGCTACTGGATGCCGGTGGACCTCTACGTGGGTGGTGCTGAGCACGCTGTCTTACATCTGCTTTACGCGCGTTTTTGGCATAAAGTCCTCTTTGATCTAGGTTATGTCTCTACCTGCGAGCCATTTAAAAAGCTGGTCAACCAGGGGATGATTCTGGGTATCTCCTATAAGGATAGTCGTGGAACACTGGTTCCCATGGAGCAGGTTGACATGCGCTCTGAGGGTGTCTTTCACACTGAGAGCGAGGAGCGGTTGGTTGAGTTTCCCGCCAAAATGTCTAAATCATTGAAAAATGTTGTTAACCCGGATGATGTGATTTTTGAGTACGGCGCTGACAGTATGCGTTTGTATGAGATGTTCATGGGGCCTCTGGAAGCGGTTAAGCCTTGGAACACCAAAGGCGTTGAGGGGGTGTTCCGCTTCTTAAAACGCGCCTACCGTATGGTGGTTGAACAGACTTTGACCGATGAACCGCTCGACGAAGATGGGCTGCGCGTTTTGCATGCGACCATCAAAAAGGTCACCGACGATCTGGAGTCCATGAGCTTCAACACCGCGATCAGCCAGATGATGATCTTCGTCAACAACTTCTCGGGCAGCCAAAAGACGCTCAACCGCCAGGCGGCCGAGACCTTTGTGTTGCTGCTCGCTCCCTTTGCGCCGCATGTGTGTGAAGAGCTGTGGGCGCACCTGGGCCACAACACAACCCTCGCTTATGCCCCCTGGCCCCAGTATAATGAGGATTTTATCAAGGTAGCCCAGGCGGAGGTGCTGGTGCAGGTCAATGGCAAACCCAAAGCCCGCATCATGATGGAGGCGGATCTGGGCGAGGAGCTGATGCGAGCGGCCGCGCTGGAGGGCGAGGCGGTACGCACGGCGATCGGTCAAAAAAAGATCGTCAAGGTGGTTTGTGTGCCTAATCGTCTGGTTAACATTGTGGCACTCTAAAACATCTTTGTCGCGAACTTTGCCGGAGAGAGCGTCTGTTCGGTTGCAATGCGAGTCGCAGCTGTAGGGCTGCCGGCCGTGACCGCGCCAACTGCGGTCACGGCCAGCGGCTACAGTGCTTCGTAAAAACGTAGGTCCGATTTCCAATCGGGCATGTCCGGTTGGAAACCGGACCTACTGAAACTCGGCTTCGCCTTTGGTTGACGACACTAAACCCTGATAAACATTCGATAGGCAACTTTTTTGAAAGAACAAGTAATTGTTCTTTTGAGCCAGCTAAACGGCTCATGTGGCAGCAACGCACGTTTGTGGGACAATTAGACCCACTTTGGTGTGACACCGCAGCTCCGTCTTTTACCAAATGAGCTGATTAGAATGTGTTTTAGTCGAAAAAGGAGTGATTTGAGCGGCACGATTAAGCTGGTATGGTACTTGCTTTAAAAAGTAACGTTGTCACATTACGAGTAAGGAATCAGAGGTCAGAATTCAGGATTCAGAAGGTAGCGGGCTACGCGGCTGCGCCGCGAAAAAACGGTTACTTTTCAATAACCGGTTAGAGAAAATAACACGCTGAAGCGTGAACAACAAACGGTTGCTGCGTAAGGTTTGTTGTCCAGCCTTTAGGATGTTCCATTTGAGGTTATAGGCAAGCCCGCCGCGGGGCGCGCTGCGAAAAAACGATGGGGTAACTCGACGGTCAAACGCATCGGAGTCGGGGTCGGTATCGGAATCGGGGTCGACCTAGTACGTTTTTCGATACCGATTCCGATAGCGACCCCGACCCCGAGTTACAGACACGAAACTGTGACAAAATGGTGAGTTATAGGCAAGGCAATAAAGTCAGGAAAACTATGTATTTTTTTGATCCAGTGTATTTGATAATGATGCTGCCAGCTATCATATTGGCAGGTGTGGCATCGTGGCTGGTGAAGTCGACCTTTAACAAATACTCTAAAGTGGCGGCCTATTCCGGTATGGATGGCGCTCAGGCAGCGGAGCGCATGATGCAGCGTAATGGCATTTATGATGTGCGGATTGAGCAGACGAACGGGTTTCTTTCGGATCACTACGATCCAACAAAAAAAGTCCTTCGACTTTCTCCAGGGGTTTATAATTCGAATTCATTGGCCGCGATTGGTATTGCCTGCCATGAGGCGGGCCATGCCTTGCAGCATGCCAACAGTTACGCGCCGTTGGTTTTACGCACTACACTGGTGCCGGTAACAAACATCAGCAGCTCGCTCTCCTTCTATGTTCTGTTGGCAGGTATGCTGTTTAGGTTGCCGGGGTTGATGTACATTGGCTGCGCTATGTTTGCCGTGGCGTTTATTTTTTCGCTGGTCACCCTTCCGGTGGAGTGGGATGCGAGTGTCAGAGCCAAGCAGTACATTGTCAGCTCCGGGATCGTATCACCGGGTCAGGAGGCAGACTCAGGGAAGGTGTTGAACGCCGCTTTTTTAACATACGTGGCCGCAGCCGTAAGTTCGTTGCTTACGCTGCTTTACTACTTGATGCGCACCGGAATTTTGGGCAGTCGTAGGGATTAGATTCGTGCGGTGTACGAACGGCATAGCGCATAGCGCATAGCGTAACAGGCATGAGGATGAAACGGTATGCGAACGAGCAACCGCCTTCCCTCGACGCTCTGCGCTATGCAAAACAGAATTTTAACCACCGGCAACATGTTTTTAAGGACCGACATGTTTGCCTTGTCCTTTGGTAAGGGGTTAAGTCCGCGCGGAGCGCGGAGTAAATAAGTGCGCGAGTGCGTTAGTGAAGAGGTCGAGCCTTTTGTGTGGGAGCAACGTAGGTCCGATTTCCAATCGGACATGTCCGGTTGGAAACCGGACCTACTGAGGTTCGGCTTCGCCTTTGGTTTACGATGCTGTGCGACGATGCTGGTCGACGATTTTTAAGGGCGGAGTTTTGAATCGTAATCCGCTATCGCTTGCCATGCCGAACGACTGGAAGGCGGGTCGCACAGCATCGTCAACCGATGCCGCTCATTGAGTGGCTACTATATCAAAAACGAAGTTTAAAATTATTATAAAAAAGGAAAAGCAACTGATGAGCAGTAAAAAGAAGTACACTTTCAAGGCTGAGATTCAGCAGGTTCTGGATCTTGTCGTTCACTCCCTTTATTCCAAGAAAGAAATTTTTCTGCGGGAGTTGATCTCCAATGCCTCTGATGCCATTGACCGCGCGCAATATGCCGGTTTGACGGACAAAAGTATTGTCGCTGACGCGCCAGAGTGGAAGATCGATATCATCGCCGATAAGAAGGCTGGGACGCTGATGATCTCGGACAACGGCATGGGTATGAGTGAAGAGGAACTTGATAAAAATCTCGGCGTGATTGCCAGCTCTGGCACCCAGGCGTTTATAAAGGCGCTGCAAGACAAAAAAGAGGTCAATGTTCCGGAGCTGATCGGACAGTTCGGGGTCGGTTTTTACGCGGCGTTCATGGTTGCAGAAGATGTGACTGTCATCTCCCGCAGGCGCGGTGATGAGAGCGGGCAGGCGGTTAAGTGGAACTCAACCGGTGACGGTACATATACCCTCGAGTTCTCTGAACGAGAGGCCCCGGGAACAACGATCACACTGAAGATGCGGGAAGACCAGCAGGAGTATCTTGACAGTTGGCGCATCCGCGAGCTGGTGAAAAAATACTCGAATTTCATCGCTTATCCCATTTGCTTTGAGGGGGTCGAGGCAGAAGCCAAAGAAGATGCGGAGTCCAAAGAAGATGCGGAGTCCAAAGAAGATGCGGAGTCCAAAAAGGATGCGGAGCCTTTGAATGCAATGACAGCCCTTTGGAAGCGTTCCAAGAGCGATGTTAAAAAAGAGGAGTATAAGGAGTTTTACACTCACCTGACTCATGATCACCAGGAGCCTTTGGAAACAATTCATCTCGCAGTCGAAGGCGCGGTTGAGTTCCGCGCGCTCCTCTTTCTGCCACGGCAGGCTGGCTTTGACTTGATGATGCCGAATCAAAAGCATGGGTTGAGCCTCTACGTGCGCAATGTTCTGATCGGCTCCGAGTTCGAAATGCTGCTGCCTGAGTATCTGCGTTTTGTCAAAGGCGTGGTTGACTCAAGCGATTTGCCGCTGAATGTCTCGCGCGAGATGTTGCAGGATGATGCGGTGGTGCGTAAGATCAAGAGCAATATCACAGGCAAAATCCTCAGTGCCTTGGCTGAGATGATGAAGAATGAACCAGCACAGTACAAACTCTTCTATACTGCGTTTGGCCGAATTCTCAAAGAGGGCTTGCACAGCGACTGGAGCAACGCCGATAAGCTGAAAAGTCTGCTTATGTTTCCATCCGCAGCAACCGAGGAGGGATATTTGATCTCTTTGCAGCAGTATGTTGACGCAATGCCCCAGGATCAGGGAGCAATCTATTATCTGCCATCAGAAGATCTGCTCACAGCCCGTCAATCTCCGCATCTGGAAACACTTTCTGCCCGCGGCTATGATGTTCTCTTGTTTGTTGATCCGGTTGATCAGTGGATTGCTCAGTCGCTGACTGAATTTGATGGGAAGAAGATTGTTTCTATTGACAAGGGCAACCTAGAACTTGGCGATGAAAAAGAGCAGGCGCAGACTAAAAAAAAGCTGGAAGACGCTTCGCCCGAATATAAGGTGTTGATCGAATTTATTCAGGAGCAGCTCAAAGATGAGATCAAAGAGGTGCGTCTGACCCCGCGGCTCACTGAGTCGCCGTGCTGTCTGGTGGCGGATGAAAACGCGATGAATGCCAGCATGGAGAGGTTGATGCGCGCCATGAATCAGGAGGTGCCTAAGCAGCTGCGGTTGTTGGAGCTTAATCCAAACCACCCGTTGATCAAAAAGATGAAAGCAATGGCAACCGAGAGTGCGTCGGCGGAGCGGCTGGCTGATTATGTTGAGTTGCTCTATGGCCAGGCATTGCTGGGAGAGGGATCGGCGGTGAAAAACCCGCAACGCTTCACGCGGCTGATCTCAGAGTTGATGGTGAAATAAAGCAGTAAACAGATGCGATTCGAAAAAAAACTGACGATCTGGATAACAGAGGGTATGAGCGATGAGCAGTGTTTAAGGAATATTGCTGACGCTCTTTTTTGCTGAAAATCAAAAGGAAAGGGATTAACAATGCAACTCAAGAGAAGATCATTTATTAAGGGAGCAGCTTTTGCTGCGGTGGGAGCAACGGCTTCGCGTGGTTCTCAGGCTGCGGCGGCAGATACGAAACAGATTTTTAAAACACAGTTATATAAATCGCACATCAAACCCAGAGCCACGGATGAACTTTGTCAAAAGTTGATGCAAGTGGGCATCACTGGTCTGGAGTTGACAGACAAGGGCGTTTCCATCCAGGAGGCGCGTGCAGGCAGAGTGCTGGCAGAGAAGCACGGTATGACCATTCACTCGTTTATGGGAGGGTGGGCCTCGCTGGGTGAGAGTGACTCTGGCAAGCGTCAGCAAGCTGTGGAGAATGTAAAAAACTGGATACGCACTGCGGCGGCCTATGGGGGATCAACCATGCTGCTGGTTCCCCACCGGATTGGTGGCGCTATGCCGCAACCAGCTGATTTTAAGATTGACTTTGACCCTGCCACACTGATGATCAAAGGTGTGGTTGATGGAGATAACACACCTTATAAGAAGTATATTGAGGAGCACAACAGCGTGACTAACAACTCAATTGACTCCATTAATCAACTGATTCCAGTGGCAGCCAAAGAGGGGGTGATCATTGGAATTGAGAATGTCTGGAATAATCTGTGGGTCAAACCGGAGTTCGCCGCAGCTTACCTGAAAGCCTTTAACAGCGTCTGGGTCAGCCAATATTTTGATCTGGGCAATCACACCCGTTATGATAAGCCTGAAAAATGGCTGGACGTGTTTGGCAGGAGTATCGCGAAGCTGCATATCAAAGATTTCAAGATCGAACGCGGTGCAAAAAACGATGGTGCCTTTGTGCCGATTGGCAAAGGCTCGGTTGACTGGGTTGCGGTCAGAGGCGCCATCGAGCGTGCGGGATACAATGGCTGGGTCAGTATTGAGAGCGGTGGCTGGAACGATGAGGAGCACAGCCGGATTTTAGATAGTATCTTTGCTGGTCGCGGTGCCGGGATTTAGGCACTTTTAATCAACAGCAGCTAGCGCAGCACTGTAGCCGCGGGCCGTGACCGCGGTTGGCGTGTTTATGGCCAGTCGCCAAGCGTCTCGGCTCGCGAAGCACAGCACTTTCGTTTGCCGGCGCGTTCACGGCCCGCGCCCTACAGTTTCAAACCGAAAATTGCGCTCATTCAAAACTCTCGACTCCCATCGATTCCCTCGACTCCCATCGATTCCCTCGACTTCCCTCGACTTCCCTCGATTCCCTCGATTCCTTCGATTCCCTCCCACTCTCTGCCCTGCCCGGAATTCAATCAACTATTTGAATTTTGTTGTTTACATACTGACCTAAAGGTATGTATAATATCCGCTATTTACAAATGGAGCGGAGAGATGGCAAGGCGAACCAAAGCGGAAGCTGCCAAGACAAGACAGAAAATATTGAAGGCAGCCAGAGATTTGTTTTCAAAGAAAGGCTATGATAGAACCACCTTTGAAGATATAGCGCACCGTATTAATCTGACCAAGGGTGCGGTCTATTGGCATTTCAGAAGTAAGCCGGAGCTTCTGCGTCAGTTGGTTGTCTACAGCATTGATCAAGCTACTGGTGATCAGCGTATTATTGATTTTCAGCCAGGGAGCTTTGAGGAATTGAAAAACGGATTAAAGGAGTGGATGGCGCGTATCGTGACGGTCCCTCAGAACAGGCAACACGTTAAGATGCTTCTGGCACTGGATTGGTCACGTCCCGCGCTTCAGGGGGTGAGGGCGCAGTTTAAAACATTGGATAACAGCGTTATCAATGTTACCAGAACGGCACTTCAGAGAATGCAGCAGTGCGGTGAAATCAGAGCTGATGTGGATGCTCATAACGTGGCCTATGCGATAGGACTCTCGTGGATTGGAATTTTACATTGCCAGTTGAGTGCGGGTGGTAAGGATTATGATGTCAACACAGTGATTGATTTTTTGATGGAGTCAGTGGGGGAGCGTATTTTGGCGTAGGGGCGACACCTGTGTCGCCCTCGTATGGCGACATGTATGTCGCCCAGTTATGAATTTCAAGGAAGATTAATATGAAAGAAGAAGAGAAAACAGAGCATAAAGGTTTGAAAAACGAGCATCCAATTGCAAAATTTTTCGGAGTTTTGTTCACGGCGGCGTGTGCTTTTGTGATTGGATGGATTGTAAAGGGAATGATTCCTGAGCGTCCCATGGGCATGCCGCCTGGCATGATGCCTCCTGCCGCGGTTGATCCGCTGGTGAAAGTGGAAAGTGCCGAGTTTGGGATTTTGAACCCTCCGCTCAAGTTTATCGGCCATGTCGAGCCAGTGCGCGATGTTGATCTGACAGCGCGGATCTCCGGCTATGTGACCAAAGTCAATTTTGTGGAGGGCTCAATCGTCAAGGAGGGCGAGCTGCTCTTTGAAATCGATCCCGAGCCCTACGAGGCTACTGTCGCGGTTAGAAAGGCTGAAATTGCTCAAGCTCAGGCTGAAATGGAGCGGGCACAGAGCTATCTCAATCGGCTGAACGCCTCTGACGCGCGTGGCATTTCACAGGCTGACCTGGATACCGCGCTCAGCGATGTCGCTGGAAGCAAGGCGAAAATCGAGCAGACCAAGGCTGTTCTACTGCTGGCTGAAATCGATTTGAAACACTGCCGGATTATCGCTCCGATTGATGGCAAGATTGGCCGTACGCTTGCCCATATCGGTGATTACGTCGCACCTGCGGCCGGAACTCTCGCACGTATTGTTCAGGTCGATCCAATTCGGGTTGTCTTCTCTGTGACAGACCGCGAGTATGTCGGTATCCGTGAAAAAATTGCTGAGGACCAATTGGATCAAGAGCTGCGCCTGCGTATCCAACTGCCGACTGGCACAATACCTGAGATTGTGGGGGAGCGTGACTTTGAAGATAACGAGATGTCGGCCACCACTGCCACGTTGCCCGTCCGGGTTAAATTTGACAACAAAGATGGATTGCTGATCCCCAATAGCTATGTAACTGTTCTGGTTGACGCGCAAGCGCCTGCTCAATATCCGGTGGTCTCCCAGAGTGCTTTAGCCGCAGATAAAGAGGGCGATTTTGTCTATGTGGTTGGTACAGATGAGAAAGCGCACAAGCGCCGAGTACAGATTGGCGATGTTGAAAATGGGCGGGTTGAGCTGCATCAAGGAGTCAGCGTTGGTGAGCGTGTCGTAATTCAAGGACTTCAAGGACTTACCGACGGCGCGACGGTCAGAGTCTTTGTTGAGACTCCCGTCCCAAAGGCTGCTGAACCTGAGGCTGTTATCAATGAGGGAGTGGCCCTAAAATGATTTCACAAATATTCATTGAACGCCCCCGTTTTGCAATGGTGATCTCTGTTGTGCTGACACTGGCCGGTGTGCTCGCAATGAAAACGATGCCAATCACTCAATATCCGGAGGTGACACCCCCTGCGATTCAGGTGCGCACTCGTTTTCCCGGCGCCAACGCCCGCGAGGTTGCCACAACCATCGCCATCCCGCTGGAGGAGGAGGTTAATGGAGTGGATGATATGCTTTATATGTCCTCCTCCTGCGACGATTCCGGCAACTATAATCTGACAGTCACTTTTGAGGTTGGCTCTGATCGCGATATGAACATGGTCAAGGTTCAAAACCGTATTCAGCAGGTTCTTCCCCGCCTGCCGGTGGAGGTGAATGACCAAGGGGTGACAGTGGAGAGCCGTTCAACCAGTGTACTTGGATTTCTCAACATACGCTCACCGAATCACACGCAAGAGCGTCTGAGTATGAGCAACTATGCTTATGACTACATTGTCAAGGAGTTAAAACGTGTCCAAGGTGTCGGCGGTGTTAATGTTTATGGGCCGATGCTCAGCATGCGTGTCTGGTTGGATGCCGCGCGCTTGGCCGCGTTAGGCCTCAGTACCGAAGATGTTATCGCCGCCATTCGCTCCCAGAATTTACAGGCCGCGGTGGGTAAGATCGGAGCGGCACCGACCGTCGGCGATGCTCAACGCTTTTTTGCGCTGCAGGCAACAGGGCGCTTGAATGATCCCAAGGATTTTGAGGAGATCGTTGTGCGCACCGATGCCGGCGGCGGTGTACTGCGTCTCAAAGATGTTGGACGGATTGAGCTTGGCGAGTCGAATTACGGGTTTAGCGGCAATTACAATGGTGCGGCAGCGGTCTCGATTGGATTGGATCAGAAGCCAGAAACAAACGCAATCGAAACCATGGATCGACTGCAGGAGCTACTAGTTGACCTGCGCAAACGTCTACCGGATGACATGGAGCTATTTTCCTCGTATGACGCAACCCAGGTGGTCAGGGCCTCAATCAAGGAAATTTCCGCCACACTGCTGCTCACCTTTGGTTTGGTTGTGATTGTCTGCTACCTCTTCCTGCAGGACTGGCGCGCCACACTGGTGCCGTTGTTCACGATTCCGGTCTCGCTCTGCGCAACCTTTGGTGTGCTGTCGGTTCTGGGCTACAGCATTAATACGCTGACTTTATTTGGACTGGTGCTGGCGATCGGGTCGGTGGTGGACGATGCCATTGTGGTGGTTGAGCGTGTTCAATATCTGATGGTCGAAGAAGGGCTTGGCCGCAAAGAGGCCACTGTGCGCACCATGCACGAGGTAACCGGGGCGGTGATTGCCACCACGCTGGTGCTGCTCGCGATCTTTGTGCCAGTCGGGTTTATCTCGGGTATTACCGGCAAGATTTATCAGCAGTTCGCTGTAACCATGTCCGCTGCAATCTGTTTCTCGACCGTCAACGCGCTCACCTTGAGCCCAGCACTGTGCGCCACGGTTTTGGGTAAACCCAAACCGCATAAGCGTGGACCGTTCGCAATTTTTAACTGGGGACTCAATCTGTCACGTGGTGGATATGTCAAGATCTCCGGGTGGCTGGCACGCCGGGTCGGTTTAACTCTCCTCTTCCTGTTGCTATTCGCATTGCTCTCCTTCAAGTTATTCAGCATAACTCCTACCAGCTTCCTGCCGGAAGAGGATCAAGGCGTGATTTTTGTAGATGTGTGTTTGCCAGAGGGAGCCGCTAAAGTCAGAACCGAGGCGATAATGGAGCAGGCCTCTAAGTTGATTCGTGATGACGAAGGGGTCAAGTTTGTACTAGGAATCACTGGCTTCGCGATCATCAGCGGTCGGTCAGAGAACACCGGGCTGATGGTGATCGGACTCGACCAATGGGAGGATCGCAAACGAGGCGACCTGAGTGCGAGCGCGATTATGGATCGCTGTCGTGTCAAGTTCGCGGCGATCCCTGGGGCGGTTATCAATTGCTTCATGCCGCCAGCAATTCCCGGCATGGGCACCAGCAATGGGATGGATGTGCAACTGCAGGCGCTTAAAGATCCCGACCCAGCGCGACTCGAGGGCGAGATGAACAAAATGATCGGGGTTCTGAATGCCATGCCTGAGGTGATGATGGCCTTCAGCGGCTACAATGCACGGACTCCCGCGCTGAAGGTGGAGGTGGACCGCGTTAAGGCCGAGTTGATGAATGTGCCGGTTAGTGCGGTGTTCGCAACACTTCAGAATTATCTGGGCTCGCGTTACGTGAATGATGTCAACATTGGGACACAGGTCAACCAGGTGATTATCCAGTCGGAGTGGGAAGGGCGTAACAACCCGGATGACATCCTCAAGCTTTATGTTAAAAGCACTAGCGGGGCGATGGTTCCCTTGGGTTCGCTGGTTATAATTGAAAAGACACTTGGCCCACGTACCGTCTCGCGCTACAACCAATTTCCGAGTGCTGGGATCACGGTGATGCTGATGCCGGGTGTGAGTTCAGGGGGAATGATGGCCAAGGTCGAGCAGGTAGGGGCCGAGGTGCTGGACCCGGATTACACTTTCTCCTGGTCGGGCATGAGCTTCCAGGAGCAGCGGGCCGCTGGGCAGACCGGTCTGTTGCTGGTGATGGCGTTGATCTTCGGTTACCTTTTTTTAGTGGCGCAGTATGAGAGCTGGACCATCCCGCTGCCGGTTATGTTATCGGTTGTTGTGGCCACGTTCGGCGCACTGGCGGGATTGATGCTAACGCGGACATTTTTGAGTATTTATGCGCAGTTGGGGTTGATCCTGTTAGTGGCGCTGGCCAGTAAGAACGCTATTTTGATTGTCGAGTTTTCTAAGACGGAGCGGGAGAAGGGGCGCTCCATTGTGGAGGCCGCTGTGAACGGCGCCCGCGAGCGTTACCGTGCGGTTTTAATGACCGCCTTCACCTTTATTTTAGGGGTGCTGCCAATGGTGTTCGCAACCGGCGCAGGCGCGGCCAGTCGCCGTTCGATCGGCATCACTGTGTTCTATGGAATGGTGGCAGCCACGCTAATGGGAATTATTCTGGTGCCTGGTTTATATGCCCTCTTCCAGACATTCCGTGAAAAGATGCGCGATGTCAGAGAGAAGATCATTGGAAAAAATTAAAGGTTGATCATGAGTAAAAATATTTTCACCGCAGGCCTATGTATGGGGCTATTTCTTTTGCTGGCCGGTTGTAAGGCAGTCGGCCCAGATTACCAGCAGCCAGATTGGAAAGAGCCAACTCTAAGCAATATCAAGCACGTTGAAGGCGCGGCGATAACGCCTGCGGAGATCACGGATTGGTGGCTGGTTTTTGACGACCCGGTTCTCACCAATCTGGTCCAGTGCGCCCTTGCCAATAACCTGACCCTGGCGGATTCCCTGGCACAGATCCGTGAAGCGCGGGCCCGCCTCGGTGTGAGCAGAGCAGGACTGCTCCCTGAGGTGGACGCGCGTGGTGCCTACGAGCGCTTCCGCAGCAGTGAGAGCATGGGATTTGCCAGAGACGGCGATCACTATCAGGCGGGCTTTGATGCCCGCTGGGAGCTTGATCTGTTCGGTCGCCGCCGCCGCTCAATTGAAGCTGCGCAGGCTGCCTTTGATGCCTCAAGCGCCACCTTTGAGCATCTTTGGGTGGTGGTGGCTGCGGAGACGGCCAAAAGCTATTTGCAATACCAGGAATTGCAACGCCGGATTGAAGTTGCCGAGAGCAATCTAGTGCTGCAGCGCGACACTCTGGAGATTCTGATCTCCAGAGCGCAGGCCGGCATCGGAGACGAACTCGCTGTGGAGCAGGCGCGCTATAACCTCGAACGCACTCGCGCCACGCTGCCAGGTCTGCGTAGCGGGATCGATCAGACGCTCAATGCTCTCGCCGTGCTCACTGGTGTGATGCCAGGTGAGCTGGGGGTGGTTGTCCAACCCGACATCCGTATGTTAACCGCACCCTTACGGACGCTGGCTGGCATACCCGCATCAGCCCTGCGCCATCGTCCGGATATCCGTGCCGCCGAGCGCGCCCTGGCGGCGCGTTGCGCCGAAATCGGGGTGGCCGAGGCCGATCTCTACCCCACCTTTGCCTTGGGTGGTGCCATTGGCTTGGAGTCGCTGGAAGCCAATGATTTCTTCAAGGATGAGAGCAAGTTTTTCTCGCTCGGCCCCTCGGTTTCGTGGCCAATATTCAGAGGCGGCTCTATCCGTGCTCAGATTGAGATTAAGAAAGCACTGCATGAGCAGGCTTTTATTAACTATGAGGCAACTGTGTTGGATGCAGTAGCTGAACTGCGTAATGTGCTCAGCGCCTATGCGCATGAGTATGAGCGACTGGACGCATTGCAAAAGGCCGCTGCCGCCGCCCGCAGTGCTGTGGCAATTGCCCAGGATAAATACAAGCAGGGGCTCGCGGATTTCAATAGCGTGCTGGATGCGCAGCGCTCGCAGCTGACCTTTGAGGAACTGGTTGTGATCAGCCAATCGCTGACCACCAGAAACCTGATTGGTATCTACAAAGCCCTGGGTGGCGGGTGGGAACCGCTGGAGTAGGTCTTCCCGTCGGGGCCGCGGATCCTTGTCTCGAACCTCGTCTCCTTCGCCTATCCCTGATCACTACTGTTTGATTAGGATTACGATTAGGATTGTGAGTAGGCGGGATGCACATCTCAATCTCAATCTCAATCTCAATCTCAATCTCAATCCTTGTCCAGGAAGGTCATGCCTCAGGTTGACGATAGCGGCGCTGATACTGGTTGACGATTCCCCGCATGTTACCAATCGTCAACCAGCATCGTCGCACAACATCGTCAACCAATGCCGCTCATAGAGCGGCTACTGCACCGAACAATAAGACTTGCAAGCCAGCCTGTATTTCAAAGTGCAGCGCATGTGTAGTAGTCGCTCTATGAGCGACACCGAACGACAACTCGTGCAAACGGCTTGTAATCCGCCCTGCGCAGCACTGTAGCCGCGGGCCGTGACCGCGGGTGGCTCGTTTGTTGTCAATTGTCAATTACTTCGGTTTGCGAAGCACCACACTGTCGTTTGTCGGCGCGTTCACGGCCCGCGCCCTACAGCTCCGTACAGCCTGAATCATGCGACGGACTTGTTCCTTGCGGCTCGCATCTGTATGTTGCAAAACAATTCAGCTTGATAATATTTTGTAGATTAAATGTTAGTGTTGATTGTGGTCGGTCTTGATAATCGCTGAATTGCATGCCTGTGCGTCGCACACAGGCAAATGCGTATCAGTCGCTAATTGACGAGGCGGATCACTTTTCAGGGACTCCGAAACCCACCATGTGGACAAGGCTGGATTTAATAATTTAAGCAGTAAATCCTGAAATCCAGACGTGCCACGGCGTAACCTCCGGCGTAGACGGGTTATCTTGTGCGTACCGTGCAAAACATGATATAATCACCGCAGTTTAAGAGGTGAATGATGAGTGAGGCATTAAAAGGACGTTATATAAATTTTTTCACGGACTTTGGTTTTAAACGGTTGTTTGATTCTGAGCCGACGAAAGTGTGTTTGATCGATTTTCTCAACTCTCTGCTAGAGTGTTGGTATGGGTGGCACCACCAGCTGCGTCCATTTGATGGCCGGCGTGTTTTCATCATAGGAGGCGAGGTTTTCAAGCACGGTGTGGACAAAAGCCACGGCGCGCAAACCTTTTGGCACGGTTGCAAAGGCGGCCTTCTCTAAAACAATTGCTTTCGGATAGCGCAGATACTCAAAGAAGCTGTTGTAGCACTCCGCCAGCGCGTTGATATACGCCTCTTCATATCCAAAAGGTGCGGGCTCATTTGACTCTGAGAGTGCTCGAAAAGAGGGGCCAGCTTCAAACACCTCACTCTCGCCTTCAACTGTGCGTAAGGTTAATTTTTCAGGGATCCGCTGACTCCATTCAAGAGCGCCTTTATCACCGTAGATCCGGATGTGGATACCGTCACTCTCACCAGTGGCGATTTGACTTGTTAAAAAGACACCGCGGGCCCCATTTTCAAACCGCGTCAACACAGTTGCGTCATCATCCAAGATCCGTCCGGGAATCGAGGCGCGCAAATCAGCGTTGACCTCGGTGATCTCCAGTCCTGTTAGCCACTCCGCCAGATAAAAGCAGTGTGCGGCATGATCCACCAGGCACCCTGCCGGTCCGCAACGCCTAGGGTCAGTGCGCCAACTGGCCTGTTTGTGGCCATCTGTCTCAAGCCGTTTGGCCATCCACCCCAGTTGATACTCCACCACAACCTTCCGGATGTTGCCAACAGTATTCTTGTTATGAATCAGAGCGTGGGCTCTCTGAAGCACTGGATATCCTTCATAGGGGATGGCAATGCCGTAGATCAAATTCTCGTCGCGTGCCCGACGGCTCAGGTTCAGGGCTTCGTCAAGGTTACAGGAAAAGGGCTTCTCGCTCAATACTGGGTATCGAGCGTCAATGGCGGACATGGCAATCGGATAGTGCATGGTGTTGGGGGTCAGAATCACAACCATTTGCATCCGTTCTTTAGCAGGCACGAATCTCTCACGTTTAAACATGTCACGGTAGGTGCCGTAGATACGCTTGAGGGGCAGCTGAAATTTTTTGCCTGATTCAAAGGAGCTGTGTCTGGTACTGCCAAACGCTCCGCAAACAATCTCGCCTTCACCTTGTTTTTTGATCGCGGCTCTATGCACTTGGCCCATAAAAGAGCTTTCGCCCCCGCCTGCTAAGCCGATCCGTATTTTTTGATTATCACTCATTTAAAACCTTTTATCGTTTAAATTTAAATAAAAGCAGCAAAAAAACTCTGCTCCATGTTCAATATGTTAAACAATTACTTATGTGTTTGCCAGCAAAATTTATAGCTCTTTTGAAATAAGTATCGCTAAGGCTGTGTTTTGCAAAACCTGGGAGTCGTTGATGCCGTTCCAAAAGCCACCTCCAAGCGGATCAATCTTTTGGGTACTGATAATTTTTCGGGCAAAAATCCTGCGCCAGTCAACTCTTTGGCCTTGGGCTTTGACCAGTTGCCCCCGCCCCACTCGATTGATTACCCTTGCATCCAGCCACATCTGCAGCATACTGGTGTTCCCTGCGGTCAGTTGATGAGCGAGCGATTTGTAGTACTCTTGCGATGCCGCCAGCACTGTATCCTCAGGCTCCAGCAAGGCTAACCCAAGGAGCAGTTCGCGTTGCAAGATTACATCAACAGGCGACAGGGCCAGTTTTGGTTCTTTGAGCCAAGCGCAGTTCCGCTCTGCAGCGCAGCCGGTTGTGCCTGTAACTCTCAATGCCGCGGCACTCCAGACGACTGCGGAAAAATTAGTCAAGGGCTGAACGCTAGATCGCTCTTCAATATATTGTAAGGCAGCATGGAGTGTGTTGGTCAGCTTTAGGTTGTTTTGTGATGCGAATGCCAGCGCGCACAGCGCGGTGGTTTCAAGCTTGCTGAATCCGCCCCAACTGCCGTCTGTGTTCTGTTGAGTTTTAATCCAATTAACGCCCAAATCAACGGCGCGGTCGAGTTCCTGTTGGATGGAAATATCCAGTGAGTCGCCAGACTCACGGAATTTCCGCAGTGGCAGACCCTTTTCTGCAAAAGCAGAAAAACAGATGCCAATGCTTAACAATCCGTGGATTATAGTAGTTTTTAAATTCATGCTGGTGCTTGTCTATAACTTCAAATAGGTTAAGGGGTTTTCCCTATGTTTTTCTCTTTGCCTACAACTCGGGGTTGCTATCGGAATCGGTATCGAAAAGCAAAAAAGATCGACTTCATGACTTCACGACTTCCGATTTTTATGCTGCCATTTTCACGCATAGTACTGTTTCTGTTGAACCCTGAAATATAGCCGTTGATAAGATCCGAAAATTTATGTATAAGTGTATTCATGCGCCGTGCTCCTTTGTGATGTTGATTTGAAAAATTATTATAAGAAGATTTCAACGCATTTTAAAGGATATATTGTTAAACAGGAGAATTTTGATGAGTTTGTTGCTTGCCGCTGGATGGTTGATCTTTCTGACTTTAATACCAGGCTTGGAGGCGCGTATGTCCCTGCCCTTCGCATTTTTTAACAGCTCTGTCAGAGAGGCGCTTGGACTGCCGTTGGCGATCACTATCTGCCTGCTGACTAATCTGCTGGTGGGCTTGATGACCTTCTGGTTGATGGGTCCAGTGGTGCAACTGTTCAGGTGCTGGCCTTTCTTTGAGCGACGCATCTGGCCCCATTTTGCGAAAACTCAGGATAAGCTGCACCCCTATGTAGCGAGATACGGCGAGTGGGGGCTCGCGCTTTTTATCGGCATTCCTCTGCCCGGCACAGGGGCGTACACCGGCGCGTTTGGCGCATTTTTGCTGGGGTTTGATAAACGCAGGTTCTTTCTTGCCAATCTTTTCGGGGTGCTGCTGGCTTGCACCACCATCACGGCTATCTGCTTTTTAATCGAAAAAGGAGCGGTCGCTGAAGATAGTCTCATCAGAAAAGTCTTTATCAAGGAATTTGTCGATCATGAGTGAGAAAGTGCCGAAGGTTGGGCGTGGGTTGAGCCTGTTATCGGGGGGCTTGGATAGTCAGCTGGCGATCTGTATTCTGCGTGAGCAGGGGCTGCATATGGAGGCAGTTGTTTTCCAGAGCCCATTTTTTAAAATTCAGGCTGCCAAAAGCGCGGCTGTTGATATGGGTGTTAAACTGCATATTGCCCCGTTCACACGCGATATCCTGGATCTGATCAAAGATCCACCCCATGGATTCGGCGGCAACCTAAACCCTTGCATTGACTGCCATGCGCTCATGATTAAACGCGCGGGCGAGATGATGCGATCTATGGAATTTGATTTTGTAGCCACTGGTGAGGTCTTAAACCAGCGCCCCATGTCGCAACGCCGGGCAGCACTGGGAATGGTCGCGCAAAGCTCTGAGCTGGCAGATCATCTGGTGCGTCCGTTAAGTGCCTTGCTACTGGAGCCAACGCAACCGGAGCTGAATGGCATTATTGACCGTTCTAAGCTGCTAGGCCTGAACGGCAGGGGGCGTAGGCCGCAGATGGAGCTGGCAAAAAAATTCGGGCTCAAGAGTTACCCCTCGCCCTCCGGGGGGTGTCTGTTGACTGAGAGCGGCTTCTGCAGGCGGCTGAATGACATGCGTAATCGCGGTGCTCTCGATAATGAACGTCTGGTTTGGATGCTCCTGTATGGACGTCATTTTGCGTTGCCGGGTGGCGGTAAGTGCATTGTGGGCCGCGATAATCGCGACAATGCGGCCCTGGAGCAAGCGCGTCAGCTCGAGGATGTGATGATTCACACAGTCAACATCCCAGGCCCGACCGTCTTACTGCCCTTAGGCAGCACCCCAGCGGACATTGAGTTGGCTGCTTCGATCTGCGCCTCTTATGGTGATCATGGCAGTGCCGTAGAGGTAGTGGTGCGCATTCATAAGGGTGAACATACTGTGGAGCAAAGCGCACATGTAGTTGATCGTAAGCTGTTCAAAGAGATGATACTTTGAGCTTTTAGTTTGCCAGACTTAAAAGTCCGACATCCTTTTAAATTCGAGTCCCTTCAAGCTCCCAATTAAAAATTTCAAATAATCACTTGAAGCGCATGTATGAAAAATGTTATTGTCTTTCTCATGGAAAAAAAATCGGAAATCACTAAGGAACGCATTCTGCTGGTCGCCGCCGAATTGTTTGCAGGACATGGCTTTCAGGGGACCACGCATCAGATGATCTGCTCTCAGGCAGAGGTCAATATTGCCGCGATTAACTACCACTTTGGCAACAAGGAGACTCTGTATCTTAAGGTCTGGAAGTATCTATTTGCGTTAGGCATGCAGAATTATCAGGAGTTTGTAAATGATGCTGATTCTCCGGAGGAGCAGTTGCGCTCGTTTATCAAGTGGCGTGTGCGTAGTGTGATCGCCGCTGGCCCAAGAGGTTATCTCTCGCAAATTTTCCGGCGTGAAATGAACAAGCCTTCACCGGTTTTTGATCAGATACAGGTGCTCTATCTGAATGAGAAGCGCGCTTGGTTTTACGCTTTAATCTCCAAAATTGTGGGGCATGATCTTGATGCCAGCACCATCACCATGGCTGCTTTCTGTATTCACAGCCCGTTGGTTCATCTGGTTGAGATTCAGGAGGCGCTGAAGGCGACTCAGGAAGGTGCGTTAAAGCAGGGGCTGGCACAGTTTTGGGAGGATCCCGAGGCTTTGGCTGAGAGTATCTACACCTTTGCGGTTGCCGGTTTAAAGGAGCTCAGGCGTAAAATTTAATGCTGTGATCATGAGTTATATTTTCAAAATAGCGGCGGTCCTCTCCCTCCCTCTGATAGCTTTTCTGTGTGGCTGTGATTCGTTGAGGCCCGCGCCGCGCCACCGTGCTTTGGAATCAGGCGTTTTACCGGAGCAGTTCTCATCTGTGGCAGCTACGGCGGAGCAGAGCAATACAGTCGTTCGGCTTTCTGTGCCTGACCGCTGGTGGCAGTTGTTTGAGAGTAAGGAGTTGAATACTCTGGTTGCAAGCGCATTTACCAATAACCTTGATCTGGCAACCGCCGCAGCTCGATTGCGCCAGGCGCGTGAGCGCAAGATCATCGCAGGGGCACCCGGCGATTTGCAACTGAGCGGGCGGGCGGGGGCAGGGGTTGATAAATCCGGCAAGACCAGCGGGGGTATGAGTGTTGATCGGACGCAGGAGTCCTACTTCGCGGGGCTGACCGCTGCTTATGAGTTGGATATCTGGGGCAGAATCTCCTCCGCCGAACGGGCTGCGGAGCTGAGCTATGCGGCCACTGATCAGCAACTGTCCGCGACGGCGTTACTGATTTCCGGCGAAATTGCCCGCAGTTGGTTGCAACTCAAGGTTGTCTTGTTGGAGATGGCGCTGGTGGGGGATCAGATCGCGACCAGCACTCAGGCGCTCCAATTGCTCCAGGTGCGCCAGCGCGCCGCGCTCTCCGCTGCGGTGGATGTCTATCAACAGGCGAGCTTAGTGGCCGCACTGGAGCGGTTGCTGCCGCAACTGGCAGAGCAGCGCGATGATCTTCACATGCGGCTTAACCTTCTGTTGGGTGCGCCTGCGTCAGCCCCGTTGCCTGTGATGGTGATAGTTGAGCCGCTGCCAGTGCTCGCCTCTTTTCCTGAGTGCGGCATGCCCGCTGGTCTGCTGGCGCGCCGTCCGGATGTTCAGGCGGCCTGGCTCAAGCTCCAGGCGCAGGAGTGGAGTGTTGCGTCGCGACAGGCCGAGCGGCTGCCGGCATTGACTCTGACCGGCACACTGAATTTCGAGGCGAATGAGATAGCGGATGTTTTTAAAAACTGGCATCTCAATCTGGCTGCCGGGCTGCTGGGGCCGATCCTTGATGGCGGGCGGCGGGCGGCAGAGGCGCGGCTGGCCCATGCTGTGGCAGATGAAAGTTTTATCGCCTACACCGATGTGGTTTTGCGGGCAGTTCAGGAGGTGGAACAGGCAATCGTGCGTGAGCGCAACCGCCGTGAGTATTTGGACGCAGTTGAAAATGAGATTGAGCTGAATGATAAGACGCTCTCGGAGAGCACCAACCGCTATCGTAAAGGACTGATGGAGTATCTGAATGTGCTGACCGCACTCTCGACCAAACAGCTTTCAGAGCGTCGACGGCTGGCAGCGCGGAGCTCTGTAATATTAAACCGCATGGCTCTCTATCAGGCGCTTGCCGGTCAATGGGTTTTAAAGGATGAATAATGGATAAAAGAGCGAGTATATTGGTGTGGATACTGCGTTTCACGTTGCCGCTGCTTGTGATTTTTGGCGCAATCAAACTCTATCAGTATCAACTGGCCACTGCGCCGCAGCAGGCGCGTGTGAATCCTCAAGAGCGCAAGGTGTTCGTGAATGCGGTGACAATGCGGCGGCAGAAGAAAGTTGTCTCTGTGCGTGCCACGGGAACGGTCGTGCCAGTGGAGCGGGTGGCGTTACAGGCGCGTGTTGCGGGCGAAGCACTGAAGTTGCATCCGAATTTTGAGCCAGGGGAGATCATTGAAAAGGGCGCGGTGATCATCACCATCGACCAGGCCGATTATCGTCTGGCAGAACAACTGGCTCAGAGTCAGTTGGTGCAGGCTGAGTATGAGTATAAACTTGAGCTGGGATATCAGGAAGTGGCGCAGCATGAGTGGAAGATGATCGAAGACAAAGCGAGTGCCACCGAGCTTGAAAAAGAGTTGACACTGCGAAAACCGCACTTGCAAAAGGTGGAGGCCAAGGTCGCCTCAGCTAGGAGCGCGTTGGAGCAGGCGCAGCTGAATCTGGCGCGCACCTTCGTGACCCTGCCCTTTGATGCGTTGGTACTGGAGCGCACAGTTTCAATGGGCTCACAGGTCAGCCCTCAGAGCCAACTCGGGGTTTTTGTGGATGCCTCTTGCTTCCGGGTTGAAGTGACGGTTCCCTTTGATCAGATCGGCTGGATCAAAATGCCTTCTAAAGATGTCCCTGGTGCTTCAGTACAGATTACTGCCTCCGGCGGGTCGAGCGGCAATGCCCTTTGGCAGGGGGTAGTCACAGGGCTGGCGCCTGAGATTGAGAGCCGCGGGCGCATGGCGCGACTGCTGGTGGAGGTGGCAAACCCTTTGGCCGGAGAGGTGCCTCTGCTGTTGAACAGCTTTGTCTCGGTTGCGATCGCCAGCCGCGAATTGAACGATGTTTTTGTTATCCCTGCTCGGGCTGTTCATAATGGCGAGGTTGTTTATGTGATGAACACGGAGTCGCGCGTGATTTTCAAGACGATCGTTGTGATCTGGCGCGATCAAGATTGGGTGGTGGCGGAATCCGGACTGGAGGGGGGCGATGTTTTGATTGTCTCCGATGTTCCGGCAGCTGTGCCCAATATGCGGGTTGAGAAAATTGAGTAGGGGCGAAAAATCTTTCGCCCTGATGAACCCTGATGAAATGATTGCGAAAAATCTTTCGCCCCAACAGTTAAACCAATGACATACTTAAAAGACAGAGTGCTCACCAAAGGACCTGTGGCATGGATGGCCCGAAATCCGGTTGCCTCCAACCTGGTAATGCTGGTGGCGATCACTGGCGGGCTGCTGACTGGCTTTTCAATCAAGAAAGAGGTTTTTCCTGATTTCGCGCTGGATTTTGTGACTGTATCAGTGGCTTATCCTGGGGCTAGTCCAGAGGAGGTGGAGCGCGGAATCGTGACCGTGATTGAGGAGAATCTACGCGGTCAGGAGGGTGTTAAAGAGGTGACGGCCAGCGCCATTGAGGGACGGGGCTCAGTGGTCGCCGAACTGATGGAGGGTGCTGACCGGCAGAAGATCTATCAGGATATTCAGCAGGAGATCTCCCGTATCACCACCTTTCCAGAGGATAGCGAGCGGCCAGTGGTCGCGCTCTCCCTGCGTCGGCGCGATGTGCTTGACTTTGTGCTTTACGGCGATGTTCCCGAACAGGTGCTGGCCGAGCAGGCGGAGATTATCAAGGATCGGCTGTTGGAGAATCCTGGGATTACACAGCTCTCCCTAACTGGCATTCGCCCCTATCAAATTACTATCTCGCCCTCGCGCGACACACTGCGGGCCCATGGTCTGACGCTTAAAGATATTGCAGCCCGTGTGAATGCCCTTGCCGTTGAACTCCCTGGGGGAGGGATTAAAACCACGGCGGGCGAGATTTTGCTGCGCATGGATGAGCGGCGTGATTACGGGGACCAGTTCGCGTCCCTTCCGGTAATCACTGGCAGCGATGGCTCGATTGTCTATTTGCGCGATATTGCCGAGATCAAAGATGGCTTTGATGAGGAGACAGAAAAATTTGTCTCCTGGAATGGGGCTCGCGCCGTTATGGTGAACGTCTACCGTGTTGGTAAGCAAACTCCAATTGGCGTGGTTAAAGCAGTGCGTGAGGTGCTGGCCGAGGTGCGGGAGGAGCTGCCGCAGGGGCTTGAGATTGAAGTGCGGCGTGATCGTTCCAAGACCTATCAGCAGCGCTTTGAATTATTGATGAAAAATGGCGCAATCGGCCTTATGCTGGTATTGCTGATACTGGGACTGTTTCTTGAACCACGTTTGGCGTTCTGGGTGATGATGAGCATCCCAGTCTCGTTTTTGGGTGGCTTACTGCTACTGCCTTTCTTTGGTGTCTCGGTGAATGTGATGTCAATGTTCGCATTTCTGATTGCTCTGGGTATTGTGGTGGATAACGCGATTGTGGTGGGCGAGAATGTCTTTGAACATCGGCAGAGCGGGGATGATCCGATGTTCGCCTCCATCCGCGGCACCCGCGAGGTGGCGATGCCGGTCACGTTCAGTGTGCTGACCAATATTGTGACTTTTATTCCGCTTCTGTTTCTGCCGGGGGTGATTGGTAAAATTTGGGCTATGGTGCCTGTGGTGGTGAATCTGGTGTTCATGATCTCGCTGATGGAGTGCGTGTTTGTTCTGCCAGCGCATCTGGGGCATCTCAAGCTTAATAATCGTTTCGCTTTTGCACGCTGGTATAAAAAATTCCAGGAGAACTTTAATCGGGTGTTCTTTGGTACTATCAATCGGGTCTATCAACCAGCGCTGAGGTTCTTGATTTACTGGCGCTATCTGGTGATCGCATTGAGCGTGCTACTGCTGGTCGGGACCATTGGCTACGTGAAGAGCGGGCGGATTGGGATTGTGGATATGATGAGCGTGGATGCCGATTTCGCGGCGGCAACTGCTGTCCTGCCCTATGGGTCTCCGATTGAAAAGACATTTGTTGTGCGCGACCGTCTGGTCAAGGCTGCCACAAAGGTCGCGGCCGAGCATGGTGGCACCAATCTGGTGTTTGGCGTTTACGCGTATGTGGGCGGCTCTTTTAACGGTGTCTCTGGTGGGCATGTGGTGATGGTGGAGGCGCATCTTACCGATCCAGATGTGCGTCCTATCTCAACTCCGGAGTTCACCAGGCTGTGGCAGCAGGAGATGGGCGTGATGGCAGGCATTGAGACCATGCTCTTTGAGTCCAACCGTGGCGGCCCAGGCAGTGGATCTTCGCTGAGTGTCGGCCTCCTGCATAATGATATTGGGATGCTTGAGGCGGCTGCGTCAGAGCTGTCCCAGAAGCTGGAGGAGTTTCCGATTGTCTTTGACATTGATGACGGCTTCGCGGATGGAAAACCGCAGTTTAATTTCAAGATGCTGCCAGAGGGCATGGCACTGGGCTTGACAGCTTCGGATGTCGCCCGTCAGGTGCGCTCCGCTTTCTATGGGGCTGAGGCTTTCCGTCAGCAGCGTGGACGCAATGAGATTAAGGTTCTGCTCCGGCTGCCAGAGGCTGAACGTCTCTCCGAATATGATCTGGCGCAGCTCATGATCAAAACTCCCTCCGGCATTGATGTGCCACTACGCGATGTGGCTTCAGCCATGCGCGGCCGGGCCTATACCTCCATCAACCGTCTGGATGGACGCCGCCTGCTGACAGTCAGTGCCAACGTCAATCCACGCAGTGAATCAGAGCGCATCCTGGCTATTATCCTTAAAGATACTTTGCCTGAGTTACAGCAGAAATATCCGGGCCTCACGCAGGTCTTCCGTGGCAAGCAGAAGGATATCCGCGAGGGCATGGGGGCCTTAGTCAGAGGTTTCATCTTTGCTCTGCTGGTTGTCTATGTGCTGCTGGCCATTCCGTTCAAGAGCTACACTCAGCCTTTGATCATCATGACCTCCATCCCCTTTGGCATTGTGGGCGCAGTGCTCGCGCACGTGATGTTGGGCTACCCGCTCAGCATGATCAGCATTATGGGTATTGTGGCGCTGGCTGGTGTGGTGGTCAACGACTCACTGGTGCTGGTTGACTACGCCAACAATGAGGTCAGTCGCGGTGTTGGAATCAAAGACTCGATTATCAACGCTGGCTTGCGCCGTTTCCGGCCCGTGTTGCTGACCACCCTGACCACCTTTCTCGGGTTGGCGCCGATGATCTTTGAGACTTCGCGCCAGGCGCGGTTCATGATCCCTATGGCCATCTCGCTGGGCTTTGGTATTCTCTTCGCCACCCTGATCACCCTTGTGCTGGTGCCTGCGCTATATGTGACCATCGAGGATCTGCATCGCGCCTGGGATAAAATTTACGGTAGCCCTCACTAGTTGCTATTCTCTCAACTCCTGTCGTAAAAAACAAGAAGTTCAGACAGTCGCCGTCATAAGTTGTTGAGTTAAAATATAGCGATTAGTCTTCGGTGCTTTCTTAATTAAACCATGCGCTCTTAACAATCGTAGACGAGTTAATAATTTTCTTACCCCAAATTTTCTTACCTTAAAATTTTTCCTCGCAGAGCGGCAGAGCTCGCGGAGATTCGCGGGTAAAAAAACCTGAGAACGCTGTGCCTCTGTGAGATATAAAAAACGTGCACAAAAGGCGGGATGCCTGTGCTACTTTTTTATAACCTTCATTGCAACTTCTCAATAAATCGCTTTTAAGCAGGCTTCTGTCTTCGCGCTTCGCAGCTACGCCGGACACAGAAAGCCTGTACTACAAACTTCGTTTTCCCAAACGCGCGGCGTTTGTTAATAAAGCAGCGGGCTCTTAACCATGCAACCTTCAATGAAAACGAAAAGCTTCCGCATATGACATAAACTCAGCCGGTTGTGGCGAAAAGCTGCTTTAGCAGTACGTCTCATTTTATGAACCTTTCTTTTATCGCATGAGAGTACTGAGTTCGGAATTCTTCGCGCAGCTTTGGCTCTCCCAGCGGGTTTTGGGTCGCTGTTGTGCCACGTTGCTGTCTATTAAGTTATAAAATGCGATGGATGACTACAATTGTATGCACTTTTTTGAAAAAAGTGATCATTTCAAATTGACCAAAAGCCGCAGTTAAGGTATAAAGCTAACCATGAGTAATATTAGATTTCATAGATTTCTGTTGTTATCGATCATAACCACCTTTGGTTTTGCTTTCGCTACAAGCCTAGTAGCGCAAGAGTCCAAGGTTGATGCGGAGTTAAAAGAGGAACTCAAATATATTGAGTTGCTTCAGCAAATGCGGATGCCGGACATTGCGGAACAGGTGATTGCCGATGTTAAGAAAGCGTATCCTGAGGCTGGACCGCAGCTTAAGGTACGTGAATTTCAGGGTCTGCTGTGGCAGGGCAAGTTCGATGAGGTCAAGGTTCAGATTGACGCAATACCGGACAAGAACAGCTCTGAGTTCTGGGCGTTGACACTGGCCATGGCGGATGCGTATTACGCTTTTCAGCGCTATGCCGAGGCGGACAAGCTCTATCAGGAGTTCTTTAAAAAAGTGGCTAAGCCCTCCGAAGCGATGCACTCCTTTTATCGAGACTCGGCCTATAAGTACGCGCAGATGTTGCTTTATTTGGGGAAGGACGCGGAGGCGCTTAAGGCTTACAAACTGCTGTCCAATGTAAAGCTGGAAGAGGACCGGGAGCGGAATGTCAATGCGGACATGGCTGAGCTGATGCTGAAACTGGCAGTTGATCTTAAAGACAAAGCCGCCAAGGCTGCGATGCTGAAAGAGGCCGAGGTGCTGGTGGATAAACTGCTCTGGAAGCAGGATGTCTGGTTCGGTAAAGCGATTGTCATGAAGGCCCATGTTGCGATGTTGCGGGATGATATCAAAGGGGCGCAGGCGCTGGTGGAAAACTACATGCCGCAGCTGAAGATTATCCATGACTCGCTGCTGGAAGACGATCCGGACGGCACACGGGGCTGGCTGCGGATGAGCCCGATGCCTGAGTGTCGGTATCTGTTGGCGGTTTTACTGCTGGATGAGGCCAAGGCGGAGATGAAGAAACCCGCTCCTGATGAGGAGCTGATCAAGGGTTATTTTTTGGGAGAGCGCGATCCCAAGACCAAGAAACGTGCGAACAACGGGGCTTTCAACCACTTCATCAATGTGTTTATCCGTTTTCCTGAGAGTCAGTGGGCTGCCGATGCTGGCGAGCACTCGGATGAGATTCGTAGTATTATTAAGGATCGTTACAATGTGGATGTGCGTACACCAGTGACACCGCAGCAGATGGAGCGGGTACGGACCATGCAGTTTGCGGGGGCCAATTTGTTGTTCAGCCAGAATAAATTTAAAGAGGCGGCGGAGAAGTACCTGATTGTAATAAACCAGTTCCCGGAGTCTATGGAGTCGGTCAACGCACTCGGCAATCTGGCGATCTGTTATATTGAGGGCGGTGCCGATGATGAGCTGATGGCTGATGCAGTGGTGGGGCATCTCTCTGAACGTTTTGCTGTCAAGAAGGATTTAATGAAGGCCGCTGGTGATCAGGTGCGCAAGATCGGGGATTATTATGGCAACAATAATCGTGATGACAAAAAGCGCGAAGTTTACACAATGTTCTTCCGCGATTACCCAACGCATTATGCCGCGAGTCAGTTGGTCATGAGCTTTGCAGAGCGTGAGTTCAAAGCAGAGAACTATGTTGGCGCCAAAGCCTATTATGACAGGGTGATCACTGAGTACAAGTCTTCCACCTATTATCACGACGCGTTGAACCGGATCACGCAGATTTACAGGGCTGAAGGGAACTTCTCTAATGAGCTGAGTTCACTGGAGTTTTTGATTGACGAGCTGCAGAAGAGCGAGCGGCCTGGTCATAATCTGGTGGTCGCGAAGTTTCGCCTAGCCGATGTAGAGCGCTCTTATGGCTCGCTGCTGCTGAAGTCAGGTGCCACCAACGAGACCGATGAAGCGGTGCTGCAGGAGGGGGCTCGTTTGCTGACAAAAGCCGCGCTCAGCTTTGATGCGGTCGCTAAAATGCTGGCCGACCCAACTCCCTATCAGAAGAACGCTGAAGAGACCGAGCGCAACCAGCAGATGCGGGAGATGGCCACTTTCACCAAGGGTGTTGCACTATCACAATTGCAGTACCCCAAGGACAAACGGACGATCTACCGCAGGCTGTCGATTGCAGCGTTTGAGGCTTACCTGACCGCTTTTCCCAAGAGTAAGTATTCACCCAAAGCTCAGTTGCAGCTCGGTACGTTGTACACAGTTCTTGCCGGCAACGCCACCGAGGAGCGTGATCAGAACGAATACAAGGAAAAAATCCAGAAAGCTTTTGAAGCGCTCAGCAAAAATTACCCTGACTCCGAGGAGGCCAAAAACTCTGTTCCGATGCTGGCAGCGAGTTTGATTGAAATGGGGTTGCGCGGTGAGGGCGTGGCTAAATACCGTGAGATGTTCACTGGGGGCGGCAAATACACGCCAGGGCAGTACAACGCGGCTGGCAATGCCCTGCTGCAGTCACAGGAGTACGCGCTGGCTTTAGAGGCTTACAACAAGGTGCTGGCGAACTCGAAGGAGTTTGCGCTGATTGCCGAGGCCAAGTTAGGTAAAGCCAAAGCGTTGGTCGGCCAAAAGCAGTACCGTGAGGCGCGCAAGCTGTTGGCGGCCTATGTGGTCGATCCCGAACTTTCAAAGTTAGTGCAGGTGGTGGATGCCCATATGCTGTTAGCTGACGCGGCCAGTGAGGAGGGCAAGACCGAGGCAGACAATGAGCTGCGTAAAGACCTCTTCAACCAAGCGGTCGATTCACTTAAACTGGTGCGGGGTTACCGCAAGACCAAAGCCGAGATTGCCGAGATCGATTTGGCCACTGGCAATATGCTGGTGCGCAAGATGGAGGCAGAGAAGAAGCTTGGTCTGAATGATCAGGCGGCTGAGACACGCGGCACTGCGATTGTGGCTTTTATGATAATTATCGACCGGTTTGATCCAGGCGACGCCATTTTGTCACCCTATCTGGAGAAGGCCTACTTTGCCTTCACCCCGCTGCTGTTGGAGCATAAAGCCTATGCCCAGGCCGTGGATGATTGTGAAACATATCTCAGGCTGTTCCCGCAGGGGCGCTACGCGACTGATATGCAAAACTGGCTCAATCAGGCGAAGATCGGGCAGTAAGTAAGTGAATGGCAAAGAGATTTGAGGAATAAAAAAGGAATGAGTATGAGAAAAAGTATTAGAACAGTTCTTTTGACAGCACTGCTGCTGGTGGCAGGTGCTGGGATGGCTGCTGTGCAGGGCACAATTGTCACGACTGATGGTAAAAAACTTGACGGCGAGATTGTCTGGAAAATCCGTGAGAAAGCCTATGGCATTAGTGCGTCAGGCGCGGGTAATATTGAGCTGGCGCTGGAACGGGATAAGGTTGCGCGGCTAGTCATCCCCAAGCCGGCGGAGTTGACTGCAGTGGAGGCGAATTTGAAAAAAGGCGAGGGTGCCGCTGCCGCTATTCCTGTGTTGAATAAAATCATCAATGATTACTTCATGCTCAACTGGGACAGGCCTGCAACACGCCTGCTGGCCGAGGCTTATGTCAAAAACAATGATGTCGCTAATGCGATTAAGGTTTGCGAACGGGTGATTGCGACTGATCCGACGGCGGCCTATCAGGGTGATATGGCGCCAGCCTACTGGGCGGCACTGTTGATGGGTGACCGAATTGCCAAACTGGATGATCTGATTACGCAAGCGGTGAAAAACGCGGATCGTTCCGCCTCCGCCTTCGCGTTGATTATGCGTGGCGATATGATCATGAAAGCCGGCGACACCAATGAGAGTGCCAGTAAAGCTTTGCGTGATGGTTATCTGCGCGTGGTTACGCTTTACAGCGGAATCAAAGCCGCGCAACCGGAAGCGTTATATAAGGCGGCCAAGTGCTTTGAAAAACTGGGCCATTCATCTCGCGCTGATCAGATGCGCACAAAGTTGAAAGGGGAGTACGGCTCTTCTGAGTGGGCTCTTAAATAAACAGCAGGCGTGCCCCGGGCGGGGTATGCACAACAGTTTTGTTAGTCAATAAGCTAACTTTTAAAAACACGAGTAATAAAAACACAAGAGGTAATAATGAAAAGACTGATTTTGTCAGCAGTAGTGTTCACAGGGTTAATACTTGGGAGCGCGCCGGTCATGGCGCAAGATGCGGATGCAGCGGCCGCGCCAGCCGCAGAGGGCGTATTGGTCGCTGAGGGAGGCGCCGCAGGGGTCAGACAGGCACCTCAAGCCGGTTTCTGGGCTGTGATTGTGGGCTCAGGTTGGCTGGGGATGGTTTTGTGGGCCGCGCTACTTGGCTGCGGCGGCACGGCAGTGTACTTTATCGTCGACTGCTCAGTCTTGATCCGACCGCAGAAAGTCATGCCTGAGACGCTGATCAACCGCGTGAAAGAGGGGATGTCCGAGGGCGATGTGATGAAAGCATTGCAAGCCTGTGAGTCAGAACCGGGACCGCTGGCCAATATTCTGACCGCTGGTTTTTCGCATGTGGAAGAGGGCTTCGATATTATCCAGGAGTCGATCATCGCCGCCGCTGATTTGGAGACCGAGCGCTTGATGCAGCGTCTGACCTGGATCTCAGTCTGCGCCAACCTCTCGCCCATGTTGGGTCTGCTGGGTACAGTGCAAGGCATGATCATGAGTTTCGCCACTCTGGCCACTGGCGCCCCTGATGTCGGTGCCTTGGCGATGAACATCTCGCAGGCACTCTGGACAACTGCGGCCGGTTTGGCGATTGCGATTCCCTCGATCACCTTTTATTACAGCATCCGTAACAATGCCAACCGTCTGATCCTGCGTATGCAGGCTATGACCATGGAGCTGATTAAAGACCTGCGTAACGTCGAGGTTGTCAGCGATTAAATCTCATCCGTGGCGGCTGCAACCCTTGGCTGGGTTACAGTTGGCCACTTGATAACCGGATTGTTATATTTTAAAGCGCGGCAGTTGGGCTGGCACTTGTGGCGGCCTGACTGCGAAGTGTGAATTTCACTGCCATTTGGTAGACAAAGGAACCGAACCATGCACAAAAGAAGACAGAGCTCAACTGAGACGTGCGATATAGATATGACGCCTATGATTGACGTTGTGTTCCAGTTGATTATTTTCTTTGTAGTCACTCTTAAAATGACATCTGACAAGAATGAGGATATCGTTCTGGAGGATGGCAAGCATGGCGTGACGTTGACCCAGGATAATATGCCGCCAACCACGCTCGAAATTGAGCTGGGACGGAGAGGACGCATCTCGATTCATAACGCGACACTGTCGAGATATCAACTGCAACAGATCTTACGAGCCCGCGTAAACCGCAACGGAAATGAGTTTCCCGTGTTAATTCGCGCTGACCGCAAAACCCAGCACGAAAAGGTGCGCGAGATTATGGACATCTGCACGGGTGTGGGAATCTGGAAGCTGTCGTTCGTGGCTGTTCAAGAGCATAAAGCGAAAAGAAAATGATAAATGCTAGGAGGCTGACATGGCTTATGTGAGAAAACGGAATAAAGGAGAGACTCCCAAGCTGGACATGACACCGATGATTGATGTTGTGTTTCAATTGTTGATTTTCTTTATTGTCACAATTAAACAGGAGGACATCCTCTCAAAACTATCCGCGGCGCGTCCGGCTGCGGATAAAAATGCGCGACCTGACAAGAAGCCCGACTTGATCACAATCGTGGTCGCGCCTCAGGGATTTGTTTTTAATGGGCGGATTGTCTCTCTGGATGAGCTTGATCGCAGGGTCAAACGTTACTCTGACCTGAGTAAGACGGCGATGATTGTTATTAAATGCACCGCCGACTCACCGCATGCTTTTCTTGTGCAGTCGCTGGACATCTGCAACAAGCATGGCATGACCAACCTGTCGATCTTCAGCATCTGACAAGAGAAGGGCGGAACACTATGGTTTTCAATGAGGTAGATACGAATCTCGCGGAGATTGCCGAGATGTATGGTAATGAATCTTACCTCAAGCGGATGAGAAAGCTTTTCACTGGCTTGAAAGCGCCGCGCGATTCCAGAGCTTACAAAGTGGCGATGATTGAAATACAACGCCTCTCCGCCCCAATCTCGGCTATTCTGATGCCGCTGCTCTCAGTTATGCTGCTGATTGTGTTGTCAAATGCTTCGGTCACCGATGACCGGATTATTGAGACGCAGATCATGGAAGCTGAGGAAATGCAGGAGCTGACGGAGATTGAAGTCATGGAAAAACCCCCTGAAGATATGCAGCAGATCGATATCGACATGCCCGTCGATACCCCGGATGTGAGCGTCGAGAATGTGCAGGACACCCCTATGAGTCCTCAGCCACAGGCGTTTGACACGGTCATGACTGTGAAAAGCCCGGTGATTCTCAAAAACATCTACGGTTCGACGCGTAACACCGGCACCCGCGGCGCCTCACTGGCCCGTTTCGGCGGCGACAAGGATACTGAGGATGCGGTGATGCGGGCACTGCGCTGGCTCAAGAAAAACCAGAATCAAGATGGAAGCTGGAGTAGACACAAGGTTGCTATGACCGGCCTTGGGGTGCTGACCTTCCTGGCGCACGGTGAGAAACCCGGAGATTCACCGGAGTTTGGTGAAACTGTACGCAAGGCACTGGAGTATCTTTTGAAGGTGCAGCGTGCTGACGGCTTGCTGCCAGGCGGAGGTAGCAACTATGATCACCCCATTGCCACCTACGCGCTGTGCGAGGCATACGGCATGACCCTGAACCCGAATGTCAAGGAGTCCGCTGAAAAGGCGCTGGATCAGATCATCAAAGGACAGCACCCAACTGGCGGCTGGACCTATAAACTGTTTCCCGGCATCGAGGAAAAGACCGGAAAATACCGTGATGACACCTCTTATATGGGATGGTGCGCTCAGGCGCTTAAGGCTGGCAAGCTGGCGAAGCTCAATGTTGAAGGGCTGGATAAGTCAATCCAGACTGCAGTCAAGGGATTCAAGGCCAATGCGGCTCCGAACGGCGGCTTCGGCTACTGTGCGCCTGGCAGCGGTGGCTTGACAGCTGTGGGCGTGCTGTGTATGCAGCTGCTGGGGGCCGGTAACGACACCTCGGTGCGTAAATCACAGGAACTAATGGATGGGTGGAGTATCGGAGAGTTTGACAAAGACAACAAAGTTGGCAAAAGCTCGCAGTATTATTTTTACTATGCGACCCAGGCTAAGTTTCATGCAGGTGGTAAGCGCTGGACCAATTGGAATAACGAGATGAAACCGATTTATATCAAAGCCCAGAAGGTTATGAAAAATGCGATCAAGGATATGAACGGCAAAGATTGTGACATTGGGTGGTGGGAGAATATTGACGCGCACACTGATCGCCCTGTGATGGACACCTGTCTGGCAGCACTTCAACTGATGGTTTACTACCGGAACCTGCCCACCACCAGCCGCGAAGCGGTTCAAGTTGAAGTGGAGATCGAGGCCTCCTCAACTGACACCGGAGATATCGAGGTCGATGTCGGGAATCTGTAATTATATGCTCTTTTCTCTTTTTTTGGCGCTTAAATATTTGAAACCCAAACGCACCGTCACATCAGTGGTTTCTCTGATCTCGGTGCTTGGTGTTGTGCTGGGTGTGGCGATTATCATTATTGTGCGCGCTGTGATGACCGGCTTTGGTGACATGTGGCAGGAGAAGATTCTGGATTTCAAGCCCCATATCATCATTCGTTCGTTTGCGGGCGGGGTCATTCAGGACGAGGAGGCCCTCTGCCGCAGATTGGAGCTGGTGGAGGGGGTCAAGGCCGCCTCCCCGTCACTGGAAACCAGAGTGCTGGTGGAAAATCATCGGCGGGTGGTGGCCCCGGTGCTGATCGGTGTGGATCCGGTGCGTGCAAAGAGTATTATGAAACTGGAGCACATGCAAGCAGGTGAGTTTGATGTGACCGGTGATGCAGTGGTGCTGGGCACTGACCTGGCGCAGGAACTCGGGGTGGGGGTCGGTGACGATCTGCTAATCTACTCGCCCATGAATCTGGTTTCCACGGATGAGGTCTACTTTCCAGACCGCTTGAACGTCAAAGGGATCTTTGAGTCAGGGCAGCGCGACTTTGATTCCGGGTACATAATCACCTCACTGGCAGTGGCGCGTGATCTGATGGGTATGAGTTCAGGGGTTTATTCCATTCATCTCAAGACTGAGCAACCCGCCAATTTTGAGTTCTTCAATAAGATTGTGGGACGGGTGGAAGATATCACACCCAATTTTCGGGTTCAGACCTGGCAGGAGATTGACCGGCAGATCTTTAATGCGCTGGCGGTTGAAAAAAACATGATGGTGATTCTGCTGATGTTTATCACGGTGGTTGCGATTTTCTGTGTCACCAACACCTTGATTGTGTTGACAGTGCAGAAAACCGATGAGATCGGCCTGCTCAAAGCACTGGGTTTTTCCTCGCGTCAGGTGATGGGCGCTTTTGTGATTTACGGCTGGATCCAGTGCCTGATCGGAACTCTGCTGGGAATTGTCGCCGCTTTTTTGATATTGTACAATTTGCAGTCCATGGTGGATGGCCTGGCCCTGCTGGGAGTGGAGGTTTTTCCCAAGGCGATCTACGGGCTGAATGCGATCCCCTGGCGGATTATTCCCTCCGAGGTGGTGAATGTGGCGCTGTCGGTGATCCTGTTCTGCACGGTCGCCAGTTTTCTGCCCGCCTGGAGAGCCGCACGGATGGATCCGGTGGTTGCGCTGCGTAAAGAGTAGAGTTGCGGATGACGGCAGGCGGGTGATCGCAGGCCGTTGCCGTAGAAAGAAACGATCAATGCTGGAAGCGAAAAATTTATTTAAAACCTATACTCTGCCCCATAAGCAGGTGAGTGTGCTGCAGGGCGCCGGGATAGCCGTGCGGGAAGGGGAGCGCGTCGCGGTTGTCGGACGCAGCGGCGCGGGTAAAAGCACTCTGCTGCATGTGCTGGGCGGCTTGGATCGCCCTGATTCCGGCGATGTGATGATTGATGGGGTCTCGCTGTATGGGATTTCACGGCGTAAAAGAACGGCGGTGCGAGCCGCTCGGATTGGTTTTGTTTTTCAGTCATACCATCTTCTGCCGGAGATGGATGTGACCGAGAATGTGATGCTGCCAGCCATGACTGGGGTTCTCAGAATCAAGCGCCACGAGATGCGTACGCGCGCGTTGGTGCTGCTGGCGCGGGTGGGACTGAGTGATCGGGCCAGCCATATGCCCATGGAACTCTCAGGCGGAGAGCAGCAGCGTGTCGCACTGGCGCGGGCGCTGATTAATAACCCGGCGCTGGTACTGGCCGATGAGCCGACCGGCAACCTGGATAGTAAAACCGGCTCGCAGGTGATGGATTTGCTTTTTGAGCTCTCCAGCGCCAACAAGTCTGCATTGATCATGGTCACCCACTCAATGCGGAGCGCGGCGCTGTGCGACCGAATACTTGAGATTCAAGACGGTTTGCTGGTGGGGGCGTGAAGGCCTTAAAAATGATACAGTAAAAAGAACAAGGGGTTATCCCCTCGGCTGGATATTTGCAACAAGCATGACATGACCAACCTGTCGATCTTCAGCATCTGACAAAAGAAGGGAGGAACACTATGAGATTCAATGAGGTAGATACCAATCTCGCGGAGATTGCCGAGATGTATGGCAATGAGTCCTATATCAAGCGGATGAAAAAGCTTTTCACAGGCTTGAATGCGCCGCGTGATTCCAGAGCTTATAAAGTGGCGATGATTGAGATACAGCGCCTTTCCGCCCCGATTTCGGCTATTCTGATGCCGCTGCTCTCAGTTATGCTGCTGATTGTGTTGTCAAATGCTTCGGTCACCGATGACCGGATTATTGAGACGCAGATCATCGAAGCTGAGGAGATGCAGGAGCTGACGGAGATTGAAGTCATGGAAAAACCACCTGAAGACATGGCGCAGATTGATATCGACATGCCTGTCGATACCCCGGATGTGAGCGTCGAGAATGTGCAGGACACCCCCATGAGCCCTCAGCCACAGGCGTTTGATACGGTCATGACCGTGAAAAGCCCTGTGATTCTCAAAAACATCTATGGCTCGACGCGCAACACCGGCACCCGTGGAGCCTCGCTGGCCCGCTTCGGCGGCGACAAGGAGACCGAGGATGCGGTAATGCGGGCGCTGCGCTGGCTCAAAAAAAATCAGAATGACGATGGGAGCTGGAATAAAAATAAGGTCGCCATGACCGGTCTGGGGGTGCTGACCTTCCTAGCTCACGGTGAGAAACCAGGGGACTCGCCGGAGTTTGGTGAAACCATACGCAAGGCGCTGGAGTTTCTGCTGAATTCACAGCAAGCTAATGGCTTGCTGCCCGGCAACTACGATCACCCCATAGCCACCTACGCACTGTGCGAGGCCTATGGTATGACCATGAATCCGAATGTCAAAGAGGCCTCTGAAAAGGCACTGTACCATATCATCAAAGGACAGCACCCAACTGGCGGCTGGACCTACAACCTGTTTCCAGGTCCCAGTGCCGAGACCGGAAAATACAGGGATGACACATCCTATATGGGGTGGTGTGCGCAGGCCTTGAAAGCCGGCCAACTGGCGAAGCTCAATGTGGATGGGCTTGAAAAGGCGATGAAGCTGGCTATTAAGGGTTTTCAGGCCAATGCGGCTCCCAACGGTGGTTTCGGATACTGCGGACCTGGACGTGGAGGACTCACGGCAGTTGGGACATTATGTATGCAGCTTTTAGGTGCTGCTAACAAATCGGAGGTCAAGGAATCACTCAAGTTGATGAATGAATGGGTGCCGACGTTCTCACAATATGAACCGGTCCAAGCATGTATAAAACAATTGAAGCCAGAAGATCTAATCAAGCGTGACACATCAGGAAAACCGGTTCTGGATGAAAAAGGAAAACCAGAAAAACTGGCTCCCATGGCTGTGGCAAAAAGTAAGCTTATTTCAACAGCTGATCCGGCTGAAAAAATGTTTTATACGGCATCGGCGCAATACTATTTTTATTACGCGACGCAGTGCAAGTTCCATGAGGGTGGCAGGCAGTGGAATAACTGGAACAAAGAGATGAAACCAAGGTATACCAAGGCGCAGAAAGTACAGAAAAACGGGATTAAAGACCATAAAGGAAAAGACCAGGATATTGGCTGGTGGGAGAATGCTGACCATGCCTCTGATCGTCCGGTGATGGACACTTGCCTGGCAGCGCTGCAGCTGATGGTGTACTATCGGAATCTACCCACTACCAGCCGCGAAGCAGTTCAGGTTGAAGTCGAGATCCAGGCCACCTCAACCGACACCGGAGATATCGAGGTCGATGTCGGGAATCTGTAGCGCGCAGACTTGTGCTTTTGGGCAAAATCCTGTATGATATCCAGCCTTTTACAAAAAGATAGGCAAGGTTAAGCGATGAAACAGTATAAAGTTGGTTTAGTGGGGATTGGTGCCGTTGGCACTGAAATGATTAAGGTTTTGCGTCAGCGTAATTTTCCGGTGAGCGAGATACGGGTGCTGGCCACCCGTGAGCGCGATGAGGAGATTGCCGGCGAGATTTTTCATGTTCAGGTGGCAAGTCCCGAGGCCTTTGATGGCTTGGATATTGTTTTGTTCGCAGGCACTGAGGGTGCCAAGGGTGCCTCCATGCAGTATGCAAGGGAGGCCGTTAAACGCGGATGCGTGGTGATTGACAACGGTGATGACTTCCGTATGGATGATAGTGTGCCGCTGGTGATCCCGGAGATCAACGGAGATGCGCTGGAAAAACACCAAGGGTTGATCGCCAATCCGAACTGCAGCACAATCATCACTTTGATGGGCATCGCTCCTTTGCATCAGGTAGTTCCAATGAAACATATGACAGCTGTGACATTCCAATCAGTCAGCGGCACCGGGCGCGATGCAGTCGATGAACTGGAGCAGCAGGTGCAGGATTACGCCGCTGGTCGCAGCTCTGAGCCGCAGGTCTATCGCTACCCAATTGCATTCAATGTTCTGCCGCAGATTGGCGGGCCTAAGCCCGAGATGCCAGGCTTCACCAGCGAAGAGGCCAAACTGACCTTTGAGTCGCGCAAAATTCTGGGTGTGCCGGATCTCAGGATTGCCAGCACCTGTGTGCGGGTTCCTGTTTTCTATGCGCATTCAGTGGCGGTGCATGCCGAATTCAAGGCGCCGATGACTCCCGCCAGGGCGCGTGAAATTTTGAGCGCCGCCGCAGGCGTTAAGGTCGTGGATGATCTGGCCGCTGGTCAGTATCCAATGCCGATCACTATTGGTGGCGGCGATGATGTTGGTGTGGGACGTATCCGCGTGGACCCAAGTGTGGAGAACGGATTGGCATTGTGGTGTTGCGGCGACAACATCCGCAAGGGTGCCGCTCAAAACGCAGTCCAGATTGCGGAAGAGCTGATCAGACGCGGTTTGATCTAAAAAGTGTGATGCTTTTTAAGAGCATAGCGCATAGCGCAGAGGGCATAGCGCAGCTTTTGTCGCTTAGGCGACTAGAAAGAACAATTAATTGTTCTTCCCCAAAAGTTGTTTGTCGAGCATTAAAAGGCGTTTAGTGTAGTAGTCGCTCTATGAGCGACATATGCCGCTCGTAGAGCGGTTGGCCAAATTCCAGGCCGCTCGTAGAGCGGTGTCGGTTGACGATGCTGTGCGACGATAGCGGATTACGATTAAAAACCCCGCCCTTGAAAATCGTCGACCAGCATCGTCGCACATCATCGTCAACCAAAGGTGACGCCAAATGGCGGTTGCTATGCCCAGCGAATCGCCATGGCACCCCAGGTCAGGCCGCCACCGAAGGCATCGATCACCAGGATGTCGCCGGGTTTGAGGCGCTCCTGTTCGACCGCTTCGCAGAGTGCGAGCGGCACTGTCGCTGCGGAGGTGTTGCCGTACTTTTCTATATTTATAAAAACTTTTTCAGGTGGCAATTTTAACCGCTTTGCCACAGCGTCGATGATGCGAATGTTCGCCTGGTGAGCAATCAGGAGCGAGACATCCTCGGAGGTGAGCCCAGCTTTAGCGAGCACTGAGAGCGCCGCCTCATTCATATGGCGGACCGCATTTTTATAAACTTCGTTGCCGCTCATGCGCGTGGCCCGCAGGGTAGGGGTGCCGTCGGGGTTGATGTATTTACGGCTGCCGCTGTTGGGCAGCACCAGCAGATCCTGGAGCGCTCCGTCGCCGCCGAGTTCCATGGAGAGTACACCTTTGCTCGCATCGTCGCTGACGGTGAAGAGCGCCGCCCCGGCACCGTCTCCAAACAGGATACAGGTGTCGCGGTCACTCCAATTAATGACTGCGCTGTTGATCTCTGAGCCAATCACCAGGATGTTTTTCATCAAACCGGATTTAATCATGCCCCAGGCCAGAGCCGCGGCGTAAATGAAACCAGTACAGGCGGCGGCCACATCCAGAACCGCGGCGTTCGTTGCGCCGATATTATGCTGCACCAGACAGGCCACCGAGGGATAGGCGGTGTCCGGCGTGGTTGTGGCGACAATAATAAAATCGATCTCTTTGGCATCAAGGCCAGCCATTTGGATGGCACCCTGTGCGGCGGTTGTGGCAAAGGTGGAGTTGTACTCACCGTCCTGCGCAATGCGCCGCTCTTTGATGCCTACACGCTTTGAGATCCACTCGTCGGAGGTGTCGACCATCTGCTCTAGATCAGCGTTAGTCAAGCGTTTTTCGGGGAAAGCTTTGCCAACTCCGATAATTTTTGCGGTTAAACTCTGCATAATTGATATTCCTGCAAACTGTGGTCTGCTCTTTGGTTAGAGACCTATTTCTACTAAATGACTTTTTATTATAGTAGATTTTAGCTGAGAGAACAATACGCCATTTTAGGACTTTCGCACTTGCTGAATTGTAATATGAAATACGACAACACATTGGGTAAAAAAATGTCCCATGCAACAATACCTCTCAACAGAAATTCTTCAAAAAATTGGAGAAAGGTGAAGCCGAACGTCAGCGACAAAGCTGGCCTATTGCCCGGGGTCGGGGTCGCTATCGGAATCGGTATTGAAAAACGCATAAAAACGACCCCGATGCCGACTCCGACACCGACTCCGAGTTGCATGGCAGCACCTATCGACTGCGAAACCGACCTTCATCCAGCACATGCCGCTCACAGAGCGGCTACTACACTGTCGGCTGGCACCGTTACTTGGACCCAGTTTCAATTTTGTGCCATTCTGACGCAATTTCAGACAACATGTCGCTGGAAATCAATGCAAATCATTATTTTTGCGCCCTTTTCAGGTTGGCACAAGATTAGCATATCAGGTTGTACTGATGGAGAGACAGCAAGTTTTAATAAACAGGTCCGTTTGGCCATAGCACGATCCGTTCCGTCAGTTTAAACTTGAGCGGTTGCTGTCTTCCGGAAAGTGCTATGGCCAGTTTGATGAATTTTTAGTGAAAGGGAGATCGACCAATGAGAGAAGCTATAAGTATAAGAAACGGCGTTATCGCCGGGATGTTGTTAGTTGCCACCCTGAGTGTCAGCTTTAGTGCCAGCGGCGTAGCTGTTGATTTCACCAAGGGGTTTTCGGCGGTAGCCAAAGAGGCGACCCCGGCGGTGGTGTTTATTAAGGTGGAGAAAAATGTTCCCATGCGAGGTATGCGGCAATATGGAAATCTCTTCGATTTCTTTGAAGAGGCTTTCCCGCAGAGATTTCAAAACCCTCGCGGCGGTGCGCCGAACACTCCGCAGGGTGGGAAAAACCCCCGCACCTACAAAATGATGGGCCAGGGATCTGGTTTTCTCATCAGCAAAGATGGATATATCCTGACTAACACCCATGTAGTGGGCGACATGGATAAGATCACAGTCAAACTGGCCGACGGACGCGAGTTCCCCGCTCAAAGAATTGGGGCTGACTCACGCACCGAGGTCGCTCTGATTAAAATCGAGGCCGATGACCTTCCCTTTCTCAAGACCGGTGATATCAACCAGCTTGAGATCGGTGAGTGGGTGATTGCCATTGGCACCCCATTTGGACTCAATAAGACACTAACAGTCGGAGTAGTGAGTGCTAAAGGACGCACTAATATCGGAATTACCGACTATGAGGACTTTATCCAGACCGATGCCGCGATTAATCCAGGTAACTCCGGCGGGCCGTTACTGAACATTAATGGTGAGGTGATCGGCATTAACACCGCCATCTTCAGTCAGAGCGGCGGTTATATGGGCATTGGCTTTGCCGTGCCGATTGACATGGCGCTTGAGATCAAAGAGCATCTTGTCGCAAGTGGATATGTGAAAAGAGGTTACATTGGTGTTTATCTGAATCCAGGCGATGTCACCCAGGAGATGGCGCGCTCCTTTGGCTATGACCAATCCGGGGGTGTTCTGATCGCTGATGTGATGGAGGATGGGCCAGCCGCTAAAGCCGGCATCAAGAGTGGCGACATTATGATTGAGCTTAACGGAGAGAAAATCAAAGATAATCAGAGCTTTCGTAGCAATGTGGCACGGATCATGCCTAATAGAAAAGCGGAGTTTGTAATCATCCGTGACGGCAAGCGCAAGAAGGTCAGCATTGAGGTCGACTTGATGCCGGGTGATGAAGTTTCCGCTGAGAGTCAGGATCAGATTCTTGATAAAGTTGGCTTCAAGCTGCAGAGCCTGAATGCGGAAATTGCCGAGCAACTGGGTTACAAAGCTGAAGAGGGCTTGGTTGTCACAGAGGTTGATTCAGGATCAGATGCAGAGCGCCAGGGGCTGAAGGTGGGTATGCTGATCCTTGAGGTCAACCGCCAGAGCGTCAAGAGCCTCGGTGAGTTTGAGCAGGCAGCGCAGAAAGGCAAGGGCGAGCGAATGCTCTTGAGAGTGAAAGCAGGCAAGGCGACTATTTTTATTAACTTGAATTTTTCATAACAACACACACACATAATACATAACACACACACACACACACACACACAAACACACAATTAACATTTAAAAACACACACTTAAGTTATATTTAGACCACTCCTGTCATGCAGAGCCGGGATCCGTAAAAAGATCCCGGCCTTTTTGTGCTTCTGCTATTGACAACGCTCGGCAAATGATTGAGAATCATCCCCCTGTTGGATATAATCGCTGTTTGTTGTTCACGCTTCAGCGTGCTCTTTGTTCTCTAACCGTTGGTTATTGAGGAGTTACGCTTGTTGCCCGTTGGCTGGGCAGTTTACGCGAGACGCCTTTTTTGGGTGGTACCAACAAGTTGGAGGGGTGATTTGTGACTGACGCGTCATTTTTCGGGTTATATGAACATTTGACAGGCAACCCGTGGCTGCTGGGTTTGATTATTACGCTGGGGGTCTGTTTTCTGGAGGACCCCGGCCGCTGCGTTGTTGGCTTGTTGGTCGCAACTGGTGATATCAGTTGGTGGCTTGCGTTTACCGCCATGATCGCTGGCAGCCTGCTGGGAGATTTCGGGCTCTATCTGATCGGACGCTATGCGATCATTTTTTGTATCAACCTAAGATGGATCAACGCTGAACGCGTGGAGCAGATGCAGGGATACTTCTCGCAGCACGCTATCAAGGCATTGGTTGCCGCGCGTTTTTTGCCAGGGGCGCGCACCTTTGCCTACATCACAGCTGGCGTCACGCATTACGGGATTATTAAGTTTCTGGTGATTCTCACCGGCGCGGCCGTGGCGCAGGCTTTGATCTTTCTTTACGCCACCGGATTGATTGGGGAGCGCTTTCTCATATACCTGGAGAACAAGAACATGCGCTGGGCTGCGGTCGGGATGATCTTAGCGGTTATTATCGCGGTACATTTTGTAATTAAAAAGATGAAAAAAAATTATAAAAAAAATTGATTTTACACTTGCAAACATTATAAAACTTTCCTATTATAGGAACCAACGAAAGAATGGTCTTGAAAAATGCGGTCTCCCCAAAAGACTTAGCGTCGGACAAGATTTGCTAATTCGCGGTTATTCATTGAGAATAACTGCAAAACATATGTTAGGAGGGTTTATAATGAACCTGACTTTAAAACAGTTGTTTAAATTCGGAGCAGTCTGTGTGAGCGTTTGTGCGCTCAGCGCTTCTGCTGTGGATTATGTGTCGGACTCATTCGAAGCTCCTGAAGGCTCTGATGAACTCGCAATAGGCGAGTACAAAAGAGTTATCTCAGGTGTTAACGGTGAGTATACAAATCTGGCTTGGGTTGCAGGAATTGACGATACCTCAAGATTGGTTCCCGTCAATGCAGCTTATGCTGATATTGTCGGTGAAGGACCAATTACAAACGGTGCCAAATTACTGATGCTCAAGCTGGAGACAGAAAACGACACGCTTTCGCGTGCTGTGACGAATGAGCTGAGCATTGAGACTGCGACCGTTTATATTGACACACTGATTCAATTCACGCCGAGTGACGAAGCACCGTCGATTAATACAAACGCCGGTACGGATGTGAAAATTGCGCTGTATGTCAATGCCGAGTCAAATCTCGTTGTCGTCTCTCAAACATACGAAGAGCTAACATATTACACCAAAGGGATGGCAACCTCAGAGATTGACCTCGGATATCCGATTGATCCAGAGAAATGGTACAGATTGACAATGAGAGTTGTCTATGATGATCCTGATAGACTGACGGATATATGGGTCGATGGAGAGCTGGTTATACACACTAATGGTTATGATATAGCTAATGCCTGCATGGGAGGAAGCTCTTTCGTGAACATTAACTCAGGTGCTGATGATATCAGTTTCATCAGCTTCCAGGGAACTGGTTCGCTGGATGAGCTGGTGGTAACGGATGAGGAGCCGCCCATACTGAGCACTCCGTCCATTATCAAGCTGACGCTGGTTTCAGTAGGTGGGACTGTAATATTCTCGCCTGAAGGAACTGCTGACTCCGGCGTTGAGGTCACAATGACTGCGGGTGACTGGTACGAGATTATTTCTGTTACCGGCCCGATCAATGAAGACCTCTCTAGCTTCTTGCCTGCGAAGGCTATCACTAACGTGCTGACCGCAGGAGCGGATTGCTCGGTGACAGCCACAGTGGCAAAGGTCAGTAGTGGTAGCATCACAATTGGCGGCATAGGGTATGATCTGGGCACGGTCGCAACTTGGGCACTCGCTAACAGCATTGCTGAAGGCGGTCTGGTACCAGCCGATATGGATGATTACCTCCTTAACGTTGGCCCAGGGACTGATGCGACGATTGAGATCAAGTCCATCGTGGTTGACAAGGACACAGGCAAAACAACGATTACAGTTGGTTCCAGTGAGCCGCTTGTTGACTTCACTAAGCTCAATGGAACGGTGTATGTTTATACAACAACCGATCTGGCCGTGCCGTTCGCACTAACAGAGAAGAGTGTTGTCGAGTTGACTCCGGATGTTGATAAAGCGACACTGGAGATCACAGTTGTCTCGGATGAGTTCATCAAGGCTGTTGTGAAATAAGACAAAAAGTTCTGTTTTAACTTACATAACTGACATACAAGGGTCTGCGGTTCACCGCAGGCCCTTGTTGTTTTTAATAAACACCTCCATCTTTAAACCCCTTCAATCTTTTGACTTTTTAACCCTTGCTATGCGCGCACGGAGCGCGGAGAGAGGCTGCGCCTTCGGCTTACGATAGCGGCGGCGATGACGACCGACGATTTTCAAGGCCGTGATTTTTAATCGTAACCCGCTATCGCATGTCACGCCGAACGATTGAAAGGCGGGTCTCGTCCAAAGCCGCTCTGTGAGCGACACTAAACATGCAAGGCCGCTCATAGAGCGGCTACTACACCGAACGACAACTCTTGCATTCCGTAGTGCAGCGCATGTGTAGTAGTCGCTCTGTGAGCGACACACCGAACGACAACTTTTGCATTGTTCCTTGCCTATAACTTGACCTCTTTGGTCTAGTTACCCTAGCGTTTTTTCGCGGCGCAGCCGCGCGGAGGGCTTGCCTATAACTCGACCATTTTGTCACAGTTTCGTGCCTGTAACTCGGGGTCGGGGTCGGTATCGGTATCGGTATCGGTATCGAAAAGCGTACGAGGTCGACCCCGATTCCGACCCCGACCCCGACTCCGATGCAGCTGACCGTCGAGTTACCCCATCGTTTTTTCGCGGCGCAGCCGCGCGGCGGGCTTGCCTATAACTTGATCACTTAGTCGTAGTTTCGTGTCTCTAATTCGGGGTCGGGGTCGGGATCGGAATCGGTATCGGTATCGAAAAGCGTACGAGGTCGACCCCGATTCCGATCCCGACCCCGACTCCGATGCAGCTGACCGTCAAGTTACCCCAGCGTTTTTTCGCAGCGCAGCCGCGCGGCGGGCTTGCCTATAACTCGGCCATTTTGTCGCAGTTTCGTGCCTATAACTCGGGGCCGGGATCGCTATCGGCATCGGTATCGAAGGACGCACGGAAATGTTCTCCAACCTCCGGCTTATCTCTTGCAAGGTACGCCACAGTCCAGGCTACGGGTCGTTTTTTTGACCTGATGACCTGGTGACTCGGTGGCATTGCTTACTGACCCGAACTCCGATTGGAAATCGGACCTACGCTGCTCCCGCGCCAAAGGCGCGACCTCCTCCAAACGCATAGCGTTTGTTACTGTAACAGCGGGCTCTTAAGCATCCAACCTTCAATGAGGGCGCGTAACTTTCGCACATTACGCAGACTCAATTTAGCTTCAGGCAAAAGCTGCTTTAGTGCGCTCTCAGCGATCAAACTGGCCGTCAAAAGCAATATTGCTTGGTTTGAAATCCACGCAGCGCACAAAATCGCATGATTCCTCGGCGCCATGACAGCGATCCATACGTGAGTCCTCCCACTCAACTGAGAGCGGCCCAGTATACTTGATGTCATTCAATGCGACAATAATCTCCTCAAAGTTAATATCGCCATGACCCAGCGAGCGAAAATCCCAGTAGCGGCGCGGATCAGCGAACTCGGTATGGCCGCCAAAGACACCCACGCTGCCATCGCCATGACTCCACCAGGCATCCTTCATGTGAACATGGAAAACGCGCTCAGGGAAGGTGCGCAGGAACTTCACATAATCAACGCCTTGATATCCTAGATGCGAGGGGTCGTAGTTAAAGCCAAAGGCCGGATGGTTATCCAGAGCGTCCAGCGCGCGTTGCGCTGTGGCGATATCAAAAGCGATCTCTGTTGGGTGGACCTCCAGTGCGAATTTAATCCCCAGCTCAGCATAGTAATCCAGAATAGGCTTCCAGGTCTTTGCGAACTCCTTGTAGCCTGCGTCGATCTGACCTGGCAGGCAGGGCGGGAAGGAATAAATCAGATGCCAGATAGGCGAGCCGGTAAAGCCATTGACTACACTCACACCTAGGTTTTTAGCGGCTTTAGCGGCATTTTCCTGCATTTTGATCGCCCATGCGCGCGCTTTTTTGGGGTCTCCCTTGCAACTTGCGGGAGCAAACGCATAATGACGCGCGTCAATGGGATCACAAACAAGCTGCCCGGAGAGATGATTGGAGATCGCCCAGCAACCCAGGCCATGCTCCTCGAGCAACGTGCGCTTGTCATCGCAGTACTTCTGGCTTTTAGCGGCCTTATCAAGCTCAATATGATCGCCCCATGTGCAGAGTTCAAGCCCATCATAGCCAAAGTCGCTCATCATTTCACAAACCTGTTTTAAAGGAAGGTCTGCCCATTGACCCGTAAAGATTGTCACATTTCTCGCCATTATCTGCTCCTTTAGCATTTAATCTGTCTATATGAAATTACTCTATAGCACTCGCCACAATGAAATTAAGTATAATAGACGATAGCGGTTCAGTTCAATCCAAATCATCCGGTAAAACCGATTATTTATGTGCCGAAACCAGCCAATGCGGCATTGGGGGCGGCACCTGCGTTGTTTCACACCCCTTAAAGCCAGCCTCTTGCAGCCATCCATAAAGCTCTTTGTCTGAAAACACCCAGCCATTCTCAGCCGTCAACGCCATGTTCACCGCAAAAAGCGCGGAGAACTGTGGCGAGGTATGGCTCTCGTCGGTCATCATATCCAGAATATAGATCACACCGCCAGGCTGAAGGGCGGCATAAGCGCGTTTACAAATATCTAAGATCATCGCTGGCGATTCCTGATGCAACGCTCCGAAAATCGTGACCACATCATAGGCCTGCTCGTCGTACACATCCACGTGGTAATCCCCTGCGCGACACTCAACTCGCTTCGCCACGCTGCTCTGAGCAACCAAAGTGACTGCTATGCGGGAGATAGCCGGCAGATCAACTGTCACACAACTCAACTCTGGATGCGCTTCCGCCATTAAAACCGCATATGTTCCCGGGCCGCCTGCCAGATCAAGCAGACGGCGGCGGCCCTCGAGCTTTAAAATCGGTACCACGGAGCGGCCTATTCCCAACGCGCGTCCGTGCATTGACAAGACAAAACGGCTGGTGCGCCCGTCATCGCGTCCGAGATGCCCCTCCGGGTCTGTCACCGGCTTTCCGCTCTTGACTAGTTGGCTCAAGGCACCCCAGGCTGCATAGACATCCTGATTGTAACGAATGGCCTTGCCCAGATCATGCGGCGATCCTTTCACCAGCACCGCCCGGGCGGCATCGGTATTGCAATAGAGCTCATCTGTTTTGAGCAGCAGCCCAGTCGCGGCACAGCCGTCTAAGAGCAAGCGCATACCGCGTTTATCCGCCTCACAGCGTTTTGCAATCAGCTCCAATGCCGCACCACCCGCTCCCAGCTGCTCAATTACACTGAAAACATCATGCTCTAGGGCCGCAAACAAAATGGCCGACCGATAATACGCGCTGGCGCAATCCACAATCCCTTGGACAGAGAGTTCGTTTTCACACATTTTACACCTCTTTATTTGGTAATATCATATTACAGAACCGCTTACATTTTAACTGCAGGGAACATCGCCTCGTAGTGCGGCATCGGCGCGAAGATCCCACCACTTTTTTTATAGTAATCCGCGACCTGATCGAACGCCCCGATTTTCTTGATGTGGTCAATCAGACGCATCAGCGTTTCTTTTTTCTCGTAGCGTCCGTTGGCGTCGAAGTAGTACGGCAATTTGCCGCTTTTTGTGTACGGTGTGCGGTAGCCGTCGAGCGCCGCGTGAATGGCGCTCACACGCGCCATATCCTTCTCCAGCATCTCCTCCTGCGTGCCCGGCTGACCAATCTTGATTTTCATAAAGAAGGAGCCTTGCTCCACCTCCGCTTTGATTTCCTTAATCGGAATGTTATAGGCCATCAGCGGAATCGCCACGATCATCTCACAATCCCGTGCTTCGCGTATTGCGACGTAAAGAAATCACATTCGTGTTTCAGCTTGCGCAGCGCGACTGCACGCCGCTCGGCTTCAGGCAACACCTGCTCCGCCTTCGTGAACAACTCCCACTCGCAGTGGACCGTAGCCGGACCTTTGACACTAAATTCCTTCACCAACTCAAAATAGCGCTTCCACGGCACAACTCCTTCGCCCCCAAACACAACCTTGCGCTGCCGTTTCTCCGCCATCATCCAGCTGAAATCTTTCAGACAGGTGCTACGGATATAAGGTTCGATTAGCCGCATACCCGTTACCCACGAATCGCTTATTTCAGCAAACGCATGATGGATGTCATACTGACAGCCGATCCACTGCGGGTCCAGCCCCTTGAGCACCGTGTGCAAATCCCATATCACACCGCCGAAATTACGCTCGCTCATACCTGCGTGGTTCTGGTAACACCCCGTGAGTCCACATGCCCTGTTGAGTTTTTCGAACGCTTCAAATGTCCCGCGTAACTTTTCAAGTTCGTCCTCAACACTCCGTTTGTCGTCATAGCGAAGATAGCCCATGCGGTAGACCTTGACCCCGCACTGCGCCGCCGTCTTTAACACGCGATCAGCTAACGGGTCGCTAGCCGAGGCGATCGACGTGACGATCATCTCAATCTTCAACCCTTGTTTGCGTGCGGCTTCGACTGCCCGCGGCAGATCCTGCTCCACGTTCTCGAGCGAAACATGTCCCTTCGGACGCACGGTCAAGTCGATACCGCCGTAACCGGCCAGCGCGAGCATCTCCGCCAGCGCATCATAGTCCAGCCACTGAAGTGACTTTGAGAAACAATTCAGAGAGGCTTTCTTTGAAGCCACCTGTGCCCGCGCCGCTTGCGCCAGTGTTCCTCCAGCCGCCAATGTCACAGTCGTCAAAAAATCTCGTCGTTTCATGTTTACCCTTTCTCTAAAAAATCGGACGAATCGAAACAACCGACTGCTTCGATTCTGTAATGCAGGTTTGGCTTAAGCCAAGGAACAACCCAAATAGCTTCACCATAGCACTAAGATTAACACAAAAATAGTTTACCCATTTCCCCTCCCAAATGCAACAGTAAAAAAATTATGTAAAAAAATTATGCTATAATTAAAGTTCGCGACAAAGAGAAGAAAACAAGAAATGAACGAAACCTCAAATAAAAACACCCATGTCACTTCCAACGGTCTATGGAAGTTCGCTGCTGGCTGCATTGACGCGGCGGTCGCGTTGGGAGTTTTTTTCACCTTTGCCGCGCTTCTGGGCCGGTTTCACTGGATGCTTGATATCTTCAGTCAGGTAAAGCAGACACTGGCACTTTGTTTTCTGGGATTCGTGATCTACAAATTCATCTGCGGCAGCTACCGAACAGCGGCTTTGGCGCTGATCCCGCTAATGCTGAACGCAGTTCCTCCACTGCTTCTATTCCTACCGCAGCAGGCGCGGATTGCACCTAGATCCCCTGTAAAGATTAGAATTCTGCAAGCCAACGTGCTTTCGTCCAATCACAATTTTGAGGCCCTGCTTGAGTTGATCCAGCAATCTGATCCTGATGTGATTGTGCTGCAAGAAATCACCCGACAATGGCTCAGGGAGCTGGTCGTCCTCAAAACAGAGTACCCAGTGAGCGCGGCCTTCCCGCGTGAGGATAATTTTGGTGTGGCAACCTTCTGCCGATACACCAATGCAACCGCACGAATTCTTTTTCTCAGTGATCCTAACATGCTTCCGCGCTCCCGCGTTGATCTGAGTGTGAACAACAAAACATTGACCGTCACCGGTGTCCACCTGCTGCCGCCTTTGGGCCACGCTTATTGGAGTGAACGCAACTGGTATGCTGAAAAATTGGCGGCAGAACTGGCCCAGATTGACAATGCGCAGATTGTCACTGGCGACATGAACAACGCCCCTTGGGCAGCGCGGTTTAACGATTTCACCAAAGCCAGCGGACTGCTTGACTGCGCCCAAGGCAGAGGCGCGCTGGCCACTTGGCCAACCTTTCTTCCGCCAGGGTTCCGGCTGCCGCTGGACCACTGCTTTCACTCAAAAGATGTGATTATCACAGCCCGCCGACGCGCCTCGAAAATTGGGTCGGATCATTTTCCAATGGTGATCGACGCTGAGTTCTAGCAGGAGTGCCGCCCATCATGCTCTGGCAGATCAATCCCCAGCGCGCGGATTTTGCGGAAGAGCGTAGTCTTGTGGATCCCCAGCTCTTTGGCAGCCGCCAGGCGATTACCGCCTGTGCGTTGCAGTGCCTCGCGGATGGCCCGTGCGTCGAGCGCCTCGCGGGCCTCGCGCAGCCCTTTCGCACTGGAACCAACACGGCTGATCCCGAGGCTCGTCAACGTCTCCGGCAGATGGATTAAGTCGATGCGCCCTGATCCGCACAGGATAAAAGCGCGTTCAATGATATTCTCCAGCTCGCGCACGTTGCCTGGCCAGCTGTGCGCCATCAACAACGAGAGCGCCTCAGGCGTGATACCGGCAACTGTCTTGCCCTGCAAGCGGTTGAAATGATCAATGAACTGCTCCACCAGTAACGGGATGTCCTCCTGACGGCTGCGGAGTGGCGGTAGATCAATGCGCACCACGTTGACCCTGTAATAAAGATCCTCACGGAACGCACCCGTACGACACTCTTCCAAGAGATCGAGGTTGGTGGCAACAATCACCCGCACATCCGCCTTCTCGGAGCTTATTGAACCGAGCGGTTCGTAAACGCGTTCCTGAAGCACACGCAGTAACCGCACCTGCAGCGCCGGGCTGATCTCGCCAATCTCATCGAGAAGCAGCGTGCCGCCCTTGGCTAGCGCGAAACGTCCAGGCTTATCCTTGTTCGCGCCGGTAAAGGCACCCGCCTTGTAGCCGAAAAGTTCCGACTCCAGCAGTGTATCTGGCAGCGCGCCACAGTTGACAGCCACAAAGGGCCCGCCAGCCCGCGGACTGAGCGAGTGCAGCGTACGCGCCATCAGCTCCTTACCGGTGCCTGTCTCGCCCTGAATCAGCACCGTGCTGGGGCTCGCCGCAATCGCAGGCAGCACCTCGAACAGTTTCTTCATCGCAGGGCTGTGACTGACCAACTCGCCCACACGCACACGCCCTGCCAGCTCGCGGCGCAATGCGTCAATCTCCGAAAGATCACGAAATGTCTCAGCGCCGCCAATCACAACACCATCCGCATCCTTGAGCACAGCCGTTGAAATGCTGATTGGAATCCGATCTCCCTCGGCGTTGATGATATAGCCAGATTTACCGATGATCGGACGCCCTGTTTTTAACGTCTGTTGCAGCGCGCACTCCGTGCCGCACATGCTGGAGCGAAAGACCTCAGCGCAGCGCTGGCCGATCGCCTCCTCGCGCGGCACTCCGGTGATCTCCTCCGCCGCTCGGTTAAACGAGGTCACGCGCCAATGCTCATCCACAGTAAACACCCCATCCGAAATACTCTCCAAAATCGCTTCAGTGACATTGAGGTCGCTGGCATGGGTGCTACATTTGGAGGTCAACGGTTTTTTATCAAATTTCATTTCCCTTCAGTATGCTCTTTTTCGGAGTTTTCCTCAAGTCACTTTTTTGCGACTTTTTTGCGACGGAAGTTTAGGATTGTGATTAAGATTAAGATTAAGATTAAGACTAGGAGGGGAAATTCTTTTCCCTCCTAATCGTTGGCCCAGGTGGAGTAGCCGTTAATGGTCAGCCACTCGGCAGCGCCCACATGGCCGCGCCGCGCTGCGTCCCGGCAAAGTTTGGCCGCGTTAACATGGTTGCAGGAGACTCCGCGGCCATACTCATACATCATCGCTAAGTTATAGACAGCTTCCACGCAGCCGCCACGCGATGCCTTACGAAACCAGTCGACTGCCATATCATAGTTCCGGGTGACACTTTCGCCACGTAAATACATCATACCGAGATTGTTTTGCGCCAATGGAAAATCAGCATCCGCTGCAATACGATAGAATTTTTCCGCCAGCTCGTAATTTTTCTCCAACCCTTTGCCTCGATAGTACATTGTTCCAATCGCATTCACTGCAAAGGAATTCTTTTGTTCCGCAGCTTTTTGATACCAGCGCAACGCCCGATTATAATCTTGAGGAACCCCCAAACCATCTTCGTACATCTGGCCAATCGCATACCGCGACATAGCGTGTCCCTGAGCGGCTACTCCGCTAAACCATTCCAGTGCCTGCTTGTAATCCTGCTCCACGCCTTGACCGTCCCGATAGATCACGCCGAGCTTAAAGGCCGCCTCCGGGTGGCCGGCCTGCGCAGCCTTATGATACCACTGCGAAGCGGCCTCAGGGTCTTGCGTTCCGCCCATCCCGGTTGCAAGCATAAAAGCCAGGTTATACTGTCCATCCGGGTTGCCGCTCAGCGCTGATTTATGATACCACTGGAGCGCCTGCTGTAAATTTTTTTCAACCCCCCGCCCCTGCTGAAAGAACCAGCCAAGATTGTTCATAGCGTCGGAGTGCCCTTGAGCAGCGGCACGCTGATAAAGGTGATAGGCCATATCGTCATCCTGCGGCACCCCATGATTCTGAGCATAAAGAGTTCCCAGATTATACTCACCAATGGAATTCGCCTGCATGGCCGCCTGACGGAAGTACCCGGCGGCTCTCTCATAGTCCTGCTCAACCCCCTCCCCGCGGTAGTAGACCATGCCCAGCGCATTCTGCGCCAGAGCACTCCCCTGCTGGGCGGATTTTTCCAGCCAGAAGCGGGCATCCTCTTTGCTATTCAAATTAAATTCGCAATCCAGCCCGATCAGATATTGCGCCATAGAATTACCTTCCTCAGCGTGGGTAAGCATATAGATACGCCCCTCTGTGAGGTATTTGTTTTGAAGTTCCCGCGGCAATGCGCAAAGTGGCTCCTGCTGCGCATAAACTGCCATTAAAAATCTGAAAAACGGTTCGCCGCGCTCAGCCATCAAACGCACTTTAGCCGCCGCCTTTTTGAATTCATTCAGGCTGCCGGCACTGCGGCTGCTGACAAAAAGGTCCACTGAGTTTTTCAGATCCAATGCGGCTTGATGAGCCGCATTTGGAGCTTCCGCTTCAGTGGCCATGCAAAGACCGCAAGCGAAGGTCATGGCGAGTAGAGTTAAAAAATGTTTAATCGACATAATCAGGCACACTCCTAAAAAATTTCTTCTGCATCCTATCTAAGTGATACCACAGGCGGTCAACCAAAATTAGGTTGTGACGAAAAGCTGCTTTAGCGCTCGATATCCTGGAAGACATCGGGTAGTCGGTGCAATAGGTCCATGGCGGTCAGGGATGTCTGACTGCCGTCAATGGCGGCCATATCCCCGGCTGTGCCGTGCGCCCAGACCGCCATTGTGACTGCCAGGGTTGCATCAAGGCCCTGGGCCAGCAAGCCGCCGATCATACCAGCCAGAACATCCCCCATGCCAGCAGTGGCCATACCTGGGTTTCCAGTGAGGTTGAGCCATGGTATGGATTGGCTGTCGCAGACCAAGGTGCCCGCACCTTTGAGCACAGCAACGGCGTTGTAGCGTGCTGCCAGGGATTTGACCGCCGCATTGCGATCACCTTGAACCTCCTGGGCTGAGCAGCCAAGCAGGCGGGCCGCCTCGCCGGGATGGGGTGTGATCACAAGCGCGAGATCGTCCGCCAACTGATATCCATTGTTGCTCAGCTCAGCCAAAATATTGAGCCCGTCCGCATCAAGCACAAGCCAGCCTTTAAAATTTTCAAGCACATGACGCACCATTGCCCGCGCACCAGCGCTCCTAGTCAGACCAGGCCCAACGACCATCACATCAAATTGGCTCAAGCTGTACTCTTGGAGGCGCTGCGGCAATTCGATGCGATAAAAATCATCAAGTGTTATCGTCCGAAAGATTGCCTCTGGAATCAGCGCAAGCGCGCCAGTTGCTGGCGCGCTCCCCCAGAGAGTGACAAGGCCAGCGCCGCTGCGCAGCGCCCCGGCCGCCGAGAGAACCGGCGCGTTGGGATAAGGCTCTGCCCCCCCGACCACACAGAGATGGCCACAACTACCCTTATGGGCATCCCACTCACGTCTGTGAAAAGCCGCATGCAGCTCGGGCCGGGTGATCAGCCCCACGTTGCATCCGGCATCTGATCTAAAGGCGATGGCATCCGGTATGCCGATATCCGCTACCATCAGATCTCCCAGTAGAGCCATGGCCGTTGGGTTACAAAACCCTTTTTTGGGTGCGGCAAAGGTCACGGTGATATCGGCTTTGACAACTGCGCCCGCCGCCCCGCCGGTGTCGCCATTCATGCCGGATGGCAGATCCACTGCGATCACCAGAGCGTGTGCCCGCGCACAGTTGATCCAATCAATGGCTGCCGCTGCCACAGGACGCGGCTCGCCAGCGCAGCCGGTGCCGAGTACGCCGTCAACCACGATGCCATGGTTCAACAAAGAGCCGGATTGCCGGTCCGGATGTGTCTGCCAACTCTCAATGGTGGCGAGCACTTCGAAAGAGAGACCCTGAATTTGCATCTCATCCCAGGCAATGCGAGCCGCGCCTTTTAATGAGGCAGGGGTGCAAGTCATGATCACATGTGCGTTAAACCCTGCTTGGTGCAGGTAGCGGGCGGCCACAAAAGCATCCCCGCCGTTATTGCCGCGTCCAGCAATCAGAGTGACACAATTCACATCACGCAGGCAGGCCACCCGCCCCACACAGTGGGCCAGTGCCGCACCAGCGCGATTCATCAGAACCTGCTCCGGGATATTGCATTCGCTCACTGCTGCTCCGTCAGCGGCGCGCATTTGATCAACTGTTAAAAACTTCATCTATTTTGTCCGCCGCCCGTTTGATAAATTTTCTCTTGTGCGTATAGCTGCCAGGGTAAAACGCGCCTTTAAACGCTGCTAGCACCAGCCGCTTAAGCTGTATTTTATTCAGCTGGCAGGCTTCGGCGGTCAGTAACAGCTCGCGCGTCAAAGTGGTGTGTGAAATCAATGTGTTATCCGTACAGATGGCAACTGAGATACCATACTCGAGCATCTTGCGCACAGGGTGGAGCGCCATATCGCCTTGCAGCTCTGGAATAGTCTGCAGGTTACTGGTAGGGCAGACCTCCACGGTTATGCGCCGGGTGGCCACATAGTTGGCTATGGCATCAACATAAGCCTCTTTATCAACAATCTCCGGGCTCTGGATGCGCTCGGTCGCGAACATGAACGTGCCATGGCCGATGCGCTCCGCATGACACTTTGTGAGCGCCTCATAAATTGACTCCGGGCCGTAGGCTTCACCGGCATGCACGGTTTTGCGCATGAAATTGTGGTGCGCCTCCTCATATGCCGCATAGTGATGACCTGCCCGATAACCAGCCTCTTCACCTGCCAGGTCAAAAGCGACGACCGGGATTCCAAACCGGTCACGCGCGACCAAGGCGGCCCGCACCGCTTCCATTGAGGCGCTGCGGATCACATCGCGTTTGGAGGTGTTAGAGAGAACGTTCAGCAGGGCATCAAAATAGCGGCCCATGCCAGGTCCGAAATTGCGCATGGCGCAGCAGATAATGCCATACTCAAATGGTATGTCGGCGTTGCTCCGTACTGCCGCACACTGGTTGAAACCGCGAGCCGCCTTTTCGAGGCCGGCGTTCACAGCTCTGAAAGCGCTGATGCACTCCTCGCTGGTGGCGACCAGACGCTGCGGGGAAAAGCGCACCTCCAGATATCTGACACCATCCTGAATCGCATCGACAGCCATCTCATACGCGGCCCTCTCCATGGCTTCAAAACTGCTCAGCACCGCGCAGGTGTAGGCAAAGCCCAGCAGATACTGGGAGAGGTTCTCATAATGTGGTTTAAACACTTCGCGGGTGAGTCCTTCAACATCAAACGAGGGCAGTTGAACCCCCTGCGCACCTGCGAGTTCAATCAGTGTTGCCAGTCGCATACTGCCATCCAGATGCGCATGAAGTTCACTTTTGGGAACAACTTGCAGCAACTCGGCAATCGTATTCATAACGTTCTCGCCTCCTTTATAGCACCCCTAGCTGTTGGACTTAGCACTCCGATAGCTAGGGATAAAATTGTCACGCCACTGTGCGATAAAACAGATGGAATAACCACGGAAAAAATAATACACGGGCAATAGACAGACCACCCCAAAATACGGTAATACAAGTGGCAAAAGTGCAATGCAGCATGTCATGACAACCACTAAAGCCAAGCTCACTGCAACGCACAACCACATACCGATCAAACTCAACAAATAGAGCAAAACTGCGCCTGGAAACTGATTGCAAAGCTCAAACACCTTGCGCCAAGCCTGCGAAACCGAACAAGTGTGCCAATACAGAATGGGTGCAACGAAACCAACACCAAAGCTCTCGCCTATCAAAAACACCAACCAGATCAAGAGTGCAACCATAGCTGCTATGGCAATGGGTTGCGCATAGATCACGTCCCACACATTACCGCAATTCACATAGGGCACCAGAAATTTTCTATAAACAAAAGCGGCATTCAGCAAAGCGGAGGATAACACAAAGCCATAAAACCGGAGCCGCCATCGGAAAAGTTTATCACCATTCACACGTGATTCACGCCAACACTCACCAATCGTCGCATCGGGAGTATACCAACGACGCAACAGCATAAAATCCCCGCGCGATTTTATTCTCAAAATCAGGATATAAATAAGCAGAACCACTAAAATTCCGATAACCAGGGCAGAGAGCGATGCTGGGTTTTTAAATAAATCCACACTCTTGCCAGCCATTGCGTCAACCGTTGGTTTGCCGACACCGCCCCCTCCCTCGCCCACTTTTTCTTGAAAATTAAGGCCATTGCAGCTGCCCAAGGAGGCCAACCAGGCGCAAAAACCAATACTAAACCAACGAATCCAATTAAAAGGACGAAAAAGAACAGCCTGCATCCACTGCCACGAACTTCGAACAGCGACCAGCACTGAGGGGCAGAAGCTTTCGTTGTCCGCGCCTGGCTCAAACTCCGCCAATCGACTGGGTGTTTTCAGCGGCGGCGGAGTGCCGACCGCTGGTGGCCGGTTAAGTTCTTCAACTGTCTCAAGCTTACGCCACTGGCTGCCAAATTCAGGGCACCAAACCACATCTGAGCGCAGCAGCGCATTGCTGGCAACCAATCTTTGCAGCTCATCCAGTGGCAGCGGCCCAACCTGCTCGCCGTCTTTAATATAATACCAATTGTTGTTCATAATAAGGGCTCCAGGGGTTAGGAGTCAGAAGTCAGAAGTCAGAAGTCAGGATTCAGAAGTTAGAATGGCATGCGAATAAGATTCGAGTAACTTACTAACCTCCACCAGCAACGCCCTTAATTCAGACACATCACCATAGTCCAGATCACGGGCAAGTATCAAATAGTAGCGCGATTCTTCGAGAGAGCCTTGCGCAATGTTAAGATAGCGAAATTTATCTGCTTTTCCCCGTTTTCTAAATCCTTCTGCGATATTTGCGGCAACGGATACGGCGGCATGACGAGATTGCGATGACAAGCCGTAGATTTCAGACCGCGGAAATGTCCGCGACAAGCGGTAGACCGCAAGCACAAATTGGTGAGCTTTCTTCCAAACCACCAAATCTTCAAATGTTTTTGCCGGCTCTCTCATTATAACTCCCGATACTCTGACTCCTGTCTTCTGACTTCTGACTCCTGACTCCTGACTCCTGACTCCTGTCTCCTGACTCCTAAATTCTGTCTTCTATTAACATCATTTCAGTACTATCGAGCCTGTCAGCTCGGCAACGGATTGCATGTTGTGGCGTTCGAGATAACTCCGTATTCCTGCAATCACGCGAAGAGAGGTGGAGGGGTCGATAAAATTGGCGGTACCAACCGCCACCGCAGTGGCGCCGGCGATCATAAACTCAATCGCCTGCTCAGCACCAGTAACTCCGCCCATGGCCAATAGTGGCACCTGTGCCACCTGAGCTGCCTCCCACACCAGTTTAACAGCGACCGGATGAATCGCCTCGCCAGAGAGGCCTCCGACTTTGTTTGAGAGTACTGGTCTACGGCTCTCAATATCAATGACCATAGCTGGAATGGTATTAACCAGGGCAATCGCATCCGCGCCAGATTCCTGGGCAGCCCGGACAAAGGGCTTGATGTCAGGTACATTGGGCGCCAGCTTTGGCATCAAGGGCAACCGGGTGGCAGCGCGCACACGTTTGACCAAAGACGCCAGTGTTGCGGGATCAGTGCCAAAGGCGTTCCCCCCCTCTTTCACATTGGGGCAGGAAACATTTAACTCCAAGCCGCTGACGCCCTCCACATCACTCAAGCGGGCAGCCACCGCAGCGTACTCATCCACTGAAGTCCCCCAGATGTTGACAATTACCGGAACCCCTTTGGCAACTAAGAAAGGCATATACTGGGTGATAAAGCCCTCAACACCGGGACCTTGGAGACCAATCGCGTTGACCATTCCGCCGGGCACCTCCACATGTCGCGGCAGCGGATTGCCTGGCCAAGGTACCATACGGATGCCTTTGACTGTCACTGCTCCCAGTTGAGTAATGTCAACCAGATCGGCATACTCACAGCCATAGCCAAAGGTGCCGGATGCCACTGTCACCGGATTTATCATCCTGATACCACCTAGGTTAACACTTAAGTCAATTTTTATCATTTTTTTTAAAGATTGGAGGTTGGGGTTAGACAGTTTCTATAACATTCGGAATGATCCCGCCAATAGAACCGGAATGCCACAAACACTGTTTTGAATTTAAAACCTGCCGGATTTCATCAATGCCGCCAGAGGCCAAAGTACCGTCACTCGACAACATGCATTTTCCTGCCTGTTCAACTGGGAGAAAATCAATAATCTCCAAACCTTCTTTAAGCATGTGTTTCCAGCAACGGGATAACTCACAAATATCAGCAGGAGGTTCTATGAAATCCAATCTTTCTAAATCTGCATGTGTATAACGAGAAGAACGGGCCGCTTCATTAAGAATTCCTACCGGACTAAATCCCGGATCTTTACCACATGCAGCCCAGGCAAGTAAACCGAGATGCTGAATTTTCTGTGAACATTGCTGAACATCTATCCAATCGCGTATTTCCAGACGTCCAACTAACGCCAGAACCTTATTTGTCGCCAAATCAAACGGATGCATTGTTAAGCCAAAATAATCATCCTCAATTAATGGGAAAAAGCGGAAAGCACTATCCCTAACCCACTGTAAAATCACTTGGTCTCCGCCTTTTGAAACAAATGCTTCAACAAATGAAGGGGCTTCACGCACCACATCGACATTATAGCCATGCTCTCTCAAAGAATCATTATCCATGTTCCATGAAACATGTAATGCCTCAGTTGTGTCATGAAATATATCAATATCGTGTGAGAGACGCGGGGCATTGAGCAACACATTCAACGCTGACCCGCCCGCAATATAGCTATCCCCTGCCGTCTTACGATTTGTCGCTATTATACGACACACACCTGCCTGAAAATTTGTTAAAGCCATTTACTCAGCTCCCTGGCTCTGACAAACTGCGATAGAGAGCCACTTTTCTCGATTTGTCGTAATGCCTCTCTCTTGTCACAATCACTCTGTGGAACCACCGATTTTTTCCAGAACCAGAGACATGTATTCCGACACTCAGAGAATAATTTATTAAATTCCCTGTCAAAATCAGGCGCTTCATATTTTTGCTGATAATTTTTCATAGTACTTGCTAAATGTTACAATAATGAAGGTGGATATAAAAGAACTAAAACATTACCAGATGATTGAAGCTGCTTCAAAGATCGGGCCATCGTTACAGACCCGGCCAACCCATGCGGAGCCATCTTCACGGCGCAGCTTCTGAACACAGGCCAGGCAGGCACCCACGCCGCAGACCATGTGTTTGTCGAGCGAAAGCCACGCTTTAACCTCGTTTTTATAGGCGAGATCAGCTACTGCCCGCAGCATGCCGTCCGGCCCGCAGGCGAACATCACCACTGCCTGTCCCGCGGCTTTAAATCGCGCCAGCTCACGCACAAGTGGAACCGTTACAAGACCCTTATCGCCAGCTGTGCCATCCTCTGTTGCAATGGCCACACGCCACCCAAGGGCTTCAAACTCCGCGGTGGCCAAGATGTCGCCTGCTGTCCGTCCACCGACCATGATCACGCCGCTGCGCTTCAATTGGCTAGCCAGAAAGTGAAGCGGCGCGATGCCGTAGGCACCTGCCACCAGCAGGGGTATGCCGTTGAATTCAAGTGGGAACCCATTGCCAAGCGGGCCAATCACCTGCAACTTATGTCCATGCTGTAGTGCGCGCATCATCTCAGTACCACGGCCGACGGTCTTATAAAGGATGCTCAACGCCCCATCCTTGGCATCAAAAATACTGAATGGCCGGCGCAGGCAACTCTGCTCCAAACCTGGGATCCGGATATGCACAAACTGACCTGGACGCGCCTGCTCCGCCAGTGCGCCAGCCTGCAGCCGAATCAACATATAATCCTCTGTGACAATTTTTTGCTCTGTCACCTCGCATAAAACATCAAACATCTATTTTCTCCCTTGCCTGTAACTTCGACCATTTTGTCACAGTTTCGTGCCTGTAACTCGGGGTCGGGGTCGGTATCGGTATCGGTATCGGTATCGAAAAGCGTACGAGGTCGACCCCGATTCCGACCCCGACCCCGACTCCGATGCAGCT
>Ga0265294_10000201_pt1 | contig 75908 bp, 65 predicted proteins | sample MunlanPumphouse3_FD_192504 | JGI IMG/M metagenome (GOLD analysis project Ga0265294, IMG submission 192504) | Groundwater microbial communities from a municipal landfill in Southern Ontario, Canada - Pumphouse #3 | ecosystem: Environmental > Aquatic > Deep subsurface > Groundwater | place...
ATTTGTCCGATAATTAATATTATGTTAAGTATAAGTTTTGCTTTTCCATTTTACCTTCACTCCTGTCCGCAGTACAGGCCATCTTGCAAATAGAAGCCGGGAAACCTTAAAAAAACAATACCGTGAGTAAATAATACATCAAGGGTAACGTGAGTACGCTCCATCCCGTGCTGAGAAAAAAATTCTTTATTGCCGTTTCAGTATCGGCATTGTAAATTTTAGCGATAATCATCATCATGGCAAATCCGGGTGTGGCGGCCTGCAGAAGGATTACCATCCGGGCCGTATCGCTGATTGTGAGCAATCCTAAAGCAATTACACCAGAAATCAACAAACCCGATAGCACAGGAATAAAAATCAACTTATTAAAACTGTACACCCAGGCTGAAACATCCGCAATGATTGCTCTAACCCGAATTCCGGAGAATTTTAAACCAATAAAAATCATAGCCAACGGCGAAGTGGCAGCACCAAGTTTCCCTACACTTCCTGTTATGAGCGAAGGAAAATTAATGGAAAAAACAAGCATTGTTAATCCAATAAGTAATGCTATTGTATTAATATTGAGTAATTTACTTAAGTTTTGAATCAGATTACTTTTCTTTGATTTATCCAGAAACATCACACCAATTGTCCACATATAGATATTGCTGGTGAGGTTATACAAAGCGGCATACAGGAGTCCCTCGCCGCCAGGGAAAAGCGCATCGATCAGAGGAAAACCAATAAAAATGGTATTTCCTTTAAACGTATGAATCATGTGGATTACCGATTTTCGTTCAGAGAGTTTTAATAGCCGGGCGGAAAGAAACCCCACCCCCATTTGCAGTCCATGGATTAATGCGGCAAAAAACATCACGCCAAGCCCGTTTCGCCAAATTTCAGGGGTCATCTCCATCCCTGAGATAGAAGTTAAGAGTAAACACGGGAGCGTAATATTAAAAACCAGTTTGGCAATTACGTCATCCGATCCTTTCCCAAGTATCGTTGTCTTTCCACCGATATACCCGGCTGCAATCATGATTAGCAGCAATAATATCTGATGTAAAGCAGGATAAAAATACATATTAAAATATTGTTAATCAGTGATTTAAACTACCTGATCTGAATAAAAAGTTTAATGTGGCTTTTCGTATTGAATTAAGAAATAAAGGTAGAACAATAATCACTTTTAACAAACGACGGGTTCATAATATTTTACGGGGAACTCATTCACGCAAAACATGTAAATCCGATGTATCGGGCCATACAATGCGAATTCCACTTACTACATGTTGGAAGATCACCGAGGTAGAGAAAGTTCTTTTCCCGGGCAGCATAAAAATCCGACGTAATTCTTTTCTTTTTTCGGGGTAGAATTCTTTAAACGAATTCAAAAAAAGCGTGGAGGATGCATCCTTTATCTTATGGTACACGATTGTTATTGCCTTCAATTTGGGTTCTTTCACCCTAAATTTTTGCCGTGTTATTATTGAAATGATCAGAAAATTCCACAATTTGCTGCCGATAGTTTCCATGCTGGTTTCCAATTGAATGGACCAGCTACGCAAATGACCTTGTAAGCGGTTTACAACATACACACTCCGAAAATCAGAGGTCGAATATTCCCAGGTTACCCCGTTGGAATCCGTGTGCACCGAAGATTCGATAACATAAATACCATGTAATGGCGTATTTTCATTCCCAGAGAATTCAGACGAAAGTCCGAGCAGTTCTAAAAAAGAGGAATTCAGCCACTCTCCCGCTGCAATTTCAATCTGGGTCAATCTTCTATGCCATTGCCTGATGCATTGATGGACGTTTCGGTAAAACCAACACATCAGGGCAATAATTTTCCGTAGTAAAAAAAATAATAACCGATGAAAAAATTTAGCTACTATTGAGCGACACTGCTTAAAGAATGGAATAAAATGATTTTTTGTACGCATAATAAATCACATTAAAAAGGTATAAAAGGGATTGAATTTGGATTTATATGAACAAAAATAAAGTTATATACTATTGTATATCAAGCATTTTAATCGATAAAAAAAATTAGATTAAGGAATTAAGCAATTTTTAAGGGATAATAAATTCGAAATTATTTACTGCTTAATAAAATTAAATTTTAGTAAAAATTGTATATTTTTTCTTAATTTGATAAAATTGCATTATCTTTGTATAACCTAATCTTTTGCGAAGCACTCATGAGTATGAAGTCTAATATTATCGGCAAGTTTTATACTTCCATGCTTTTCCCGCGGATTCAGCGTTTTGTTCCCGGGCTGGAGAAGGCCATTTTGTTTTACCGGCACCCGGAAACGTTACATTTTATGGCTATTTACGCTGATGCGAATCAGATTTATGAAACCGATGCTTTGCCCGATCAAACCAACCAAGCTTATTTATTTCAGGCCCGAAGCAGAAACACCCGATGGGAATGGCTTGCCAGCAGTGAGTTAAAGTTTGAGATTAATCATTATGATCCCCAAAAGCTGAATCTTTTCACGGCGCTTATGAGCAATGTGCTGCTGCTTCGGTTGCCTACTTCAACCCTTACCGACCACGACCTGCTGTATTTGTATTTTTCAAAAAACATCAAGAGTTTTGGGCTGGTTGCTGAAGAAGAGTCTGCGCTATCGAAACAAACAAGGACGGCCATCGGATCACTGCTTTCCAATATTTTACTGGCGATTTGGGAGGATGAAAAAGAACGACTGAACAGTCAACAGCACTTTACCCAGTTAATGGCTGGTGTATCGGCTGAAATTGAAATATTGAAACGGCAGCATGCCACGATTCTGCACGAAACGCACGAACGTATTTATTCCTATTGTTTATATTTAGCCCGACAGATTTCAGAAGAGAAGGCCATTCAAATTTCTTTTCATGAATCGGCTAAGGAAAAACTCAAGGGATATCATGGTGCGATTGACCAATTGTCTGTAATAATTGCAAATGCTGTCTTTTTTGCTGAAAATTCCTCGCTAAACATTTATAATCAATTGATTATAAGGGATTTCCATTTGCAGTTCTCTTGTCAGGAAGAAAACCAGGCCGATAGTGAAATTATTTTGAATCACTACTTATCCCAGGCTACCCAATACCTTGATCGTTTAGAATCAGCTGCGACTCTTATTCATAGCAGTGGGAGAAAAATTACGGGTGAGACTTTGGGTAAAGTGATGAATCCCCCCGTTTCCCCATCGGCAATTTCGCAATGGATTACAAAATATCATTTACAAATTGCGCAACTTCTTACTAATTATCCGGATAAGTGGCAGATTATTCGTTATCATTTTCAACCTTTACGGAAAAAGATTGTAATTCAACTCCAAGAGAATAAGCATTTCTCTAAAAAAACAGACTAAATCCGCCCTGGAAAAGCATATACCTGAAGTTACGGTTCATGGAGGTACTTTCTTTTCCAGAGCCATTAAAAGGGACGCCTAGTTCATCGTACATCACTCCTTCAGAATACGATTCATACGGAATTTCCTGATACGATTCCGAATAGTCGAAGCAAAGGTTAAAACTCCAGGTATTACTTGGCTTGAACCGCACCCCTACTCCTACCAGATAGCTAAATTCCCAATGATTTCCTGAAGAATGGATTTCTTGCCAGTTTTCTTCCAGGGTTTGTCCGTAGAACAGAAAAGATCGGTGATAGATAAGCGTATACTGGGGTGTTGCGACATAAAATGGCCCAAAAAGTGCTTTTCCGGTGAGTTGCATCCAGCGGTTTAATGGCATATTTGAAAATACACCCATCATTGCCGTGGCAATTGTATAGGTACCCGAGAATGAAATATCCAGTGTTGAGCCAGACTCCAGAAGATTAAGGTAGGCTACTTCCATGGCTCCTGCATTGGCGAAGTGCCGGTTATAATCCGTTCTTCCACCGATTCCGATCCATTTGGAAAAAAACCAGGCTGATTCTACTGAAACGCCAGGCCCAGGCAAGGCAAATCCACTGTTGTAAGGATCTTTTGAGGCATATAATCCGGCAGGAAAGCTAATGCCTCCATGGATCCCGAAAAAGCTTTTATTTTCTGTTTCATCCATAAACACATTCACCTGCTGGCCGGTTACTGAGCTAATGAGCAGGAGAAAGAAAAAAAAGCATACCAATTTTTGCATTTGCATGGCACAAATATAATGAATCAATGTGTATCGATAGAGGTATCGGTTTTTTTGTTTTTTTTCGTGACTTTATAGCTGTTGTATCCGGCCACAAACAAGACAAGCAGTAAGGCAATCACGATATACAGCCAAAAAGGAATCGGAACAGGATCCCCTCCGGCATAGCTATGCAATCCTGAAAGGTAATAATTTACACCAAAATAGGTCATCAAAACACTGGCAAAGGCTACCACCGACATCACGTTAAACAGGTACCGACTTTTCAATCGGGGAATTAATCGTAAATGAAGAACAAAAGCATACACCAGAATGGTAATCAAAGCCCATGTTTCTTTTGGATCCCAACCCCAGTATCGTCCCCATGAGACATTGGCCCAAACAGCGCCAAGGAATGTTCCGATGGTTAAAAGATAGAGTCCGGGAATCATAATAACTTCTGATATCAGGGTCAGACGCTGAATAGCGTTTTCAATTCGATTTTGAAATTTTATCCCGGCGAAAATCTGCAAAATTATAGCGGAGAGACCAATTATCGCCGATAGGCCAAGAAATCCGTAGCTGGAAGTAATCACTGATACATGAATGGTAAGCCATACGGATTTCAATACAGGTACCAAATTTGTAATTTGTGGATTCATCCATGAGAGGTGTGCCACCATTAGTACCATAGCTGAAAGCATTGCAGTAGCCCAAAGTGCAAAGGGTTCGCGGCGATAAAAGAGCAATCCGGCCAACATGGCCGACCAAGCCATAAAAACCAATGATTCATAGCCATTACTCCAGGGAGCATGTCCCGAGATATACCATCGTAATGCCAATGCGCCTGTGTGAATAATAAAAGCCACCAGCAGATGGATAAATCCCACTTTACTGATCCAGCGATAATGGGTAAAGGGCTGGGCAATATTAAGGATGAACATACTAATCATGAAGAGGCCAAAGAGGCTGTAAAATTTCCATAATCGATTAAACAGATTGAGTTTATTTGATAAAATTTCTGCCTTTATCTTGGTTCGATCAATTAAAACCTCTGCCCCGTGCTTCGCTTGGTATTCTGAAATTTCGGCGATAATTGCTGCGGCCAGCTTCTGATTATTGGCGTAGAGAGATTCCGCCAGTTGTTTTTCTGTTGTAACTATGAATAATGAATCCTTTCCGGTCATTTCCAAAACGTTTTCACCCGAGGCAATCCAACGGTGATGCTCGTTTCCGGGTATTGGGTAGAGTTTCAGGTACCTTCCGGTTAAAATCAGATATAACACATTAATCCGTTCGTCAACTTTCATTACTTCGCGGTCGTATTTTGTTCGGTAAACGGGTTTTTTGGCGTATGCTTTTTCAACGTCTTCACTGAAGTGATAAGCTCCGGAATAGGGATCCACTATATCATTAAAAGCGGCATAATTTCCTGAAAGATTGAGCTGCTGGCGTAATTCAGGATATTTCACACGGATCATCCTCTCTCCCATCCAGGATTGTGGATCTGCTATCATGGAAAGAATTACCTGATCAGCGTTTAACCCCTTATACTGGCTGGCACCATAAAGCGTGCGTAATACTTCATCGGCAAGTGTGTTAACGGGCATCATTCGTTCATTGGCTCCCAGAACCTGGAGCCGTCCAAACTTTTCTGCTGTACTTTTGTCTGCTTGTTGGGCAACAAGAGGATTGGATGCGAACACTAAAAGGCTGAATGTACTTATTAATATAACCAGCACCGGATTTTGCATTTTTTTTAAAAACGACCTAAACCGACTGTTTCGGTCTATCATAGCCCAAACCATCGAAAGTATCATCATAAAGTATCCGAGATAGGTCAGCGTTGTACCCGTTGTATCTTTTCGTACGGAGAGGATGGTTCCCTTTTCATCGTTGTCGTATGAACTTTGATAAAAGCGGTATCCCCTATATTTTAATATATTGTTCATATAGATATCGAAAGGAAACGAAACGTTTTTCCCGGGGTCATTCAGGGTGACCCGGCTTCGATACGACGAGGGACTTTTCGACCCCGGGTAGCGTTCAAGGATAAAATCATGAAGACACACTGTAAATGGCAAATTATTGCTTTTAGGATGCCATTCTGCGGTTAGACTCCCATTCTCCCAGGAAACCGTGTTTTTCAAATCCGGAGCATGGGTCGGAGAAATAGGGAGAAAGTAACTTTCCTTTTCATCTTTGATTTCAACGAGGATTTGATTTACGGGAGAATCTGTCGGCTTTTGTTCATATCTGACAAATCCTGAAGGGTTAATTTCTGTGATAACAAAGCGGTAAAAAGTGGTTTCATACACCGAATACAACCCGGCAGGAATTTTTGTTTCCGGAGGAAAAGTTTCAGGCGGCGATGAACTCATCATATAACGTGTATACAAGGTATCTGGAGCAATCACAAACAACGAGTCGTGTTGATACAGGAAGCGCAGACCTGTGGATTCAGGGGTATTGAAACCGATTGGTATATTTTCAATCCGATAATGTTGATTTTCAGTTATACCAAGTGCATAGGAATTTATGCCGGCTACAAACATCAGGGTAATTACTGGTTTTCCGTTCTCTGAAGTATAAAGGACGGGTATATTGGATACAGGGAACCAGGATACGGAAAGCATCGATGACGGGGATCCGGGAATTTCCATCGCATCTAATAGTTTAGGGCTACTGGACTGTGGCGGGTAATATTCCCGTGCAATTTTGTTTTCCCCGGAAGTGTAGGCAAAGGAAAAGGCAGACACCTCACCAACAAATTGGTTTGAACATTCACCTTCCCTGATCATCATATTGCCTTCAACGGCATAGTGTTTTGTAAAGAATGCACCAGCAAGTATGAGAACGAAAGAAAGATGAAAAATGCCTCTGGATACTTTATTTCGTTTGTAGAGTTTAAAATAAAGTATTGCACCGGTTAGATTAATTGCCAGCAGCAGCAGAATAAATTCAAACCACCAAGCCCCATAAACTACTGCTTTGGCGTACAAAGCGCCATAATCATTTTCAATAAAAGTAGCTACAGCAAGAATAATAGATATTCCGGCCAGCAGAATACCCGCGAGTTTCATTGAGAAGAGTGTGCGTAAAATTTTATTCATAGTTTCCGATATTATATAACTATCCCTTATTCAGGTTTTGTTAACTTGAACAAATGAGGCCGGAAAAAGTAAAATGGTGTTAAAACTTTTTTCGCTTTTATAACTGCATTTCATTAAGAATGGCTTTCATTTCAGCGGTTAGCTGTAAAACGGTTTCCCATTGTCCGGGATTTTTCCGGCGCATCCGATGGCTGCGTTTAAGAATCAGCGTAGTTTTCATATAGCGCCGACAGAGTTTAAAAAGGATAAATGCTACCGGAAGGGTTATAAGATAAGCGAATGAAATCAGCCAGTTATGCACAATTGACTGAACGATAAAGAATTGTAAAAGATAAAAAAGCGGGGTTATCAGAAATCCGATAGCGAATTTCACCGATGAAATAAATTGTGGGTCAGGAATTTTTTTGGAAGCAATCATTCCGACAAGAATGGGAAAAAGATGATTCAGTCCGCCATACAGAAAGAATGGTAATAATAAGAGGGAAGCAAAAAGGCGTAAGGGCACGATAACCTGTTTTACGGATGGGTAAAAATGTTGGGGTTCAATTCCGTTTTCTGAGAGTAATTCAACATATTTAACTGCTTTTTCATTCAGCATTTTCAGGCATGCCGGATTATCACGGGTATTTTTTTCCACCATATCGATGATCGCTTTGTCGGCTTTAAAGCGCAAAGGTTGATTGTCACCATTGAGATTCAGGCGTTCCCGCATGGGTTTATTGTATAGATGACGGATACATTCATACATAATATAATGTGCCTTGTCGCGGATATCAATCATCAGAGGACGCATACCTTCTGCCATGGCATCGCGCAGGGCGAGATGAGCTTTTTGCGGGTTAATTTTAAATAATTCGCGAAAGTCAGCCACCGGAATAGGATCACCAAATTGAATGTGAAGCGTTTCGTCAAAACGGTCTGTATCGCTATAGTAAATTCCAACGGGAATCACTACCGTACCCAACTTGAAATCATGGGCTTCTTCGGTCAGAAAAACGATTCTGGGGATCCCTTTTTTCAACGGAAGGAGCCTTCGTAATGGGTTATGGACAGCTTCGGGGAAAAGGGCAAGAATTTTTCGGTCGACTAACACCCGTTTTGCCTGTTCAAAAATTTCATCGTTATGGTCGAGGTTATCAATACCGTCTCTGATACGATAAACCGGGAGCATTTTTATCCCCCGGAAAAGCCAGGCCAGGAAGCGTTTTTTGAAAATATCAGCGCGGGCAAGAAACACGGGTTGCCCGGGGATGCTGTAAATAAGGGCTAAGGCATCAATCAAAGCGTTTTGATGGTTAGGACCGTACACCACAGGTGTTTTTTTTGGAATTTTTTCGAGCCCGGAAATCCATATCGCCCGGTGATACAACCGCATCACCTGATTAATCATCCATTTTCCGATGGCGTACCTGCGATCGTATTTTTGAATAATTTTTGTCATAATTAATTCAGTCTTAAAGGACGCCGATTCCAGAACCAGGCCAGCGACATGCCGGATAAAATATGCCATATCCCCCACCATGCGGCAATAAAAGCCATTCCACCCAGCTGAAGGCTAGGGTCGAAAATTTTCGGATTGAAGATTAAAACAAGGCCTAACCCGGAATTTTGTATACCGGTTTCGATACTTATAGTGCGGCAATTATTCTGGACGAGTTTAAAAATTCTGGCAAAGCTGTATCCGCCGAGCAATCCTAATCCATTATGCAATAGCACAATGATGAATACATACCCGATATAATTGAGGAAATGTTCATAATTAGCTGCGAAGGAGCCAATTATAAAACCAATAAAGATGAAAAGCGAGGCTAGACGAACCCCTTTAAGAATTCGTTTTGTGGTATTGGGATATTTCCATGCAAATGCCATCCCCAGTAAAACCGGAAGGCCAAGAAGAATTGCAACTGTTTGAATCATTTGCAATGGATCGATTTTTATTGGAACCAGTAAAGGTGACGAGGCGGCATAGAGCCCACCCCAAAAAGCAAAATTTAACGGGGTAAGAATAATGCAGGCGAGTGTACTAAAGGCGGTCATACTCACCGAAAGTGCCACATTCGCTTTGGCCAGTGAGCTGATAAAATTTGAGATATTGCCACCGGGACAGGAGGCCACCAATAACATTCCCAGCGCAACTGCCTGTGAAGGCCGGATAGCCAAAATCAGCAAAAAGGTTAAGGCGGGTAGTAAAAGCCACTGGCTGACAATGCCCACAATTGCAGGCTTGGGGTTTTTTATCAGTTCTTTAAATTGTGCTGGTTTGATATCCAGGGCAACCCCAAACATAATAAATGCGATAGTGATATTTAGCATCATTAAACCCTGCTCGCTAAAGTTGAGTCGAATTGCATCTAAAACTTCCATATTTTTAAACATAGACGTTGAATTTGGTTTTGTTATTTTTCAGGTTCAAACGGGTCATCCAGCGTAAAATCAGGAAGATAATTGGATTGACTTTCCAATTCCTGAATCCAGCCATTTTCGATCCCTAAAAATTCCATATAGCTTAAAACACGTTCATATTCATGCGGATACAGCGTCCTGTTGATCCCTTCGATACCACCGGCCTTATGGGAAGGATAGTATTGAGCCATTAAAGATAAAGTAATTTTTGGATTCAACTCATCTGCCACTGCATTCAATACCGCAATTGTGTTGTCGATATGACCCGGAAGAACCAGATGACGTACAATAACTCCTTTGGTAGCAAGGCCTGCCGCATTGGTGATAAGATTTATCCCTTTTTGCCGGATCATTTCCCGGATAGCAGCGCGGGCTATGCCTGAATAGTGATGCACACCTGAAAAACGAAAGGCGAGGTTATCCTCATAATATTTTAAATCGGCAAGATAAACATCTACATAGTTTTCGATCGCGATAAGCGTATCAACAGAATCATAACTATTTGTATTATAAATAATTAATGGGAAATAATTACGTTTATGTAATGTTTCGATGATTTGTATCATTTGAGGGATTTGATGCGACGGGCTGACAAAGCCAACAGAAGAAATTCCGGTGTCCAGTAAAGCTGTAATTCGATCACAGACCTCATGAAGGGAGATCAGGAACCTATCGGCATGGATGCGGTTGTCACTAATCTGGTGATTTTGGCAATAAATACATTGTAGGTTGCAATGGGCAAAAAAGACATTACAAATCCCTGTGGCTCCCGAAATAGCAGGTTCTTCTCCCCTATGCCGGCATATTGAACTGATATACAGCTGATCATCTAGGCCACAAAACCCTGTTTCTCCTTGCTGCCGCATTGCATGGCAATGATGTGGACAGAAGCAACAGGGGCTGGAAAAATCAAGCATAGCAATTTTTTATTTTTTGAGGGCTAAATTAATGTTTTTCGTAATTTGGCTCCTAATAAAATAATCATTTCGATTTATGTCAGAAATAAAAAAAAAATCACGATCCACAGTAGCAATTTGTTTTTTCCTTCTTTTTTTGTTTAGTAGTTGCACGCATTACGCTTATAAGGATATTCAAATTTTAACCCCGGCTTCTGAGCCGTTGCTCTTCCCGGGAAAAAAGCTTACTATCTTGCAAAACAGCTATCAGAATAATAATGATAGTTTACGGGCTTTGATTATTGACACAATACACCGTTATACATTGGAAGGGCTCTATTTTTCTTTGTATGACTATCAGGGTATTGACTTCACCATCGATTCAGCATTAAAAATTCGTGTGGATCAGGAAAAGCGGATATTAGCATCGCAATGGCAGCAGCTCGACAGCATTTGCCGCCTGACGGAATGTGATATAATGCTTATTCTTGACGCTTCGGATTATTACACGAAAACAGATTTTTTCTTTAACGAGATGGGCTATGCGGAAGCTTTTCTGGATATTATGATTGCCAGTCGCTGGATATTTATTGAACCCGCTTTTCACCGTGTGGTGAAGGAAGAGATTTTTATCGATACATTATCCTACGTTGAATACGGATTTCTAATACAACCTACGATTCAGAAATTACCTGATTTTGAAGATGTTATAGCTGAGGTGAGTTGGGAAACAGGACGTATTTTTTCTAAAAAATATGTTCCCACATGGCAAACAAGGGGTCGGCTGTATTACGAAGTTCCTGGGAAAAAATTCACGGCTGCAATAGAAGCCTTACAAAAAGAGGACTATACCACTGCGGCAACTATTTTTCAAAAATACACAGAAAACAGAAATGATCGTGTAGCTGCTCTGGCAATGTATAATATGGCTGTTGTTTGTGAGCTGGAAGGAAAATATACCTTAGCTTTGGAATGGCTTATGCGTTCGGTACAACGAAAAAAATATCAAACTACGCTTGACTATATGAACGTGATTAAGCAACGCATTGCGGATCGGGAAGTTCTACTTAAACGATAAGATACCGTATCATACCGAATAAAATATTCAATCTTAGGAATTAAAACCGGGTTGACACAACTGGATTAATAGTAACATACATCATTTTCCTGACGATGAAATCAAAAGTAATTAATTATGAAAAACATCCTTCAAATTGCATTTTTTCTCTTGCTATCAGGAACCCTTCTGTTTTTCGGCTGTTCAAAAGCTGAAGATTCACAACTTTCTTCCCCTTCCGGAAACATCGGGTTTACCATTGAAGAAAATCAGGGAACATTACTGTACAGCATTAATTATAACGATGAGCCACTGATTCTGCCTTCTGAAATTAGCTTTTATTTTGAAGGGCAGGATCCGATTAAGAAAAACCTTACGATACATTCCGTTGAAAAAAGCAGTTATTCAGGTTCATGGGAGATGCCGTGGGGAGAAAAGCGTATGGTCAATGAGTCGTATAATTGTATGGTGGCTTCAATTCACGAAACGACAGGATTAAAAAGGATCTTCAACATTCATGTAAAGGCCTTTGATGATGGTGTGGGTTTGCGCTATGAATTCCCGGCTCAACCGGCAATGCAGGAAGTTTTACTTACTGAAGAGGAGACTAATTTTATTTTTGCTGGGGATTATACGGCATTCTGGATTCCGGGTGACTGGGATATTTATGAACATCTTTACAGTAAAACCAAGGTGTCAGAAATTGATGCCACTGTTTACCGGGGAGCAAATCTTGCCCAAACATCAATTCCTCATAATGCGGTTAGTACGCCGGTTACCCTAATCACGGAAAAGGGAACACATCTCTCAATACATGAGGCAGACCTGACTGATTATGCCGAAATGACCTTAAAGCTTAACGATGCAAAAAATGGATTTGTCAGTTGTTTGGTTGGAAGTGATAATCAGCCATGGAAAGTTAAACGAAATTTACCGTTTGATACGCCCTGGAGAACTTTTCAGATTGCTGAAACTGCAGGCGGATTAATCGAATCGGATTTGATAGTAAACCTTAATGATCCGGCTGTGACCGAAGAGACCGAATGGATCCGACCCATGAAATATGTAGGAATCTGGTGGGATATGCATCTCAACCGCAGAACCTGGGACTATGCCAGTGGAAACCATGGAGCCACCACGGAATATGCCAAAACACTCATTGATTTTGCTTCTGCACATGGGATAGGAGGACTTTTGGTAGAAGGATGGAATACGGGATGGGAATATTGGACTGGATTTGAAGACCGGGAAGGTATTTTTGATTTTGTAACCCCCTACCCCGATTATGATTTGCAGGAAGTTGTACGGTATGGAAACACGAAAGGGGTGGCGCTGATCATGCATCATGAAACATCGGCTGCAACAGCGACTTACAACGCGCAGCTGGATACGGCTTTTCGTCTGATGAACCAACAGGGGATTCATGCAGTGAAGACCGGATATGTGGGGAAAATACTTCCAAAAGGAGAATACCATCATGGCCAGTACATGGTTAACCATTACCATCAGGTGGTTATGACGGGGCTAAACTATCAGGTTGGAATCAATGCCCATGAACCCATTAAAGCAACCGGAAAACGTCGTACCTACCCCAATATCCTGTCGCGTGAAGGGCTTCGTGGTCAGGAATTCAATGCCTGGTCAGAAGATGGCGGAAATCCTCCGTCGCATCTGCCAACGGTTGCTTTTACCCGAATGCTGGCTGGCCCGATAGATTATACACCCGGGATTTTCAATCTTAAGCTTTCGCCATATCGTATTGGTAACCAAGTAAATACAACAATTGCTCAGCAACTTGCACTTTATGTTGTTCTTTATAGTCCGCTGCAGATGGTTGCAGATTTGATTGATAATTATACAGATCATCCTGCTTTTCAATTTATTGAAGATGTAGCCGTGGACTGGGAGCAAACCCGGGTGCTGAATGGTGAAGTAGGCGAATATGTCACCATTGCCCGTCAGGAGCGGAATAGCAGTAATTGGTTTATTGGGGGGATCACCAATGAATCCCCGCGTGATATGGTACTGAAGATGGATTTTCTTCCGGAGGGAAAAAAATATTACGCCACCCTTTACTGCGACGGGCCGGATGCCCACTGGAACAATAACCCGGGCGATTATCGAATAGAAACAACGGATATCACATCAACCTCCATTATTACTCTGCATCTGGCAGCAGGTGGTGGTTTTGCCATCAGCCTGAAAGCGAAATAACGGGAGGTCATGACTCTAATAATAATAACAAAAAAACCTTAGAATTTTGCTTATAAATTCAAAGGTTTCAAATAGACGGCATTGTTTATGCTTCGCGTTTTTGTGTTTTGATTTATTTCTGTTGAACGAGGTTTACCTTAATAATGAATTCATCGTCAATTGCATTATCGCCGATGTTGGAAAAGAATGATTTTGAGCCATAGCGTACATTATAGCGTGAACGGTCAACAATAATTTCGGCGCGATATCCAACTTCAGTTCTAAAAGCATCAAATTCTATCGGATGTGTAATTCCCTTGATAGTTAGGTTTCCTTTAATTTTTGTTGTGCCATCAACCAAGGGTTGTGTGGAAACAAGGGCCAATTGGGATACCGGAAAAATTTCAACCCCAAAGAAATCATCGGATTTAAGATGATCCACCAATTTATTATTGAGTGATTCATTAGTAAGATCCTCGCAAACAATGGTGTTCATATCGATCACAAATTCACCTCCGGCAAGGCGGTAGCCCTCCATAATCAGCGATCCGGATTGTAAGTTAATGGTGCCATTATGTTGTCCACCAATTTTTTTTCCGATCCATTCAATTTTTGATTGCTCTACGTTAACCTCGAATCCCTGTGCCGTTACGTTTAAGGCCGAAAAAACAAACAATACCAGTAGAAACAGTGCTATTTTTTCTCTTGTTTTCATAGTTTTAACTTTTAATTCTTAAAATATGGTATTACAACGTTTTATGTGGCATTTTGTTCGTCATACCCTGAAGGCTATTTGAGGTTTCCATGCTGCGGGTACGCGGGTAAACCAAACACGGCGAAATGTGTTATATCATACAAATCAATTCGTATAAACAAAAAGCGATACAGAATGAAAAATGAAACGACACTTGAGATTTTGAAGCAGGCTATTCTGCTTGAGAAGCGCGGAATGGCCTTTTATACGGCGGCTGCCCATAGTAGTGGCGATCCGGATGTAAAGGATCTATTTATGACCATGGCCGGTGAGGAAAGTGACCATATGAATTTTTTAGCGCAACAGTACCGGAATTATGAAAAAGGGGGCAAATTTGAATGGATTGAACTCCCGGCGACGTCAGCCATTGCCGACAGTGTGTTAACCAAGAGCCTATCGGAAAAAATTAATGCAGCCGGATATGAAGCTGCTGCAATATCCTCGGCTATTGAGCTCGAAAACAGGGCTATTGAATTATATGCCAAACGCGCGGAGAATGCTGAAGATCAGGAAGAAAAAGAATTCTATAATTGGCTCGCCGACTGGGAAAGGGGTCATCATGAGCTGTTATATAAATTAGATCAGGAGTTAAAAGAGCGGATTTGGAACGATAATAGTTTCTGGCCATTTTAACCAGTAAGGGCAGGATATAAAGGCGATTTTTCGCCTTTTTTTCTATCCCTGTCGAACTTCAATGCAAGGAAAATTTAAAAATTTCTTTTATGTTGACGCTAGTTTCTTTGGGGCTGAATCATAAAAATATTGTCTATATTTGCACTAACATTTATATGTTACAATAAACTCAAAAACCTAAATATTTATGCTATGAGAAAGCACATCTTTAATGCAGGACCGTGTATCCTATCTGAACCCGCACGTGAAAACACCGCTAAAGCAGTTATCGATCTTAACGGCATCGGTATGTCCATTATGGAGGTAAGTCACAGAAGTAAAGAGTTTCAGGCTATCATGGATGAAACTGTTGATTTGATGAAAGAGTTGCTGGATGTTCCTGAAGGATACTCTGTACTTTTCCTTGGTGGAGGGGCCAGCACACAATTCGCAATGATTCCCATGAATTTCCTAAACAAAAAAGCCGCCTATATTAACACCGGCACATGGGCAACCAATGCCATCAAGGAGGCCAATCTTTACGGAAAAGAAAAAGTACTTGTTCTGGGATCATCAGAAGATAAAAATTTCAGCTACATTCCGAAAGGATATTCCATCCCGACAGATGCTGATTATTTCCATATCACAACCAATAACACCATAAAAGGCACTGAGATCCGGGAAGATTATGACTCCCCTGTTCCATTAATTGCTGACATGTCGTCGGACATAATGAGCCGTCCTGTGGATGTGAGTAAATACGCGATGATTTATGGTGGTGCCCAAAAGAACCTGGGCCCTGCCGGAGTAACTTTTGTGATAATCAAAGACGAAATGCTTGAAAAGGTAGTGGATCGCCCCATTCCAACTATGCTTAAATACGCAATACATCATAGCAAGGGAAGTATGTACAATACTCCGCCTGCAATGAATATTTTTGTGGTTGGAGAAACCCTGAAATGGGTTAAAGCGCAGGGTGGCGTGAAAGAAATGGAACGCAGAGCCCTGGAGAAAGCCGACTTATTGTATAATTACATTGATCAAAGCAGTATGTTCAAAGGTACTGTCGCAAAAGAAGACCGTTCACTGATGAATATCTGTTTTGTTATGGAGGAAAAATATGCGCATCTTGACGCTGATTTGCTCAAAATGGCTGCTGAAAACAACATCGCAGGCATTAAAGGGCACCGTAGTGTAGGTGGTTTCCGTGCCAGTTGTTACAATGCCCTGGAAAAAGAAAGTGTGGAACATTTGGTAAAAGTTCTTCGCGAATTTGAAGAAAAAAATCTTTAACAACCGATGATTTTATGCTGCACGATGACTCAAAGTTGATTTGGGTCTTCGTGCGCATTCATGATCATATAAAAATTATACGCCATGAAAAAGATATTAGTTGCCACAGAAAAACCTTTCGCAGCAGCTGCAGTAAGCCAGATTAAATCGATTATTGAAAATGCAGGATTTGAGTGTGCACTGCTTGAAAAGTACACCGAAAAAAACCAACTTCTTGAAGCCGTTGCCGATGCCGATGCATTAATTATTCGTTCAGATATCGCGTCACGAGAGGTAATTGAAGCCGGGAAAAAACTTCAGATTATTGTCCGGGCTGGTGCCGGATATGATAATATTGATTTGCAAGCTGCTTCAGCGCATTCTGTCGTTGCCATGAATACGCCAGGTCAAAATTCTAATGCCGTTGCAGAGCTGGCAGTCGGAATGATGATTTTCCTTGCCCGTGGGCTTTACAACGGAAAAGCCGGTACAGAACTGAGGGGTAAAACGATCGGGATTCATGCTTACGGCAATGTAGGAAAAAATCTTGCCCGTATTGCCAAAGGATTCGGAATGGAAGTTTTTGCCTATGATCCATTTGTGTCGTCGGATGTAATTGAAAAAGACGGCGTAAAAGCATTCAACAGTGCCGCTGAATTATATGCAACCTGTCAGTATGTTTCTTTACATATACCGGCCAACGAGAAAACTAAAAAATCAATAAATAAGTCTATCCTTTCTACTATGCCCAAAGGAGCGGTTCTCGTAAATACGGCCAGAAAAGAGGTGATTGACGAAGAAAGTCTCCTGGAATTAATGGAAGAAAGACCCGATTTTCAGTATATTTCAGATATTTCTCCTGACTGTAAAACAGTTTTTGAAGAAAAATATCAGGGAAGGTTTTTCTTTACTCCAAAAAAAATGGGGGCGCAAACTGCGGAAGCCAATTTAAATGCCGGTACCGCTGCTGCTCATCAAATTGTTAATTTTTTCCAAAACGGAGATACCACATTTAAAGTCAATTAATTCGAATATTAACAAAAGAAAAAATGGCAATAATAAAACCTTTTAAAGGCGTAAGGCCGCCTATGGATTTGGCGGAGAAGGTTGCTTCACGGCCTTACGATGTACTTAACTCGGAAGAAGCCCGCCGTGAAGCCTCCGGAAATCCGTATTCACTTCTGCATATTACTAAAGCAGAAATTGACCTGGAACCTGGTATTGACGAGCATACTGAACCGGTTTACCAAAAATCGGTGGATAATTATAAACTTTTTAAAGCAAACAAATGGCTGGTAAAAGATGAAACAGAGATGTACTACATTTATGCACAAACCATGAATGGACGTACACAATACGGGCTGGTTGCCGCCGCTTCCACAGCGGATTATCTCAAGGGGGTGATAAAAAAACATGAGCTTACGCGTTCGGAAAAAGAAGAAGACCGGATGATTAATGTGCGCCGTAACAATGCCAACATTGAGCCGGTATTCTTTACTTATCCGGCAAATGATAAAATCGATACCATTGTGAATTCTATTATTCGTGATGAGGAACCCGTGTACGATTTCACTGCAGAAGATGGGTTTGGCCATCATTTCTGGCTTATTAATCGCCAGGAAACCATCGCGGAGATCACCAGAATTTTCAGTGACGAAATACCTTGTACCTATGTTGCCGACGGTCATCACCGTACTGCTGCGGCTGCCCGTGTAGGACTTGAAAAAAAGGAGCAGAATCCGAATCATACCGGGGAGGAAGAATACAATTACTTTCTGGCCGTGCATTTTCCTGACGATCAGCTTCAGATTATAGACTATAACCGTGTAGTCAAAGATCTGAATGGTATGACTCCTGACGAACTTATCGCGAAACTTAGCGAGTCATTCATGGTAGAAATGAAAGGCGCTGGGCCATACAAGCCTGAAGCGCTGCACGTTTTCAGTATGTACCTCGGCGGAAAGTGGTATAAAATGACGGCTAAAGAAGGAACATACAACGACAATGATCCCATAGGCGTGCTGGATGTCACTATCCTTTCCAATCTGGTTTTGGATAAATTGTTAAATATTAAAGACTTGCGCACAAGTAAACGGATTGATTTCGTTGGCGGAATCCGCGGTCTGGGTGAATTAAGCAAACGTGTTGACAGTGGTGAAATGAAAGTCGCTTTTGCCCTCTACCCGGTATCCATGCAACAACTTATTGATATCGCCGATACAGGAAATATTATGCCGCCGAAGACCACCTGGTTTGAGCCCAAACTTCGCAGCGGATTAGTAATCCATGAATTGGAATAATTTACGGATTTATTATATAAAAGCCTGATTATTAATAAAATCAGGCTTTTATTTATTTTCTTAGGTTACCTCACTTCTGATTTAATCTGAAATTCCGGGTAGTAGAGTATCCAAAACTATAAATCTGATTATTTGCGCTTCACAGGGGTTCATTTTTTCAAAATATGACTCTTCCCTTTATCCCTTTCATAATATTCGATTATTTTTGCAAAAACAGGAAAGTATGAATCCCACATTAGTAATCCTCGCTGCTGGAATAGGCTCCCGTTATGGTTCTGTAAAACAATTGGATAAGATGGGCCCTTCAGGCGAAACCCTCCTTGATTATTCGGCCTATGATGCCATGCGCGCTGGATTTGGTAAAATCGTTTTTGTAATCCGTAAAAACATCGAAGAGGATTTCAAAAAGCATGTGGTTTCAAAAATTGAAAAGTTTATTCCGTGTGCGCTTGTTTTCCAGGAACTTCAGAATGTTCCTGAAGGGATTGAGGTTCACCCTGAACGCGTAAAACCATGGGGCACAGGACATGCCGTTCTGGTGGCTAAAGATGTTGTTAACGAAAATTTTGCGGCGATTAATGCTGATGATTTTTATGGTTATGATGCTTTTAAGACCATGGCCACTCACCTGAAACACCTTGATATGGCTGAATATTCGATGGTGGGGTATCCGATTCAAAAGACGCTCTCCGAGCATGGTTCTGTTTCCAGAGGGGTATGCAGCATTAATGAATCAGATTACCTTGAAGGCATCATAGAACGCCCTAAGATCATCCGTGAAAACGAAAAAATAAAATACCAGGATGAAAACGGTAAAATGCAGCCGCTATCAGGGAATGAAACGGTTTCCATGAATTTTTGGGGTTTTACACCGGATATCTTTGATTTCATTGCCCAGCAGTTCCGCGAATTTATCGGGAAAGAGGCCGGAAACCCAAAATCGGAGATTTATATTCCTTTTGTCGTTGATACGTTGATAAAAGCGGATATACGCCGGGCAAAGGTATTGAAAACCAAAGCAGAATGGTTTGGAATCACGTATAAGGAAGATAAGGAAGCGGCAGTAAAACGACTGCGCTCACTTACTGAGGAGGGAGAATACCCCGAAAAACTTTGGACATAAACGCTGATCGTGATCTGCGTTCTTTTCTATTGTTTGTTCCCGGGTAATAATGTTGATGTCCTGAAGCAATGAGTGTATCCTTTTCATCCGGAAGCCCGCCACGGGACTATACCACAACCCGGATATTGCTAATTTGCAAATGGTATTGTTAAAAAACTGGATGGCACAAGGTTTTTTGCTGCAATTTTTGTCATTATTTTTATATTGATAAAAAAAATTGCATATTTGTATGCAAACAAATAAGATAAAACAGATCATCATGAAATCGGGGAAATATATCGGAGTATTTTTGGTTGTTATAGGGTTAACGCTTTTATTGTCCGGTTGCAGTACAGGCAGTCAGGCAACGCAATATCCGGTGGGGATGAAACAAAAGCGGGTATATTATACCGGAACGGGCAACAGCAAGACACCTCCGACTGTAGGGTACTCCTCTTCACGCCGGATTTCATCACCACCACCCAAAAATTATATTATTCCACAAAAACGGAAAAACACGCTTTATAAATAGAAGCGTGATTCTTCACCCTTTTTCCTTTCCGCTTACATTTTCTTTTTATCTTTATTGAATAAAGAAAAAAATGAAGCATTTACCCCTGTTTATTGTATTTAAATAGCCCGCAACATGAAGTAAAAATGGCTTTCAGGTGGTTTAGTGCAAAAACAAATACCCCGGGTGGTTAAAACAGCAGACCTGCTGTATAAATTCAGGACTTAGTAACACACTTTTGCTATTCTTCAACAAAAAAATCAGGATTTTCCGGGAAGCCGAGTTGTTGATGACTATATTCGCGTGAAAAAGTATAAAATATCACCTCAGCTTCAGAACACAGGCGGGTATCCGGGCCAAACAAATCAACATGGATGAAGGCCAGATTTCGTTTTTTTTCTGTTAATCTGGCGCGTAAAGTTATGGGTCCACGATGGGTCGGAACCGGTTTTTTGTATTTTATTTCGAGACGGGAAGTAACACCGGCAGTTTGTAAAACCACCTGAACTAGCCAGGAGGCTGTTTCGTCCATAAGTGTAGCTTGGATTCCGCCATGAAGTACATTGTTATACCCCTGAAACCTGGGTTGCGGCTCCCAGGTGCTATGTATTTCTTCCCCATCCAGAAAAAAGGTCATTTGTAATCCATGTGGATTATTATGACTGCATCCAAAACAGAAATACCCGGGAAGCGATTCGTAGAAATTGTTTATTTTTCGCATTATTTGTTACTTTTCCTGCCCTTTACTGAATTTTTGCACCGAAATTTCTTTTCCGGTTTCATCGTACGTATACCATTTCCCTTCCTTTAATCCTGCTTCATACGAACCTTTGATTTTCACCATACCGTTTTGGTGGTATTCAAAATACTCACCCACAGGTTGATCCTCCACAAATCTTTCTTCAATCATTAGGGATCCATTCTCGTAAAATGTTTTATTTATTCCATGAAATTGTCCATTCGAATAGTTGTATTCGGCGATCAGATTACCATTCGTACCGAACCAGCGTGATGGCCCGTCTTTTACCCCCATGGAGTAGTAACCTTCCTCCAATACTTTTCCCGGCAGATTGGAATAGTAGGAACGCTGTATCCCATGTAATACGCCCTCAAAATAGTTTCCTTCCTGAGCAAGCGTTGCACCGCGATTAAAAGTTTTTGTATTTCCATGCAGTTTTCCTTCTTTAAAATGTTCTTCCCGGGTAAAATACCCGCGCTGATCAATTTCAAGTACGACACCGTTAAGCTTTCCATTTTTATATTCTTCGAGCCGGTTAACAATTCCATTGGGAAAATAGCTTACCCAGTTCCCTTCCTTTTGATCGTTCATGTACCACCCGAATGATTTATATCTTCCGTTCATTTCTTCCCATAACCCCTGTTTATGGTTCTTATCATCCAATTGATTAATGTCTCCTTCGTACCCGAAAGGATTGGGAATAGAACCGGTTGTTTGCGCTACTACCGGGGCAGTTATTAATAATACAATAAAAAGTAATAAATGAGTTTTCATAATTCGAATACTTTTAGTTAAGTCATAAGGAATTCAGTGCTTGTCATGCATAAATTATTGCCGGTAAATGTAATTATATGTTGTAACCTTAATGGTATGGACAAAGATACGTGGAATTACCTAAAAACCCAATTTCTGAAGCCGGAAGTTGTGGAAGAGATTAATCCGCTAATTCGGCAAACAGGTCATAATCATCGGCCTGGATTATTTTAACACGGCGAAAAGATCCGCAAACCACCGGACGGTCTGTAATGTGAATGAGCACTTCATTATCAATTTCAGGCGAATCAAATTCTGTTCGTGCAATCCAGTACTCCCCTTCCTGGCGATCGATAAGGACTGTTAAAATTTTTCCAACTCCAGCGCGATTGTGTGCCCGGGAGATATTCTGTTGCATATCCATTAAGCAGTCTCTACGGGCGTCTTTAATTTCCTGAGGAATATTATCCTCCAGTTCGAATGCCGCGGTATTTTCTTCGTGTGAATAGGTAAATATTCCCATGCGCTCGAATTGAAATTCCGAAATAAAATCCTTTAATTCCTGAAACTCTTCCTCTGTTTCGCCGGGATAGCCGACGATAAAAGCAGTTCGAATTGCTGCTTCCGGTAATTTTTCACGAAACCTTTGAATCAACTGTCGGGTACCTTCCCGATCAATTCCCCGGTGCATTGATTTTAAGATGCGGCTATTGATATGTTGGAGCGGAATATCGATATAGTTAACAACATTTGGATGATTTTGGAATACATTCAGTAATGCATCGGTGAAGCCGAGGGGAAACGTATAATGAAGGCGTATCCATGTGTCAGGGTTTTCTTCGGCAAGCCGATTGACGAGGGTATCCAGGCAATTATACCCGTATAAATCAACCCCATAGTAAGTCAAATCCTGAGCGATTAGCAAGAGTTCCTTAACGCCGCGCTGAACCAAAGTGCAGCATTCCTCAGCGATGCTATCCATAGATTTGCTGCAGTGCTTACCGCGAATCATAGGGATAGCGCAGAAAGAGCATCGTCGGTCACACCCTTCTGCGATTTTAACATACGCATAATGGCCAGGTGTAGACAGTGGCCGCTGACCCGGTAATTTTTCACTCCAAGCCATCGGAAATTCACAAACAATTTTCCGGATATCATTAACACCATAAAAGACATCAACTTCAGGTATTTCATGGATCAACTCCTGTTTGTATCGTTGTGACAGACAACCCATTACAATTAATTTTTCGATTTTCCCTGAACGTCGGGCTGAACCAAAATCAAGAATTGTGCTGATGCTTTCTTCCTTAGCATCGTTGATAAAACCACAGGTATTGATTACCACATAATCAGATTCTTTATCACTGTCAAAAAGTACCTCATATTCTGAATTAGCAAGGTACCCAGCCAGGATTTCCGAGTCGACTGTATTCTTGCTGCAACCCAGGGTTACAATATTAATTCTTTTCATCTTTAGCATTTTTTATCGTGAAATGCGCGACAAAGATAATCAATAACAAATTCTGTACATTTGTAAAAAAACTAATCCATGAGAGCAAACGTGATCTTTGTTATTTTATTAGCTATTCTTTCTGTCGACACTTTTGCACAGCCACAATTCCCTGATCCGAATCCAATTTTTACCGATGATGAGGTTCCGCGAATTGATATAGAAATTGTGCCGGATACGCTGGCATGGATATACGACCATCCGGAGAGCGACCTTGAATTCCATGCCAATTTTAGTTTTACTTCCGGGGAGATACAGGAAACTTTTGAAAATATTGGTTTTAGACTGCGTGGAAATACATCGCGATATTCAGCAAAAAAATCTTTTAAAGTTTCCTTTAACACTTTTGTCAGCGGTGGTGATTTTTATGGTGTCGAAAAATTGAACTTGAACGGAGAGCACAATGACCCGTCAGTCTGCCGCGCAAAAATCGGGTGGGATTTGGCCCGGATGACAGGCTTACCCGGATCACGGGCAAACCATGTCGCCCTTTATATTAACGGGAACTACCATGGGCTTTATCTTAGCGTCGAGCATATTGACGAAGAATTCACGGGGACGTATTTTGGAACAAAAACCGGCAATCTTTATAAATGTCTTTATCCTGCCGATCTTGTCTGGAAGGGAAGTGATCCGGATTTATATAAGGAAGAGTACTCCGGGCGTCGGGCTTATGAACTAAAAATTAATGAGGAAACGGACGACTACACGGACTTACGTGATTTGATTGACGCGATTAACCATTCCTCCCCTGAAACGTTCCCTATGGATTTGGGACGCGTTATAAATACACCTGATCTATTAAAACTGATGGCACTGGAAATTATTTTAGGCCATTGGGATAATTATATCTACAATAAAAATAATTATTATCTCTACCACAATCCTTTAACTGAGCAATTTGAATTTTTACTCTACGATCTGGATAACACAATGGGAATTGATTGGTCGGGTATTAACTGGGACACGCGCAATCTGTACAACTGGGACGCTGACTGGGAGCCCAGACCTCTATACAATTCTATTATGAGCAATACAATACTCAGGGATCAGTTCACCTATTATATTTTGGATTATGCCTCCCTGATTTCAGCTCCGGAATTTACCGAAAGTATTTTTTCCCTTCGTGATCTGATTCGCCCGTACCTGATTGACGATCCTTATTATCCGCTGGATTATGATTTTTCGGTGGAAACCTTTGACCAATCGTTCACGGGTGGAGCCGGGAACCATGTTAAGCAGGGAATCCTTCCATATCTGGCTTCCAGGGCCAATGCGGCCTTAGCACAAGCGGAACAAACCGATATGTTTCCTATTATTAAGTATTCTTCCCACAATACACCCGGAGCCTATAACTCCTTCCGGGTTTCGGTCTTCGCTGAAGACAATCAGAATGGAATGACGGTAGAATTATACTATCGTTTTAATGGAGGCACTGAGGAAACAGAACAATTATTTGATGACGGGTTACATGGTGACGGAATTGCTGGTGATGGATATTATGGCGGGTCACTGGAACCCTTTGCTCAGGCAGGCCAATTGAAATACAATTTTTGTGCAACGGATAACCTTCAGCAGAAAACATTCCTGTATGCGGAAATGGCTACCCTTGAAATAGCAGCAGGAGGTAATTATCCTTTATATATTAATGAATTTATGGCGGATAATAAAAATACAATAATGGATGAATATGGTGAATATGATGATTGGATTGAACTTTGGAACGGTGGAGAATCACCTATACATCTGGAAGGAATGTATCTTTCTGATAAACCGGAAAATCCTTCAAAATGGAGGTTTCCTGATGTTACGATTGAGCCTGGGGCTTTTTTATTACTATGGACTGATGACGACAATAGTCAAGGCCTTTTACATACAAATTTTAAACTTTCGAAAGCGGGGGAATTTATTGGATTGTATGATCAGGAAGCTACCGGGTATGCGATGATTGATAACATCAGTTTTGGAGTTCAACAGACCGATGTTTCGTTTGGCCGGGAATACGATGGAGCGATTCAGTTTATTGTATTTAATGAACCTACGCCGGGAAGATCGAACAATGAAAATGCTGTTGAAGAGATGGAAGCCGCATTGCTGAATGTTTTTCCCATTCCGGCCAGTGAAATGATATCGCTGGATGGGGCTGAGTCGCTTATCGGAGAGCAGTTTGAAATTATTGATCGCTTGGGAACGACCCGAATGAACATCCGAATGGATGCCACAAAAATCCAACTATCAATTGCAAATTTGGAGCCTGGAATTTATTATCTGGTATGCACGAAAAAGGAGTTAATCAGGAAATTAATCATAAAATAACATGACAGAATTTAAGAACAGCCGGTTCAGTTTTGGCGAAGAGCTGGCAAACGCCATTTCGCATGGTGCAGGCCTAATTTTTAGCCTTGTTGCGGCAATTTTGCTGGTAATTCAAAGTGCAGGCACCGGGAATACGGAATTTATTGTTTCCAGTGTTATTTTTGGAGCAGCTATGATTAACCTCTATCTTAGTTCTACTTTAAATCATTCGCTCCGGTCAGGTTCCAGCGCAAAGAATTTTTTTCATAATTACGATCAGATCGCCATATACCTTTTGATCGCCGGCACATATACACCTATTGCTTTGGTAGTAATGAAAGGAAACTGGGGATGGACTTTATTCGGCCTCGAATGGGGGCTTGCCTTAGCCGGAATTCTCGTTAAATCTTTTTTGCCAAACAAATACGAACGTGGTGTTAATATTTTTATAGTCTTAAGTTTTATAATGATGGGATGGATGATGCTATTTTTTCTTATCCCATTAATACACGGATTTCAGCCCATGGGGCTGGGATATATTTTTATAGGTGGAGCCTGTTACACCATAGGCGTGATTTTCTTCAAAATGGAAGGGAAAATGCCCTATTCCCACTTAATCTGGCATTTGTTTGTATTGGGTGGAACGGTGTGTCACTGGCTTGCAATAATAGGCTATCTTCCGTAAATATTACTTTAGTTGAATTTAATGATTTTTTTTGTAAATTCTTGATCATCAATTATATAAGTAATGTAATATACCCCTGGGCGAAGCCTGGATACATCAATCTTTCCTTCTGAATTTCCGATCGTTAATACCACAGCCCCTTCGGTGTTCAGTAGGGTAATGTATTGAACACGGGGAGGAAATTTATAATTCAGGAATTCTTTCACCGGATTAGGAAACAAATTTATTTCCGAATTATTGTCAACCAATCCTACATTAAGATAACGTGTAATTGTTATGGGAGTTGAATAATCGCTCTGGCCACACTGGTTGTGAGCTGAAACCGATATTTCTGCTTCACCCAGAAAATCGTCGCTCCATACCAATACTGCATACATTTCGTCTGAATCGATGGTACCGGCCTCAGCAGGAGTTATTAACCACTGATACCCTAGCGCATCGGGAGAGCCTTCCGTATACAGGTTGGTTGTCATATCGGTAAGTTTAACTGAATCCGGAGCCATAATCAACTGCGGAGGTTCCGGCATTGCCAATACGTGAATGTAATCCTCCTTAATATTTGTATTCGATCCACTCTGATTTGAAACCGTCAGGGAGACCGAAAAGCTACCTTTATTTCCGTAGATAACCGGAGGTGGATTTTGCAGGGTTGATGTTTCGGGAATACCTCCTTCAAATTCCCAGAGCCATTGTTGCGGATTGTTAGAAGAAATATCCTGAAACAGCACTTCCATTCCTTCACACCCAACAGTTTGTCCGGCAATGAAGCCTGCAGAAGGCGCATTTAAAGGTGTAAAATCCCAGATACCTCTTCCATAGCTGCCAAAACGTGCAAAATTATTTACCCACTCCACTGAAAAATAGGCCTGATCCGGTGCACCGGAAGCATACAGGTCGTACCATACGCCCGAAGCCAGATCACAGGCATACGCTCCAGTTTCTGCGGCGGCAAAAAGGATCGTTTCATCCTCATTTAAGGCCAGATCAAAAACCAGCGTGCCTGGAAGTCCATTAATAAAAGGAGTAAATGAAGCACCGTTGTTGTAGGAGACAAAGACCGGGGACGAGGAATAACCGCTTCCTCCCAGGAAAAGCATATCGGGATTGATGGCGGAGACTGCGATGGCGGCGCCATAGAAATAGTGGGTTCCGGGCCCTGAAAAGCCTTGACATTTCTGCCATGTGCTGCCTTCATCCAGCGATGAAAAAAAAGAGCCCAAAGAAGTCAGTACGTAGCGTCGTTGCGGGATGGAAGGCGAAAAGGCCATGGCCGTAATCCGTGCATCCCCGCCTTCGCTAAAATCGAAATCTCCTTCACTATGCGTGATAGAAGAACCATCGTAATGCAGGTAATAAATTTTGGAGCCAGAGGTTGTACTACCTCCGGCGAGAAAACAACCGGCTGGGTCATAGGGGTCAGACATCAGTTGCGGCATCCAGTAAAAGTTTTCTCCGATAAAATCCCAGGTTTTCCGTGAAGTCCCGCTAACCGCCGAAGGATAATACATAGCAAAACCCGGATAAACACTCCACGTGGAAGCGCCGTCATCCCCGGATACAATATGTCCGTAATCACCTGATATCAGCTGATCGAAATCATAGACTTCTTCTCCGGTTTGTCCGGAAACCGTGCGCTGGTAACCCTGATCCTGCGAACCACCGTAGATTACATTAGTATTATTTTTATAGGTATAGGTAGAATAATACTGGCTAACTCTGAGGTTTTGCATCGAAATATTCCCGACTGAAGCCATTTGATCCGTACTCATATAGGTTCCTCCGTCGGTATTGATAAAAAGTATTTCCGTTTCCCCTGTGCTGAATGGATTTATACCGGGAATATCCGCATGAAGTTTGGTTTCCTCCTCGCCATAGTATTCCCACCACTCATTGATTTTAGTCCACCCTACGGCACCATTCATCGATTTATAGGCATTCACTCCGCCAAAGTAAACGATATCAGGATCGATTACCGAAACAGCGAGAGAATTCATTTGAAAAGGTCTTTCCGCCACTGTTCCCCGCTGATTCCAGGTAATCCCACCATCCTCAGAAGCAAAAAACTGGCTGATATTATTGGTAGTCTTTGATGCATAAAATTTTTGTTGTACTCCATTGTCAAAGCCCGCCAGTCGTGTATCACCGCTTACTTCGGGTAATGAGCCGATTTGGGTCACCTGATCCTGACTATCGACAAATCCGAAATTTTCATTTTCCAACACAAATACTTTGTCCTGACGATCATAGTCAGCCCAGATATCAAATTCAGCTTCCGTACCAAACAACGGTTCAGGGTACTCCACAATTTTTTGAAAACTGACACACAGGTCTGTACTTTTATAAATACAAACAATTTTATTCCACGCTGAATAATCCCACTCCATCGTCAAAGCATAAAAAACAGGAAAATTGTTTTGTATGATCAGGGCAACTCTTCGCACAGTGCCCCATTCAGCCGTATTTTCCAGCCCTGAAGTATAGTTCCAGGTTACGCCCTGATCGTCGGAATACAACACACCCTGAATATCCCAATCGCTTGTGGCAACCACCCATCGTATTCCTGCAGGTCCGGGAATACGGCGAAAAAAATGTACGCCCGTTATCTGAAAGTGATCATTAATACAATACCAATCATTATTTTCAGGGAATCCTTTCCAAATATTTCCACCGCTGGAAATCAGGTACACATACCCTGTTTCACGATCATAATCCGCAAGATGCGTGCGTCCTGAAAGATTATTGGAACCCACTTCTGACCAATCGCCTGTTATTCCTTTTGCAGAAATGGCCGTTTTATGCCGGTCATAACGGACTTTTCTATCCATCCCTTTCCATTGCACACCAGGTGCTGCCCGGTGCATGGCCAACCACCATTCCTCTTTCTTTTGGAAATGTGTTGCATCTTCGCCATGTACAACAAAGGTGTCGACGGGTCGTGGAAACAGATAATGTTCCGGTGCAAAAAATACAAGCAACAGCGCGAAGCCAGCAAGAAGGATCAGGAGGGATAAATGTTTTTTATTCATCAAAGATAATTTTTATGATGGGCGAAAAGAAGCACGCTGTTTTACCATTTCTTGTGCGATGGCCTTGAGTCAGTGTATGGCTCAATTGAGTAATACACGTACTTTCAAATTTTAAAACAGGTTACTATTCGGGCACATGAAATAATTTAACAAAACAGCGTTTGCGTTTATGTTGAATATGCTGATAATTTTTCCAGTGTTGGATGGCTTTGTTGTTGCTTTCAAAGATGCCTGTTGTTTCCACTTGTTCAACGCCATCCTGAATCATTACTTTCTGTAATTCGTTAATCAGGATTGCGCTAACGCCTTTCCCCTGATAATCGGGCAATACTCCGGTAAGGAAAAGATCAACTACCTCAGGTTTCTTTTTCGCTTTAAGAATGGCCGAGGCATTAAATAACGTAACCTTGCCGTTTATTTTTTGCATAGCTTCGGAAAGCGATGGGACGCCAATGATAAAACCTGCTACCAGATCCTGATCGTCGCTTAATACTTTAACATAGGCCGGATTAATGGCCTGAAGGTAGCGATTAATATAGAAGGAAATTACATCATCGTCCAACTCAACCACATAAGCCAATTCAGAGAATGCGATATTTAATGTTTGAAACAGCTTTGGGATCCAGGGTTTTAATTCTTTGGTGTGTTTGAAGTGGTGGACTTTTAAATTGAATCGTTGAAGCATCATATCCGAAAGCCGTGTTGCTTTTTCGGGAATTTCATTGCCCAGAGTCAGTCGAAATTCAAGCCAGTCGTTTTCCTTTTTATAATTTAATCGCTGCATATGCTTCCGATAATACTCCATGTGGTATTCAGAGGCGATGGATGGCATAAAGTTAAATCCGTCGATCAGCATCCCCTGATGGTCGAGGTTGGTAAAACCCAGTGGTCCATGAATTCCTTCCATACCTTGCTGCAGAAGCCAGGCTTCTGCAGTGGAAAACAAGGCATCTACCACCTCGTTATCATCGATAAACTCGATGCGGGTAAACCGGCCCAGTTTTTTTTTTGTTTTTTCGATTTCTTTATGATGAACCATTGCACCAATACGGCCAGCCGGCATATTGTTTTTATATACGATCCAGAATTTTGCATCGACAAATTTAAAACACGGGTTTTTGGAGGGTAAAAGCGAGTTGATTTCATCTTTTTTTATGGGAGGAACCCAGTAAGGATTCGACTGGTAAATCAGAAAGGGAAGACAAACAAAATTTTTCAAATCGCCTTTGCTTATTACTTCTTTGATTTGTAGTGTCATATCAATAATTTATCATGCAAAGATAAAGAATTGATGCAGCAAAAAAAGAGTATGGGTGCATAATAAAAGTTGTTTCGTATTTTTGCCGCAATGGAGATACTAACTTTGGTCATTATTGCAATCGGTCTTTCCATGGATAGCCTTGCAGTATCCGTTTTGAGCGGGTTTTGCCTGCAACGGTTTAAAAAACCGGAAGCCCTGAAAATTGCCCTCACGCTTGGAATATTTCAAGCCGGTATGCCTCTCACGGGATGGCTCGCCGGGCTCAGTTTCCGGGAAACAGTGGCTGATTATGATCATTGGATTGCTTTTGGAATTCTAACAGTTCTAGGCATAAAAATGCTCATTGAAGGATGTAAACAGCAAGATCAGAGGTGCTTTAATCCGCTAAAAAACAGAACCTTAATTACTATGGCCGTTGGGACAAGCATAGATGCGCTGGTAGTTGGAGTTAGTTTTGCTTTTCTGGATTTTCATATCTTAACTGCCGTATTTCTTATTGGCCTGGTAACCCTTGTTTTTTCCTTGGCGGGTCTTTATATCGGAGCAAAAGTAAAATTTCGCCGGATGCGTATGGAAATAGCGGGCGGAATTATCCTCATACTTATCGGAGTAAAAATCGTCGTTGAACACTTGAATGGTATACACTAAAAAAGCCGGAAAACCGGCTTACAACTCATCATTGTACTCGATACCAAGTTTGTGTACGATAAAGAAAACTGATATATCCCCGTACTTTCAACTCATTGGGATTGTCCGGGTTCACCCACATTTTACAATCGTACCATTTACCGTTTTCCGGATCCAGAATACCATCGTCGGCTTCCCATTCGGTTCCGTCATTTTTCAAATGGTTTACGATTTGCATCCCAATAATTTTTTTCCCTTTAAATGCACCCTCACATACATTGCATACCGGATCAGGATCCTCACCCGGTTCTTTGTATAGTTTAATTATCGTGCCATACAGCGCATTATTGTTAATTTCGAGTTGAACCTCCGATTTGATTTTTCCGGTATTATCGTCGACCGTTTTCCAAATCCCTTCAATCGATTGTGCATTAACAGCCATGGCTGAAATTAGCACTGTTGCTGTGATACAAAAAGTCCGAAGCGCGTTTTTCATTGTAATTTATTTAGATTTATAAAAATGGGAACCAAATATACTAAAAAAATCACGGGTTTGACGAATATCAGGATTTTTGCAAACGATTGCGCTTTTGAAATGTTACTTAATTGTTAATAAATTTCATTTACCCCCTAAAAAATGACCCTTGTGTTATAAAAATATCGTTATATTTGCACAACCCTTGAAAAATTCAGGGGGTAATCAAAAAAAAACAGGTATTTTATGAGCAAATTACGTTTTATGGCCTTGGCGGAAGTTTTAGCCCGAAAACCGGTACCTGTTAGTTTTCCGAAGGAACGAATTTCCGATTATTTTGGAAATTGTGTCTTCGACAGAGACAAAATGCGGGCCTATCTTTCGCACGATGCCTACCAACGTGTTATTGAAGCCATCGACAACAGCGAGCCTATTGAGCGACGTTATTCCGATCAGGTTGCTGCAGGGATGAAAGCCTGGGCTGTAGATCAGGGTGCCACGCACTACTCGCATTGGTTTCATCCGTTAACCGGTGCTACCGCCGAAAAACATGATGCGTTCTTTCAGGTAAATGCACAAAACAGTGTAATTGAGTCATTTGAAGGAGGTCATTTGGTGCAGCAGGAACCGGATGCTTCCAGTTTACCCACCGGAGGTATTCGCAATACCTTTGAAGCCAGAGGTTATACCGCCTGGGATCCTACTTCTCCTGCCTTTCTGATCGATCGTACGTTATGTATCCCTACGGTATTTGTATCGTACACAGGCGATGCACTTGATTATAAAACGCCATTGCTGCGTGCCCTGAATGCACTCAATAAAGCTGCCACTGAGATTTGTTCTTATTTTAGTAAAGAGGTAACTTCCGTAACCACAAATCTGGGCTGGGAACAGGAATATTTTCTTGTTGATAAAGCCCTCTATAATGCTCGTCCTGACCTTCAACTCACCGGACGTACCCTTATGGGCCATGCTTCGGCAAAAGATCAGCAACTAAGCGACCACTATTTTGGCTCGATTCCCCTCAGGGTATCCGCCTATATGAAAGACCTTGAAATTGAATGTTATAAACTGGGAATTCCTATTAAAACCAGGCATAATGAAGTTGCACCAAACCAGTACGAATGTGCACCAATTTTCGAGGAAGCCAACCTGGCCATTGACCATAATATGCTGCTCATGGATATTATGGATAAGGTGGCAACACGGCATAATTTTAAAGTGCTGTTGCATGAAAAGCCTTTCAAAGGAATCAACGGCTCCGGCAAGCACAATAACTTTTCTTTATTTACCAATACGGGTGTCAACCTGCTGTCGCCGGGCAAAACACCCAAAAAAAACCTGCAGTTTCTCACTTTTCTTATTAATACCATAGCGGCTGTTTATCATCATTCTGATTTGCTTTATGCCTCAATTGCCTCGATCGATAATGAACATCGGTTGGGTGACCATGAGGCTCCGCCTTCCATCATCTCTGTTTTTATAGGAACTACCCTTTCGCGAATCCTGAAGGAACTTGAAAACCGCGTTCCGGATGAAAAAATGACACCCGACGAGAAAGCGGAACTAAAACTTGATATCGGACGCATACCGGATATCTTACTCGATAATACCGACAGAAACAGAACCTCACCTTTTGCTTTTACCGGAAACCGTTTCGAATTCCGTGCTCCCGGTTCAAGTATCAACTGTGCCGCACCCATTACTGTATTAACAACCGCTCTCACCAATGAGTTACATTACTTTTCCACTAAAGTGGAAATGCTCGTTAAAGAAGGTATTAAACGCGATGAAGCAATATTTCAAGTACTCAGAGATACGGTAAGTGAAGTGCGACCCATTTTGTTTGAAGGCGATGGTTACAGTAAAAGCTGGCACGAAGAGGCAAAGCTTCGGGGATTAAAAATTTATCAGGGAACACTCGATCCGATAAAAGCCTACGACAGTCAGCAGGCAAAAGACCTGTTTTTTCCCTTGAATATTCTAACCCCCCGTGAACTAAAAGCCCGGTATAAAGTGCGTGTTGAAAATTACACAAAACGACTGCAGATTGAATCCAGAGTATTGGGTGATTTAACCAAAAACCATATCGTACCCGTTGCCCTTAACTATCAAAATAGTTTAATCAAAAACATTAAAGGACTAAAAGATATATTGCCAGAACGTGAATATAATGAAATTGCATCCCCCGAGATCGATGTCATTAAGGAGATTTCCTATCATATTGCATTTATTAAAATCAACGTGCGGGATATGACCGAAGCAAGAAAAAAAGCCAATGCAATCATTAACGAAGAGGAAAGGGCCTACGCGTATGCTGAAACCGTTCGTCCCTTTTTGGATACCATCCGCTATCACATTGATAAGCTGGAACTGACTGTCGATAATGAGCTTTGGCCATTGCCAAAATACAGAGAACTCCTCTTTTATCGTTAATCTTAGCGATGACGCTGGCTGCGTTCTGTAGCAAAGCGTTCATATTGGTTTTGTGGGTTTATTGGGCCGACTCCGATCTCCTCGGAGCGGTCTTTTTTATTATCAAAACGATTCAGGGGGTTACTATCACTGGAATTTACCTCAGAACAAATAATATCCGACAAATATTAGCAAATAGTCAAATAATTTGTCAAGTTATTCAATTGAAGATCAATTACTGTTTATTGCATATTCGTCAGAAATTGCAAACCTATCATGAAAGAATGAAAGTTGAGTCCATTATTATTAAATTTATTTTAAGGGGTCAGCATAATCCAAAAAATCCAAAATACACGACGGGGATGGAAAAGTAGATACAAATTATCGAATTTTGTGTATCTTTATCCTTTTAGAAAAAAAACAGTATGGATGCGAACATCGACAGGCAATTACTCGTAAAGAACTACCTTGAGGCTTTATTAAAATCAGATAAACAGGGTGCTCAGGAGGTAATTCTATCCCTGCTCAACCATGGAGAATCCGTAACAGATATCTATGAACACATTATTAAACCTGCATTGTACCGGGTTGGAGAACTCTGGGAATCCAATATCATTACAGTAGCACAGGAGCATATCGCAACAGCAATTACGGAAGCGGTAATGAATCAGATGCTTGCATTTATGATTACGGAAAGCACCGGGAATAAAACAATTTTGTTGGGATGTGTTGAAAATGAATACCATCAGGTAGGCATTAAAATGGTAGCTGACTTATTTGAAGCCCAAGGATGGGATACGCACTTTTTGGGTTCAAATACGCCGCTAAATGATCTGATTCAATATGCAAAAAAAATCGACCCCGCCGTTTTCGCTTTGTCGGCAAGTATCTATTTTAATTTGCCTGTACTCCTAAGTATGATTGAAAAGATTCAAAATAATTTTTCCGACGCCCTGATCCTTGTCGGGGGGCAGGCATTTCGCCACGGAGGAAAAAATTTGCTTGGCACCCGTGAAAAGGTACTAATTCTGCATGATTTATATGAAGTCAACCAATTTTTAACACAATCAACATAACAAATATGGATAAAACCTATTTACTACAAACTGCAGCAGATCTTTTTCCCGTAAGTCCATCTGCTGCCGATGAATACAAACAACAGATGGATAAAATGATTCATCATGTAAATGAAGCCTTTGCCCTTCGGCCGGATACGAAAACACTGATAGGGCCATCGAACGAACAAATGATGAAGGATAATCATCAGAATCATGCCCGTTTTATGTATAGCCTTTTCATTCATTATGATCCGGAAGTGTTTGTCAGTACGGTTTTATGGGTCTTTAAATCGTATTGCCATCATGGTTTTTCAAGTCTGTACTGGGCGGCCCAGTTAAACGCCTGGGTTGACGCATTAAAAATGGAATTAAGCGATGCGGCCTATCGGGAAATTTTACCTTACTATTTCTGGATGCAGGTAAATATTCCCATCTTCACTTCACTTTCCAGCGGGGAATAATACGGATTTTTTATGTTATCATTAAGACGATAATGGGTATAGCTGAAATTATTGAAACCTACAGGGAAGTCTTGTATCCTGCCGTTTTAAACAGCACTTCCTTTTGCCTCGCCATATTTAATGCGGGGGGCGAGATTTCCTTTTGCAATCCGGGATTCAGGTTATTATTCCGCAATCGTTCATCGATACAGTATGCCTCACCCGACATTCACGGGCTCCTGAAGAACAGTCGCAATAGCGTATTATATACCGGAAAAATCTCTTTCTACGAACCCGGTGAAATCGGCCTTACCATTGAAGGGACGATACTCAAAGCAGAAAATAATTACCTCTTATTTGGTTCAGTAAATAATGCCGATCTTCGGGAGAGTAATCACCAAATTGCAGCCCAAAACCGGGAAATCAATAATCTCCAACGTGAATTGGTGTTAAAAAACAAAAAACTTGAACATACGCTGAATACCTTAAAAAATACGCAGGCAATGTTAGTTCATTCCGAAAAGATGAACTCACTGGGCCAGCTGGTGGCCGGAATAGCGCATGAAATCAATAATCCACTCTCCTTCATCAGTAGTAACCTTCATACCATAAGCCTTGATTTTTCGGATTTATCCTTAACAATACATTCCATCGAGAATCAGGCTAAAAATTACACCGGCCTCTCATCAGCGCTTCAGCAAATAAAGGAGGAATATCGAACGCAACTTGCCCTGGACGAATTTGAAGAGGTTATCGCCGGTGCTACAGAAGGTATCCGCAGAATTCAAAAAATTATCGCTGACCTGAATCATTTTAGCCGAAAAAATCAAGCAGAATACAAGCGGATTGATATCATTGAGAATATCAATAGCACTATTTCGATTCTTCATGCTGAATTACAAAAGCGCAACATTAAAATTGAAATAACACCCACTTCTCCCCTTTTCTTTACCTGTTACCCGGCTGAACTCAATCAGGCCCTTATGAATATCCTGCTCAATGCAGTCGCCGCCATAGAAAATCACGGATCAATTGCAATTCAATGCACGTTATCGGATACACATTTGCAAATCAGCATTGCAGACAATGGCTGCGGAATTCCCGAATCAGCAAGAGATAAGATCTTCGACCCGTTTTTTACGACAAAAGAACCAGGAAAAGGCACAGGCCTTGGTTTGTCGATAACACACAGTATAATTACCGAATTACATCAAGGTGAAATATCATTTACTACTGAATATAATAAAGGCACTTGCTTCACAATTCAACTTCCTAATACAAAAAAATAAATGAACAAAAATATATTGATAATTGATGATGAAGTGGAAATTCTTCATTCACTCCAGCGGCAATTCAGAAGGAAATACAATGTATTAACTTGTTCGGATCCCAAAGAGGCCATTATAATGATGAAGGAACATGATATCCAGGTTGTGATTTCCGATCAACGAATGCCGGAATTGTCCGGCGTGGAATTGTTTGGGATTTTGAAAGAGAGCCACCCTGATACCATCCGGCTGCTACTTACCGGATATACTGACATCGAAGCGGTAATTGATGCGATTAATCACGGCAGCATTTACCGATATATCCAGAAGCCATGGAATTCGATAGAATTGGAAGCCATCTTAAATGAAGCCTTTGAAAAATATGACCTCATTCATACCAACCGGAACCTCATGCTGAAACTTAAACAGCACAATAAGGAACTGGATCAAAAAGTAAAGGCACGGACGGAAGAGTTAGAAAAAATCAACCAAAACCTGGAAATCCTGAATTCAGAGAAAAATACATTCATCCGTACCGCTGCGCATGACTTAAGAAATCCGATTGGAGTCGCCGCCAGTATGGCAAATCTTATTGCATTAGAAATAAATTCCTTACCCCAAAATTTACAAATTGAGTATTTAAATATTATTGAAGAGCGTTGTGAATATTCCCTGAATTTAATCAATAATCTGCTGGATATTTCAAAAATTGAATCAGGGCAGTTGGACATAAGTGCTGAATCAATTGATTATAAGGAACTTATACAGAAAACGATTGAATTTAACCGAATTTTTGCCAAGCTTAAAAATATTGAAATCAAAACCGATTATTACGATGACCCAATTATTGCCATGCTTGACAAACAGCGTATTGAACAGGTTCTGACGAATCTGGTGAGTAATGCGGTTAAGTATTCCTACCCTGATTCGCAGGTTATTGTAAAGGTTAGTCGAAAGGGGGCTATTCTCCGGACTACAATTATTGATTCGGGGATTGGAATAAACGAAGAGGAGCACAAGGGACTGTTTACCCCATTTTACAAAGCCTCCTCGCGCCCAACTGGCGGCGAAACCAGCACAGGATTAGGACTGGCCATTGTAAAAAAAATCGTAACCGAACACGGCGGATCGGTAGGATTCCAATCAAAACCCGGAACGGGCTCTGAATTTTGGTTTGATCTGCCACAGTAATAATATCGGATAATGGCTACTGTTACCGACTGTATTTGACTTCAACTATGAAAATTATACATACTTCAGACTGGCACCTTGGCAAACGCCTTGGAGCCTACTCCCGCTTGCCTGAACAATACGAAGTTTGTGATGAAATCTGCCGTATCGCCGACCGCGAGAATGTACATGCTGTCGTAGTTGCCGGTGACTTATTTGATTCGTTTAACCCTTCGTCTGAAGCAGTTAGCTTATTGTATACCACATTAAAACGGTTATCGGCAGAAGGAACCCGCGCAGTCATTGCCATTGCAGGAAATCATGATTCACCCGACAGGATTGAAGCACCCGATGTGCTGGCCCGGGAATGCGGTATTGTTCTTTCTGGATATCCCAATACCTACATCCAACCTTTTTCATTGGCCACCGGACTCAGGATTTTACGCTCTGATACTGGATTTATTGAAATTAAATTACCGCAAATCACCGATCCACTGCGTATTATACTTACACCCTATGCCAATGAATACCGATTCAAAACCTGTTTTGAGGAGGAAGACTCATCGGCAGCGTTTCAAGCACTCCTGCAGACATACTGGCAACAACGGGCAGATCAATATTGTGACCAGGCAGGGATTAATATCCTTCTCACCCATTTATTTATGGTCAAAAAAGGGATGCCTTTACCGGAAGAACCGGAGGAAGAAAAACCTATTCTCTATTCCGGTGGAGCACAGGTCGTTTATACCTCGGCTATTCCCCGAAATCTTCATTATACGGCCCTGGGACATCTTCATAAGCCCCATTATGCCGCGAAAACAGAAACCATTGCGCGATACGCAGGAAGTCCTCTGGGGTATAGTTTTAGTGAATCAGACCAGACAAAAAGTGTAACCCTCATTGAAACATCCCCGGAAAAAACACTACATATTAGTGAAATTCCACTTACGAAAGGAAAAATTCTGCGGCAACTACGGGCCACATCAGTGGAAGAGGCCAAAACCTTATTATTGGCGAATCCTGAAGCATTGATTGAACTCGTTTTAGCTACCCCGGCCTACCTTACCGCGGATGAACGAAAAGAGTTATTTGCAACGCACGACGGAATTGTAGCCATTATTCCGGATATCAGAGTAAATGCAGCCGAAATGGAGAAAAAATCAATAAAAATAGATCTTACACAAAACACAGAAACATTGTTTAAGCATTACTTTGAAACACAGAAAGGGCAACCGCCCAACGATGAAATTATGAATCTTTTTAGAGAAATTTTAGCAAAACAGAACGGATGATACCCATTTCTTTGACCTTACAGGGAATTTATTCTTATCAGGAGAAACAAACCATCGACTTCCGACCCCTTACCCATGCGCGTCTTTTTGGTATTTTCGGTCCGGTTGGAAGTGGAAAATCCACTCTACTGGAAGCCATTATTTTTGCCTTATACGGCCAGACCGACCGAATGAATGTAAAGGGAGATATGATGCATTACAACATGATGAATCTGAAATCAAATGCCCTCCTGATTGATTTTGTCTTCGAAGTAGATAATCATAAATTTCGTTCCAGGGTTACCTCTAAACGGAACAGCAAACGATTTGAAGAGATTAAAACGTATACCCGTTCTGCCTATGAATGGGATCAAAACGAATGGAAGTCGGTTTCCAATGACTATTTGAAAGAAAAGATTGGATTGGATTATGTAAATTTTAAACGGGCTGTGATCATACCCCAAGGGAAATTTCAGGATTTTATCACACTCACATCGAAAAACCGTTCCGACATGATGAAAGAACTTTTTGCTCTGGAACGTTTTGAATTATCGGAACCAACAAATGCCCTTGACGAAGAAAATAAAACAAATCTTGACATCCTTGAAGGACAAATCAGACAACTTAATCCTGTTAATGAAGAAGAAATAGAAAAACTCCGTTTGCAGATTCTTCAGCTCGAAAAAAATATTAAAGCGTTAGATGAAGATATTAAATATAAAGAACAGTTAAATAATGAATTAAATGAATTACAACAGCAGATTAATCGGATAAAAAAATTGGAAGAAGAACAAACGATTCTTCACGAGAATGAGGCCGATATGCTACAAAAGAAAAAAACGGTCACTCAATATGCGTACTGTGTAAAAAAATTCAAGCATTTACTGGAATCCAAGGAGACATTAAAAGAAAAAAAAGCGCAACTTCTCGTTGCCATGCAGGCGTCAGAAAAAAAAATCATCAAATGGAACAACGAGATGGCCGCGTTACAGCTGCCGCTGAAAAAGGCTAAAAATACCTATGCAAACCGGGAATTATTTCTTCGCCAGGCCGAAGAGGCAAAATCTCTTCTTTCCATATTAAATTACAAGAATCAATTAAGCCATAATGCTTCACGACTGCACAAAGGAAGGGAATTAATTCAGGAAATATCCGGGGAAATTACAAGAATGGAAGCCGATTTGCTGAAAGAAGCGCATAAAAAACGTATGGCCGGATTGGAAAAACCGGATATCAAAATATTAAACAATGCCAGAGAGTGGTTTAACGAAAAAAGTAAACTCCTAAAAGATATTGATAAAGTCACACAACAGGTCGAAGCCTGTCAAAAAAAGAAAAATACCCTAAAGAAAGAACAAACTATCGTTACCAAATCGACCTTGCCGGATTTTAAATTACTTACGGAAAATGAAGAGATTAAATCGGCATTGCTTCATCTCGAGCACACTATCGACGATTTACAACAACAGGTACACGGTAAAAAACTACAATTAAAGCTCTTTGAATTGGCACAAGGACTGACTGAAGGCCATCCTTGTCCCCTCTGTGGCTCACTCTCCCACCCTCGTGTCATGCAAACCGCTGAAGTCAGTGATGAATTGAGGGAATTGGAAGAGCGTGTTACAAATGTAAAACAGCAGCTCGCGCAAGGAAGAAAATACCTGGAAGAAATGCAACGCCTTCATTCGGAGATTAAAGCGAATGATTCCTTACTTCAAAACGCTGAAAAAGAGTTGTTGGTTTTAAAAACTGCGTTACAGCCTTATCACCAACACGCGCATTATCAAAGCCGGCAAGCAGTTGATAAGGCGTTTGAAAAGTATTATCAGACAGAAAAAATCATTGAGGAAGCGGAAAAAAGAAAAATGATACTGGAGTCTACGCTCGAACACCAGAAAAAAAAACGGGAAAGGTATGAAACAGAAGTTCATTCTATTGAAAAAGAAAATGCAGGGGCGGAATCCGTGATAGAAAATCTAACACTTAAAATTGCTGATGCCACGTTCGGGCGATTATCTGGTTTGTCGGCTGAAGCACTGGAAGAATACAAAATTGCACAGGAAAGCAATTACGAAAAAGCTGCCATAAAGGTAGAACAATTGCAGCAGTCGTATAATAATGCACAACAAAATGCGAATACCCTGAACGGGATACTGGAAAGCTACCGGCAACAAATGATCAACTATGAAAATGAAATAAAAACTATTTCCGAAACATTTGAGGCATTAGTGAGCGAGAGTGAATTCGCAAATGAACCGGAAATTCTTACTATCCTCGGTATGGAGCCATATATAGAGGGTTTTCAAACAGAAATTATTGAATTTCAGAATAAGCAGTTTTATCTTCTGCAGGAGCTGGAAGCCGGCAAAGCTAAAATCCAGGGAAAAAGATATGAGGAAAAGCTACACCAAAAATTGCGCGAAGAAATTCAGGATATACAGCAAAGGTATAATGCTTTACACCGCGAAGCCGGGGAGAAAAATGCGATTTTAAAACGACAAGCCGAAGGATTGGAGCAGTTCGAAGTACTAAGTCGACGCCTTGAGATACACCGGAAACGAAAAGAGAATATCGCGGTAATGAAACAACTCTTCCGGGGAAGTGGGTTTGTGAACCACATCAGTACGGTACATCTGCAACAGTTGGTTGATCGGGCCAATCAACGTTTTTTGAAGCTAACACGCATGCAGTTAAAAATTGAACTCAGTGAAAGTAATGATTTTTTAGTCAGAGATTTTATGAACGGAGGAAATGTGCGCAGCATCAAAACATTGTCGGGTGGGCAAACCTTTCAGGCGGCCTTATCGTTAGCTTTGGCGCTTAGTGACAGTGTACATAAACGTCTCACCGGATCGCATCATTTTTTCTTTTTGGATGAAGGGTTTGGCTCGCTCGATCACGAAGCGCTGGATATTGTTTTTAAAACCCTCAAAATGTTACACCAGGAAGACCGGATTGTGGGAATTATCAGCCATGTGGAGGAGATGAAACAAGAAATAGAAATGCATTTGCAAATCAAAAATGACCTGCAACGGGGGTCGCAAATCATGCCAGGCTGGAGTACTAAGGAGATTGGAAGCAGTTAATAAAACGATAAATCACCTGTTGGATGTTGCCTAATGTAATCTTACATTTGCATCAAAAGAAGTAACATATGAATTTTACGCATCCGGCCTTACTGTGGGGATTAATTGCTGTTGCCATTCCGGTAATCATTCATCTGTTTAGTTTTAAACGGTTTAAAAAGACTTACTTCACGAATGTTAAATTAATAAAACAATTGAGTGAGGAAACCCGACGTCAGTCGAAACTTCGTCATCTAATTATTTTATTGCTTCGGATTCTGGCCCTTGTTGCGCTGACAGTTGCCTTTGCTGGCCCCTATATACCTGCCGATAAGCAGCAAAACCACGCCGGAAAGAAAAAATTAGTATCCATATATCTGGATAATTCTTTTAGCATGGAAATGCGTGATGCAGAAAATATTTTACTTGAAAGTGCCAAAAGTCGTATTCCGGATATTCTGAATGCCTATACCTCAGAAGATGCTTTCCGTTTGATTACCAACGACTTCAAGCCTCAGCATCAACACTTATTAACACCTGACGAGCTATTAGGCTATGCCACAGAAGTCACCCTCTCCCCTGTAACCCGAACCCTTTCGGCGGTACTCGACCGGTTGCAGGAAGTGCCGGATGATGCGAAAGGCTTTTTTCAGGAAATTTATGTATTAAGCGATTTGCAGCGCGCTGTTACTGATTTTGAGTCGATGGAAAATGATTCCATGATGCGTGTACGAATAATCCCATTACAGGCTGAATCGCATGAAAACCTGTTTATCGACAGTTGTTGGTTTACCAATCCGGTGCATATCCGAAACAGCATGTTAACCCTGAAGGCCCGGGTGGTGAATACTTCCGGGAAACGGTATGAAAAAGTGCCTGTAAAAGTAATCGTAGACGAAAAACAACGGGCAATGGCCAGCATCGATCTTTCCCCCAACGCGAGCGCAATAGCCGAATTTCACTTTACGGCTACCCACCCGGGTAACCGGCAAGCCATGGTTAGACTGAATGATTTTCCGGTAACCTACGACGATACCTATTTTTTTACCTATAAAATTATCGACCGGATTCCGATTTTGATTGTGAATGGAAATGAATCAAACCGTTATTTAACGACATTATTTAACAGCGATAGTACTTTTCTTCTGCAAACAACAGAAATCACCCGGTTAACCCCGTCGCTGATTGCTGCTAATGATTTTATTCTTTTAAATGAAGTCACGAATCCGGGTTCCGGGATTGCCGATGAATTGATTAAACAGAGCCTGACCGGGAAAAGCATTCTGATCATCCCTTCAGCGGAAGAACCGGGTAGTGCTACAGGCATTTTCAATACGCTGCAGCTGCCTGTTCCCGGCCGATCCGATACCACCCATATCCGGGTGAGCCACGTTGCTGTATATTCCGACTTTTTTAAACAGGTATTTAACCCCGACGAACTAAAAGCCGAAGGACTTCCTGAAAAAACCGATCTTCCAATGGTATTCCGTCGTTACCCAATACCCAACGTGGCAGGTAATAACATGGAAGTGCTGCTGTCGTTGGCGGGAAATGAACCCTTCCTTGTTCGGAAACCCTCAGGAAGCGGATGGATTTATGCATTTGCTTCTCCACTCCGCGAAAATGCAGGAAATCTTGTGCAACATGCGCTTTTTGTGCCAATCATGTACCGAATGGCTTTTTTAAGTAGCGTGGGAGATTATCCAGAACTGGTAATTGGCCAGGATACACGAACACGTATCAAGAGGGATGAAACTTTCACCGAACGGGTCGAAATGGAGCATACAAATTCAGGTTACCGGTTCATTCCTGGAATTGAGCGCCATCCGGGTTACCTCGACCTGCTGCTTTATGATCATTTATCGGATGCAGGTTTTTATACCCTCTATCAGGATGAAATTCCTGTGCATACTGTGGCAGCCAATTACAACCGAATGGAAAGTGATTTAGTTTGTTATACCAAAGAAGAAGCCAGCGAAGCTATTGCATCACTGAAAATAAATACATTTTCTATGATTGATTCACTGCCTGGCCGGTTGGCGTCGACATTGGAAACCCTGAACAAGGGACGACAGTTATGGCATTATTTTGTATATTTATGTCTTCTTTTTTTATTGGGAGAAGTTATTTTATTGAGATTGTGGAAATAGCGTAGCGCAGGATTAGCAGAACAAGAAATGAAAGAGAACGAAGAAGCAAAAGAAAACCAACAGGAAGAAACCTCAGGCATACCCATAGATTCAACCAGTCAGGAAAGTGAAAAAGCAGAAAGCCGCACCATAAAACTTTCCGGCATGTACCAGAACTGGTTTCTGGATTATGCTTCCTATGTGATTCTTGAACGGGCAGTTCCGGAAATCGACGATGGGCTGAAACCTGTTCAGCGACGCATTATGCATGCCATGGAGGAGTTGGATGACGGACGGTACAACAAAGTGGCCAACCTCATTGGGCACACGATGAAATACCATCCCCATGGTGATGCTTCCATTGGCGATGCATTAGTACAACTGGGGCAAAAAGAAATATTGGTCGACACCCAGGGCAACTGGGGAAACCTGCATACCGGTGATAGCGCTGCAGCCCCCCGCTACATTGAAGCGCGCCTGACAAAATTCGCGAAAGAAGTAGCCTTTAACGCAAAAACCACAGAATGGAAATTGTCCTACGATGGAAGAAATAAGGAACCTGTTGCCTTACCCATTAAATTTCCACTTTTGCTGGCACAGGGAGTGGAAGGAATTGCGGTGGGACTGGCTTCAAAAATTCTTCCACACAATTTTATTGAATTAGTACTCTGCTCCATTAAAATTCTCGAAAATCAACCTTTTATATTATTACCTGACTTTCACACCGGAGGTTATGCCGATTTTTCAAAATATAACGATGGAATCCGTGGGGGAAAAGTCAGAATTCGGGCAAAAATCAACAAGCTTGACAAAAAAACGCTGGTAATTACGGAAATACCATTTGGCACCAACACTTCATCGCTGATTGATTCTATTATCGCTGCAAATGAGAAAGGCAAAATTAAAATCAAAAAAATCGACGATAACACCGCTGCCGAAGTGGAAATACTGATTCATCTTAATCCTAATGTTTCTCCGGATAAAACAATTGATGCGCTTTATGCTTTCACAAATTGTGAAGTGTCCATCTCTCCCAATGCCTGTGTGATAAAGGAGGGGAAACCCAGTTTTATTGGGGTGAGTGATATTTTACGTCATAACACAAATCGGACGCTTCACTTACTAAAAAAAGAACTCGATATAAAAAAAGCTGAATTGCTGGAGCAGATTCTGTTTAGTAGCCTGGTTAAAATATTTATCGAGCATAAAATTTATCGTAAAATTGAAAAATGTACTACCTGGGAGGCAGTTCTTGAGGCTATTGATGAAGGACTGGAACCTTTTAAACCTTCTTTTTACCGCGAAATTACTGAGGAGGACCTGGTCAAACTAACCGAAATCAGAATAAAACGGATTTCAAAATATGATGCGATGAAGGCGGATGAAGTGATGAAAGGGTTTGAGGATGAGCTGCAGCAGGTAGCCTATCATCTCGACCATCTGATTCCGTATGCCATTGACTATTTTCAACATATTCTGGAAAAATACGGAAAAGGAAGGGAGAGGAAAACAGAAATACGAAATTTCGACACCATAGAAGCTGTCAGAGTAGTTGCCGCCAACGCAAAACTTTATGTTAACCGCAACGAAGGCTTTGCCGGAACTCTTTTGAAAAAGGATGAATTTGTCTGTGATTGTTCCGATATGGATGATATCATTGTTTTTAGAGGCGATGGAACCTTTAAGGTGGTAAAAATTGCCGAAAAGGTTTATGTGGGGGATAACATTATTCATATCGATATTTTTCGAAAAAACGACGATCGAACCATTTACAATATGGTTTATAGCGATGGAAAAGGAGGAAGTAACCGGGTAAAACGTTTTGCGGTATTGGGCGTTACCCGCGACAAAGAATATAATCTCACCAGAGAGAAACCCGGTTCAAAAGTATTGTATATGTCGGCAAACCCAAATGGTGAAGCCGAGGTTATTAAAGTTTTTTTACGGCCTAAACCACGGCTTAAAATACAGTCCTTTGAATTCGACTTCAGTGATCTGGCGATTAAAGGGAGGAATTCAGCCGGAAATATTCTTACAAAACACGCTATCCGAAAAATCAGCATCAAAGAAGAAGGCATTTCAACGCTTGGCGCTATGGAGCTTTGGTTCGATGATACGGTTAACCGGCTCAATGTGGAAGAGCGGGGTAAATATATTGATGCTTTCAGCTCCGATGATAAAATCGTTACAATTCAGCAATCCGGAATTTGCAAAATTTATGGGTACGACCTTAGTACACACTTTGAGGATGATTTGAAATATATTTTTAAATTTAATGCGGAGAAAATTTACACGTTGGTTTATTATAACGGTGAAAAAGACGCATATTACCTGAAACGATTTACGTTGGATATTTCGGATAATGATACAAATCTGATCGGAGAGGATGAGAATTCAAAGCTTATCCATTTTATAGCGCAAGAAAATCCAAGGTTGGCACTGGTCCATCAAACCTCTGACGACAGCCGAATCGCCCCGTATGATGAAATGATACTCGCATCGGAATTTATCGATTCAAAAAGCGCCAGAGCAAAAGGAAAACGATTAACAAAGCATACACTTGATAACATTATAATTCTGGAACCCTGGGGTGGAGATCAACCCGATTCAGAACACGAAGGTATGGAACATCAGGATAAGATAGAAATACCCGTGGAACAGCCGTTACAATCAGCGACTATTTCCTTAGAACCGCCAAGAAAGAAATCAGAAGGCAAGGAAGACGAGAGCAACAAAACAAATCAGGCCGAAAATACGGTGCAAAAGGAGGAAGAGAAAGAAGAGGAAGTTAAATTCACTATTACCAATGAAGAAGAAATCAACTTCACCGAAGAAGATTCAACGGAAAAAAAAGAAGATTCAGATGGACAGATGCTATTATTTTAACAAATTACAGGGCAATTTCCGTAAGCTTACCGTATTCCAGGGAAGGCATCAGTTTTTCAATCTTTTTTCTTTTACATCGCTTTAGCCCATATCCCTGCAGTGATTTTTCTGCATTTCCCGGAGTAAAATAAGCGAGCAAGGTCATATTCTCATCGCGCAGTTGCACAAAATCAGGCATACTTGTGGTGCCTTTAATTTTCAATAAATACATAGTAATAATTTTGATATGTTGCTGTTTCCGTAAATATACGCTTTTTTATTCATAAGGTTAGTGTTATCAGCAAAAAAAGGAGAAAAAATCAATGAGGCGATCCGCTAAATTATGGATGTAATAAAAAATGATGGCCTTACTGCCTTAGAAGAAAGACGATTTTGGTTTCTAATTTGTCAGATGAAACCATTGTAAGGTCGTTCAGGTAATATTCAATAATGCGTCCTGAAAACGGAACCTGATTTTTTCCCATATAGTGGATCATAAACGTATAGGTAAGCTGAAGTTCATCGTAAGGTCCAATATGCGTAACAGCGACAACATTCTGCTCTTCAAAAGTAAACGATTCGGACCAATTTAATCCCTGTGCTTGTTTATTTACCGGTATGCCGGCATAAAACGAAAAAGGCTCTTTATTTGCACTGGAATCATCATAGAAGGAAAAAGGCGCTCCAATAATTTGTAAGCTCTGGTCCCCGATATCACTTAAGAGGGCATTAAAAAGGTTTTCCATCACCTCCGACTTCTTCCCCATTGTTGCTTCCCCTTTTACCACAACGGAATGAAAAGCAGTCTGTCGCTCCAGCGTTAAATCTTTAAAATAGCTTAATCGGGTTGCCTTCCCCTCCATAATCACTTTTAAATTGTTTAAGCCTTTTGTGAGGCGCTCCTTCATTCCCTTTTCCATAAAGGAAAAGAGGATGCGCTCTAAGGGATACGCGGACGATGAGGCAATAGTCCATGCTACTTCCGTCCCTTCTGCCCCTGGAATACACTTCCATGTAATTTTTGAGGGATTCTCTGATTCGCCAAAAAACAGGGAAGAAAAAACATCCTTCCCGAAAACCACAGAATCAACCCGAATATGACCTTCTCCAATTATTTCCCCATCCCAATAGTATTCCGAACCCACAAAATTATTTTCAGGCAGCGGCACAATCTTTACTTCAGCACTGGGGTCACTAAAAAGCCAGGGATCCCAGTCGGGACGGTTTTCAAAACTTACTATCGACTGAAAAATCATCATAGCGGGTTGATCAATCACAATTTTCGATTCGCTGTAATATGTTTTAGGCAGCACTGCAGCCCAAATCAATACTACGGCCACAATGACAGCCAAAATTCCAAGGATCCATTTTAGTGCTTTCATTTTTTTTGCTTAAGGTTTTATTGCTTGTGTATAACGCTATATAGCTAAATATCAATATTATAAAAATATTTTTATTCAAAACATCCTCATTATTCCGAACAGTAAATACAGGTTTTTCTTTAATCAAGATCAACGCATTTAAGATACAAAAAATAATAACTCACTGACCTGCAAAGTAATAAGACTAATCCTTAATTTCTTTCGCAATAAATGCCACTAAAAGCCCAAACCCTTAAACAAAAAACATTTAATATGCATCCGGTTTTGTATTTTTGATTTTGCTTTACAGACATTAAGACAGAATGTTTATGTCAAAATGCTAAAACATTATTTATGAAATTTGAAAAAACACTGACGCATGGAATCTTGAAACGCCGGTATAAACGATTTTTGGCGGACATTGTGCTTGATCATGGAGAAGAAGTGGTGGCACATTGCACGAATTCCGGCAGCATGAAAAGTTGCCTCGAAGAAGGGGCAGAAGTGTATCTTTCTCCGGTCGATGATCCATCGAGAAAAACAAAATACACCTGGGAAATGATCAAAATCAACGAAAAATGGGTCGGAATCAACACATCAAATCCGAATGTGCTGGCCTATGAGGCTATAGTCAACGGCCAGATTCCGGGGTTCAGGCAGTATACAAGCGTTAAACGGGAAGTAACATTTGACGACAGCCGGTTTGATATTTTTGCAGAAAACGGGGATGAGAAGTGTTATATTGAAGTAAAAAACGTAACCTATAAAGAAGGAGATTATGCATTATTTCCGGATGCAGTAACAACACGAGGCCTCAAGCATCTTCATACACTGGCAAAAGTAAAGGAAGCAGGATACCGGGCCGTTATGTTGTATATAATTCAACGAACCGACATTAACTATTTCGACACTGCAAATGAAATTGACCCAGCCTATTCCGAAGCACTCATCGAGGCTGTAAAAAATGGAGTGGAAGTTATGGCTATCAAAGTACATGTTACCCCTGAAAGTCTTCAGATCGGGGATCGGGTACGCTGGGAGCCTAGAAAAAAAGATTAAACCAAACCCGAGAAGCCCATGAAAGCCAATGCCAGAATTCCTGCCACGAGTAAGGCAATAGGAACACCACGCATTCCTTTTGGAACATCCATTACATCGAGGTGTTCGCGAATACCGGCAAAAATAATAAGCGCAAGCCCAAAGCCAATGGCATTGGCAATGGCATAAACAACGCCTTCGCCCAGGTTAAGGTCTTTCTGAATGGTGAGCAATGCTACACCTAACACCGCGCAGTTAGTAGTAATCAAAGGAAGAAAAATACCCAAAGCCTGATACAAGGCAGGGCTGGCTTTCTTGAGCACAATTTCCACCATTTGTACTAACGAGGCAATGACCAGAATGAAGCAAATGGTTTGCAGAAAATCCAGTTCAAGCGGGATAAGAATATAGTGTGACAGCAACCAGGTAACGATGGTGGCCAGTGTCATCACAAACAAAACAGCTCCGGCCATTCCGACCGAAGTTTCAACTTTTTTCGAAACTCCAAGAAAAGGGCAAATGCCTAAAAATTGTGCAAGCACAATATTGTTAACAAAAATTGCGGAGATAAGAATGATCAAATATTGCATAACACGTTGATTTTAAGGGTTAAGCATTCCGTTTTGTTATACGGGTCATGAGTGCGATCAAATAGCTCAGTGCAATGAAAGCCCCGGGAGCGAGCACAAATACGAGCATACCATCGCCTGCCAAAAATTTCATTCCAAAGAAAGAACCACTGCCAAGCATTTCGCGAACAGCACCTAAAAGAGTCAGCGCAAAGGCAAAGCCCAGCCCCATGCCCAAGCCATCAATAACAGAGGATCCGACACCATTCTTGGAAGCAAAAGCTTCAGCTCGTCCCAGTACAATACAGTTCACAACAATAAGGGGAATAAAAAGGCCGAGTTGTGCATGCAGTGGGGGAAGATAAGCGGCCATGGCCAAATCTACGATGGTCACAAACGAAGCAATGATAACAATAAAAACGGGAATTCGGACCTTATCGGGCACTACGTTTTTAACCAGTGAAATTACCAGATTCGACATAACGAGTACAAAGGTTGTCGCCAACCCCATTCCCATTCCATTAATAGCCGATGTGGTTACACCCAGTGTTGGACACATTCCCAAAAGCAGAACAAAAACTGGATTTTCTTTTAAAAATCCTTTTGTGAAATTTTTCCATTGGTTCATTGGTTACCTCCTTCCGTTTCAAAAGCTGTCCAGGCACGCTGGATTGCATCGCAAAATGCCCGGGAACTGATGGTTGCGGCGGTTATGGCATCGACATTCCCTCCGTCTTTTTTTACTTTCAAAATATACGCATTAGGATTTTTTCCTTTAAACTGAAGACTAAAATCCGACTTTGACAGATCCATTTTATCTCCCAGTCCTGGTGTTTCTTTATGATCAAGAACGGCCGTATTATAGATTTCACCGGAAGGCAGAAACCCGACCATAACTGAAACACGTCCGGAAAAGCCAATATCGGTATAGGTTTCGATTGCAGTTCCCATAACTTCATCGCCTTTTGTCGCAATGTAAAAGGTAAGGGGATCATTGCCTTGCGCCGGAGTTACTTGCTTTTTGGTATACTGATCATAGGCAGGAACAACTTTGGCTATGGCTTCCTGTAATTTGGCGGCTTTAGCCGTTTCAATCGGTTCTTTAGTGGCAGTATAAACTGCACCAAGAGCCAGTGCAGCGATGGCAGTGAATAGAAACATCACCAGCACCATATTCATAAATGTTGATTCTAATTTTTTAGCCATTTTTAACAACCTCCCCAAATTGTTTTGGTTTAAATGCTTTGTCGATAAGTGGTACAAAAGCATTCATAATAAGAATTGCAAAAGATACGCCTTCCGGATAGGCGCCCCAGATTCGTATCAGGATAGTTAAGACCCCGCCACCGATGCCAAAAACAATTTGTCCGGTACGGCTCATGGGGGATGTTACCATATCGGTGGCCATAAAGATAGCACCGAGCAGCATACCGCCAGTGAGCAGATGAAAAAGCGGGTCTGCATAGGAAGATGGATCGATCAGCCAGAAGATGCCTGAGAGTATCGCAGCGGAACCCAAAAATGCTACGGGAATTTCCCAAGTGATGATTTTTCTAAAAAGCATAAAAAGTCCGCCGATTAGCAGGGCGATGGCTGATATTTCACCTAAAGAGCCGCTCATGCTACCCATCAGGTAACTGATGTAATCGGGTTGAGCAATAACACCATGTTCGGCCAATTGTCCAAGTGGTGTGGGGCCGGTTACAGAATCGAGTAAAGATTGATCAATTCCATTAAAAAACAAGCTGCTGCGTGAAACCATTGCCTTTGGCCAAGTGGTCATCTGAACAGGAAACGAAATAAGGAGAAAAACACGCCCTACCAGTGCCGGGTTAAAAATATTTTTTCCAATTCCACCGAATGACATTTTTCCCATTCCAATGGCCACCAGAGCTCCAATAATAACCATATACCACGGGAGCCCGGAAGGAACATTAAGCGCAAGTAAAACGCCAGTTAAAAGAGCCGAAAAATCGCCGGTTGTATTTTCGCCTTTAATAAGATACTTCTGAATGAGGTACTCGAAAAGTACAGAGGATGCAATAGCAATTACTAATACTTTTAGGGCACCCAGCCCAAAAAAATAGAGTGAAACCAACACAGCAGGAAGGAGAGCAATGTTCACGCCAAGCATGATTTTGGATACGGATTGGTCTCCGTGAATATGGGGAGAACCACTAACTTTTAGTATACTCATAGCTTATTTTTTTCCTCTGTTTCGAATAATTAGACCCACAGTTTGTTTACCAACGCGCATATAATCGAGTAATGGCCTTGCCGATGGGCATACAAACTGGCATGACCCACATTCAATACAATCCATGACATGTGATTTTTCGGTCGCTTCCCATTTTTGATGGGCGGCAAGTAAAGCAATATGATAGGGCATGAGACCCATCGGACAAGCCTGTACACATTTTGCACAGCGTATACAGGTTAATGTTTCAGGACGGGTACTTTCTTCGTCCGGCAGGACAAGAATTCCTGACGTTCCTTTGGATACAGGAATATCTGTCTGGGTCAAGGCTTTTCCCATCATGGGGCCACCGCTAATAATTTTTCCGGAATTTTCGGGCAAACCACCGGTTTTTTCCAGCAATTCGGCAATGGGAGTACCGATACGAGTGAGGAGATTAGCGGATTTTGCTAGCGATTTGCCAGTCACGGTAACCACACGTTCAAATAAGGGTTTATTTTTCTGTACGGCCTCATAAACGGCCAATGCAGTTCCGGAATTATTCACCACGGCACCCACTTCAATCGGAAGTTTTCCGGAAGGGACTTCCCGGTTAATCAATGCCTTAATTAGCTGTTTTTCAGCACCCTGCGGATATTTAATCTTTAACGGATGAATGGTAATACCCGAAAATTCAGCGGCTAAGGAAGTCAGATGGGCAATAGCATCAGGCTTATTGTTTTCGATTCCTACCATGGCTTTTTTCGTGTCGAGGGCTTTCATCAGAATACTGACACCAATAAGCATCTCCTCTCCTCTTTCGAGCATCACCCGATGATCAGAGGTAAGATACGGTTCGCATTCCACACCATTAATCAGCAGAACGTCACATTTTTTTCCATCAGGGATCATAAGTTTTACATGGGTTGGAAACGTGGCGCCACCGAGGCCTACTATTCCGCTTTCTTTTATCCGGGCAATAATTTCCTGTTTACTCAGTGTAATTTCATGCACAATTTCCGGTGTCCGGTCGATGGATTCCTCCCATTCGTCACCCTCCACGCCAACAATTATCATCTGACGTTTATATCCACTGGCATCTATCCAGTGATCAATTTTTTCAATTTTGCCTGAAACGGAGGAATGAATATGGGCCGAAATAAAAGATTCACCTTTTGCCAGCAAAGTACCTACTTTAATGGTATCTCCTTTCTGAACCACAGGTTTTGCAGGTGCCCCCAGATGTTGACCAACGGGGATAAAGGCTTTTTTGGGTATGGGCATCACCTCGATCGGCGCATTTGCGGCGATTTTGTTTTCTGCGGGGTGTACTCCGCCTTTGGAAAATGTTTTCAAGGTGTTATTGTTTTATGTTATAATTTATTTTCATTACTAAGGATAACCATTAAACCGTTGCAGATTCCACAGGAGCTGTTTCTTTGGGCTTTGGGGGCGGAAAATTCAATTCGAGAATGGCGCCAGTGGGGCATTCAGAAACACATTTCCGGCAAAGTTTACACTTTTCATAATCAATATACGCCAGATTATTCGTTAGCGTAATAGCGTCGAAAGGACAAACCTTAACACATTTTCCGCATCCGATACAGGCTACAGCGCAATTCTTCTTAGCCGGCGCCCCTTTTTCCGTGTTGACACATGAAACAAAAATTCGTTTGTCTTTTTTTCCTTTATGACGTAATTCGATAATATGGCGTGGGCATGCTTTAACGCAAGCGCCACAGGCCACACATTTTTCGTCGCTAACCACTGGCAGCCCGGTTTCCTCATCGATCCGGATGGCATCGAAAGTACAGGCAGTTACGCAATCGCCTAAACCAAGGCAACCGTTGGGGCATCCACTTTCGCCGGCATAAAGGCTGTGTGCGAAGGCGCAGCTTGACGGTCCGTCGTACTGCACTTTTGCCACTGCATTCGTTCTGGAACCGTTACATCGTACAACGGCAATCATCGGGATGGATTCTTCGGCCTGAAGACCCAATGCGTCACCAATTTTGTTCATTACATCCGAACCACCGGCAGGGCAGTTAAACCCTTCGAGGGTACCGGCTTTAACTATGGCTTCGGCCAGGCTTCGGCATCCGGCAAAACCGCAGCCACCGCAGTTGGCACCCGGCAAAATTTCATTCACCACATCGATGCGCGGATCTTCAACTACTTTGAACTTTTGCGCGATAAAATAGAGGATAACGGCAGCGGCAATGCTAATTGCCCCTAAAGATACTACCGCATAAAGAATCACATTATTCACAATAATTCTCCTTTTTTGGTATTCGTTTGATGGAGTGACAAAATTATAAAACCTTTGGAATAAATCACTTTTTACCCCAATCATTCCGCGATATGTTAATACACTAATAATCAGAATCTTAAAAATACAGAGAATAGAATAAAAAAATCAGCGGCTTAATACCACTGATTTTCAATATTTTAATATCTTTATTTAGAATTAATCTAAATTTTAACAGGTAATGAACAATTTCTGTTCATAAGTTTTGAGGCGCAATGATCGAGCCGGAAAGAATTATTTTTTTACGAGTTTTTTCATAATAATATGCGTACCGGTTTGTATTTTAACGAGGTAAATTCCCTGAGGTACTTCGGTAAAATTCACTTCGTAAAGGCTATCCTCATAGGGTTTAGCCTCGAAAGAATACAGCACTTTACCATGCGTATCGGAAATTACCACGGTTGCGCCTGTTGATTCCGGGCTAACAGAAATGCGGGCATTGTGGGTAACCGGATTTGGCGTTATAAAGATTTCAGGGAGCGATTCCAGTTTTTCCAGCCCGACACATGGGTCAATTGTAAGCATTAACTGATCGTTGTACGACTGAATACAAGGAGCGATTGCATAACCAAAAAGGCGCAGGCGGGCCTGACCGGTTGCGATGTCTTGTGTTCCCGGGAAATAGGTAGTGGTAAGGCTGAATGGATCTTGAAAATACCCGTCTCCATCAGTTTTCCATTCAATGGAAGCCGCATTTTCTGATGATCCGTTTACAGCTAAAATATCGGTTTGACAAATCGTTGTGTCGTTTCCAGCAGCAGTGTGTGGAAGTTTTTGAATGGTAAGGAACATGGCATCTGAAGTGGTGCCGGTTTCGCCATACCCTTCGGCAGTAACGGTAAGAATAACCGTGCCATTGTCAATATCTTCATTTCCACGCATATAATCGGTATGAAGTATTGCTGCTGTTGGCAGAAAACGGCCATCGCCATTGGTTTCCCACATAATGGATTTAAAATATTTTCCGGAGGCAGACTGGGTATCATAGATAACATTTTCACAAATCACAGTATCCGGTCCGGCAGATATCTCAGGCATTTTGGGGGGTCCGAAGGTAAAGGAGAATATCCGGGTTTTCCATCCCGATCCGAGATATTCATTGGTATGCCAGAACACAGAGTCATTCACCGGGTCGACCGACATATTGCTGTAGTCGCCCCAGCGACTTATCCCGGTTTGGGATGCCGTACCGGGGATAGCTTCCATTTCAGCGAAAGTCATTTCTCCCGGGGGATCGTTTGCAGCACGGCCAGTGTAACGAATAGAAGGAAAAACATCGGCATTGGAAACCGTGTAACCCAGTGCAATATCGCCATTTGCATTCATTGCGATACTCCCCATCCAGCGATTGAGCCCATCGCCAGGTGCGAAAGTACCTTCCTGAAACAATTCCCATTGCATATCAGTTTTCCGGAATTCATACCAACGGATTCCGGCTACGCCTCCTGCGTTCACCGTATGATTCAGCACCATAGCCTGGTGGGTTTCCATATTCCGATATTGAAGCCGATACATCAACATATTAGAAAGTGCATCAAGTTCCTGCGTTGTGTTAGGTTGGGCAATCCCCCAGATATTATTGTTGTAATAGCTCACAGGCAGGCTGTAGGCAAAACTAAAATCAGTATTTTCCGTATTGTCCCAATCGACAACAAACGTATAGAAATCCATATCATTATCATCACCCCGGGTAATAAAAACCCCTGGTTCCCCATCCGGTGGGGCGATGCCGTCACAATCTGCGGGTTGCATTGAAAATCCTGCCCATGAATTCATTTCGAAATAAGCCATTTGAGCATCCGGGTCACCGGCAAGCATTGCATCACGTTCATATGCATGGGCACCAATTCCTACAAATCCCCCATTAAAATTATTGGTGGTCATAAAGTACGCATTATTCCAAATTCCAAATTTTGGATAGTCGATAAAAACATCATATTCGAATGCGTACCGGTACCACTCTCCTAAAGGGTCAGGTGTGGCTGAGATTGCCACCAGTTCATAATATTTACCATTTCCAACATTAATAGCAAACTGACTGGCAAGCCAACGATCGGCCATATCATCATAAAGAATAATCGGATCTCCATCGTTGGAGCCTGTCCAGGGTCCTATAAATCCCTGCCACAGCGTGCTGTTATCCACCGGGCCATAGAGCAAATTTCCATCTTTGTCCCAAACAGCAAACGACAGATTGATCATCTGCATATAATGATTTCGTCCAACATCACCGTCAGTATCCGGGGGATAGACACCATTCACATTGCTGATACCCGAGATGTTTACTTCAGGTCCCCTACCTGTTCGTTCGCCCTGTGTCATCTGCAGCGTTGCGTCAAATTTTGGAGCCATCATATTGTCCTGATTATTCTCAAAGCTCATTTCCACCGAAGGGTTTTTTATCCCCATTTTTTTCCACCCACGCTCGCGATAATAGGGTTCAATTGCCTTCATACTTCGAAGTTCGGGAGTTTTATCAAAATAATATGCTTTTGAGATTACCTTGGTTCTAACTGGATTATCCTGACCGAAAACCATCATGTTAGATCCAATAATCAGAATCAAAAAATAAAATAGTTTACTCTTCATAATTAAAATTATAGATATGTATTAACGTTGTAAACAATAAACACGCTATTCGTCAAATGGTTCCAGCTCAAAATAAAACTTCTTTTTCAATCCGGGTTTTAATTTCGACAGGATAATATAGTATGGAATGATTGCAGCAAGCCCAAGCAAAGCGGCAAGGCCTTCTTTTTTTGTTAGCCCCAATACCGTAAAAAGTACTGCCATTAAGATGAGGAATGGAATCAAATAGCCGGCTATAACGGCTTTTATCCCCATAGAGGTCAGCATAGTAACATTCACTTTCTGGCCTTCGTGCAGTTCCAGGTTCCGGGTATTTTCCACTTCAATAATTTTCTCCTGCAGGTCGGACATTCCACATGCCCCTTTTGCATGACATTCAGCGCAGGCACTTTTTGAAAGAATTTTCACCATGGGCTTTCCCTCTGTAATGCTAGTGATAATCCCTTCATGTTTAATAATATCATCATTTTTCATAACCAACGTATAGCAAAGACACCATAAGGCCGGGAATAGTTTCCCGTATTATTTAGGATTCGACAGGGTGACAGGAAGAATACGGCCATTCATAACACCCGGAGCTATCCGGGCAAAATCAAGAATAAATTCAGCCATATGCTCCGGGGTCACAGCCGCAGTATAACCCGGGAAAGCATCATGAAACATTTCAGTATCTACTGCGCCCAGACACAGGCAATTCACCGTAATCCCCATGGATTCCCATTCTGTTGCCATCGATTCAGTTAACACGGCTAATGCTCCTTTTGTGGAGGAATATAATCCCAGTCCCGGAAATTTTTCACTTCCCTGAAAACCACCCATACTGCTGATATTGATAATTTGCGCCCCTTTGGGCATGCGGGGTAATAACATTTTGGAAAGCAAAAACGCAGCACGGGTATTTATTTTATACATAGTATCGAATTCCTCTGCTTCCATAGCGCGTAAGGGTTTATTGACAAGCCACCCGGCATTGTTGATCAGTAAATCAAATTTATTGGCAATTTCGGAGAGTTCATGGCTTAGCAGGTGATAATCTCCCTCAGCCAGATCAAAGGGAAGGACATAAAGGCGCGCTGACGGGAGAGCAGAAAGCACATCCATGCGCAAGGCTTCTAGTTTTTCGCGATTTCGTGCCAGGGCAACCACAAGATTTTCGGGATGGATTGCGGCCTGTCTGGCCATTTGGTACCCAATTCCCCGACTGGCTCCACTAATTAAAATATTCATACTTGTAAGGTTTATGTTTTATTCGTTTCCTATGGCTGAAATGCAACCCGATGCTTCCGTGTGTTTCGAAATAAGATTTATTTTTCGATGGTTTTTTCTTCGTCTGGAGTCAGCACAATTCCGGTAATATGCAGAAGAACCTGTGGGTGATCAGGGTCGTTTGAAACAACCGTTATTTTATTATCCTGATTACCTTTTTTATGTCCGCTACGGAATTCCACCTTCAGGAGCGCGCTTTCGCCTGGAAGTAGGGTGTCGCGTGAAGTTTGTGTTATGGTACAACCGCACCCGGCTTTAACATTGCGGATATAGAGTGCGCTTTTCCCGGTATTCCGAAATTCAAATTCACAATTATATACCGACATTTGAGGAAGTTTTCCGAAATCAATAACCGTATTGGAAAACTCAATTTTGGGTCCTACAATTCGCATTTCTTCTGTTAAAGAAGAGAAATCTTCATGGATATTCGGGCTAACAAGAATACGGTATGGGCGCTCGGCCAAAAGGGAGGTTTCAATAAAAAAATAGTTTATTGCCGGGCCATATACCCCATTCTCTTTTGTATTTAACGTAATTTTTGCAATTCCCTCCGACTTTGGTTTCAAAATTTCAGGTTCAAAAACCACCGAATAGCCTGCCGGAAGGTCATCTACAGTTAAGGTAACTTCTTCATCTGACGAATTATACATATAGATGATTTCTGTTTTAATATCGCCCATAGTAACGGGTTGAAAATTTAACCCAATGGAATGAAACCAAAGGCTGCCTTTTCGGATATGGTAATACCGGTCGATGGAAATATTTTCTTTTCTCTGACTGAAAGCACAAGAAACAAGAAAGAGGGCAAAAATCACTAACGTTAATTTTTTCATATTATGTAATTTTAAATGTTACGGGTAGCAGGTAATTATTTTATTAAAATCAATACGATGCTATTAATTATTGTTAAAGAACGTGTTCATTTGATACAGAAAAATTATAAATAATCAGACGAATCTCTTTCTATCGTTACAAAGGGTGCAACGGCGCGCTGAAAAATGCCATGAATCCAGGCAATCGTCATCCCGTAATTTGACACCGGCACTCCGGCGTCTATTGCAGGCTTCAGCCGGTTCAGAAGCTGACGGGTTGTCAGCACACAGCCGCCACACTGAATCACCAGTGCGTACTCCCGGATGGGTCGTGGAAGCGAATTTAAGCCGGATACGACCTCAAAATGCAATTTTTTGCCCGTAAAATTACTGAGCCACCGGGGAATTTTAGTGCGTCCGATATCATCACAACTCACATGATGGGTACAGGATTCCAGAATCAGAATGCGATCGCCATCGTTTAAACACCCTATTTTTGGTGTTCCTTTCAGATAACTGGAGAAATCACCTTTTTGGCGAGCCAAAAGAATACTGAAACTGGTTAGTGGAATGTCAGCAGGAATGGATGCATCGGCCTTAAGAAAAATCTGACTGTCGGTTATTGCCAGCGCGGGTCGGGGCTGAAGGGTACTTATCACCTTGTCTAATTCGCGTTCCTTGCATACCAGACAGATGCAATCGTTGTCGAGTGCATCGCGGATTGTCTGCACCTGAGGAAGAATCATCCTTCCTTCGGGAGCCTCAATATCAATAGGAGTAATCAGCAATACCAAATCTCCTTGTTTCACAATATCGCCAATCAGTGATGTTGATTTAAAGGCTGACTCCGGGATGCTTTCGCGCATTAAACGGATAACGCCTTCCTTATCAGGTGCAACCTTGGTACTAAAGGGGAGTACGGGTACTTTTAGTTTTGAGATTAAATCGTCGACAAAACCGTTGGCTGGACGATGTGCATCCGTTTTATTATGGAGAATAATATAAGGGATTTCCAATGACGAAAATTGCTTCACTAAAGTTTCTTCGGGTAACCCGAATTCGCTGTTGGCAATCACCAATAAGGCCATATCAATTATTTTCAGCGTGTTAAGTGTTGAAGCGATTCGTTTTTCCCCCAATTCACCGGTGTCGTCGATTCCTGCAGTATCTACAAGAATTACCGGACCCAATCCGGCAATTTCAATCGACTTTTTCACTGGATCGGTGGTTGTTCCGGCAACATCAGAAACAATGGCTATTTCCTGACCGGCCAGCACATTGATTAAACTACTTTTCCCGTTATTCCTTCTTCCGAAAATTCCGATATGTGGTTTTGAATCTTTACCTTTTGTCATCCTGTTCCGATTTAAGTGTGATGTCATTGATCACAAATCCTGCCTGAAGTAGTTTTTCCGGTTGCATAATTTCCTGCAGACGCACAGGGTCGAGGATGTTTAATTTCTCATTGGCTGCAAAAACAGTAACTGCATTCTTTTGCATAAAATGAGCTAATTCTGCCGCTTTATGATAACCGATAATCGGGTTGAGCGCAGAAGTTATTGACGGGGAAAAATAAACCTGCGCTTCGCTGTTTTCTTGGTCAACCACTAAGCCGTGAATCAGTTTATCCGCTGAAACAGTGCAGAGGTTAATCAAAATATCCAGCGATTCAAGCAATGCATGTCCCATCGCGGGCAGATAAGCATTCAGGTCAAGACAGCCTTGTCCGGCAAGGGTAGCTATTAAATTGTCGTTTGCATAAATTTTATGTGCGCCGGAAATAATATATTCAGGTACTACGGGATTGATTTTCCCGGGCATGATGCTGCTCCCCATTTGCAAGGCCGGCAGGGTTAATACCTGTTGCCGGGCAAGTCCGGAGGAAAGGAGCCTCAGATCCGATGCGAGTTTTTCAAGATTGACTGCCAGGGCTTTCAGTATCGCATGAACTTCCACAAGGACATCATGGTTGGCGGTGGCATCAGTAAGGTTTTCACTTCGGGTTACCGGCAAACCGGTAACCCGCTGCAGCGTACGGGCAACCTCCATAAGGTAAAACCTCGGTACACTCAGGGAAGTACCAGTAGCCCCCCCACCGATATTCACCACTTTAATTCTTTCAAAAGTTTTGGAAACACGCCACCAATCGCGTGAAAAGGCCTCACTGTAATTGCTGAACAATTTACCCCAGGAAGAAGGCACGGCTTCCTGCATTTGCGTATAGGCTAACCGTAGCACATACCGGTACCTGCTTTCCTTTTGTTCTGTCTCAACACGTAATGTATTAACGGCCTGCTCAAGTTTTTTCAGCCTGAACATAGCCGCAACATGCAACGCGGTGAGCATAACATCGTTAGTCGACTGAAAAATATTGGCATCTGCCAACGGATCAGCAATGGAATAATTACCAGGGGCATGGCGCATAATCTGCAAAGCTCTGTTGGTAATAATCTCGTTGATATTCATATGTTGGCTGGTTCCGGCTCCTCCCGTAAGTGCAGGAACCAGGCAAGAGCTATACCATTGGCCCTCCGCTATTTCTGTGGCTGCCTGCAGGAGGGCTTTCAGCGTACTTTTTGCAGGCAGGGGAAAGGGTAAAACAAGGTGTGAATTTTTTTCTTCCAGGGCCTCCTGAAAGCGTTCGACCGACTGATAAACTGCCATTTTGACACGGCCAACAGCCTTAAACCATTCAAAATGAAACACTTCCTTGCCTGGAAAATTCTCTAATGCACGTACAGTATGGATTCCATACAATGCATCACAAGGGATTTCCTTTTCGCCCAGTGAATCATGCTCTATTCGGTATTTTTCCATTGCAGAATTGTTTACAGGAACCAGTTTACCTATTTTAATTAAGAAACAAAGATACCCAAATTACATAGAAGCTGAAAAAGACCTGATCTTTTCCATGATTTCCAGTGATAGTTTTTCAGACAAGTTTTCACTTTTTGTTTCAGAATAAATGCGAATGATCGGCTCCGTATTACTTTTTCGGAGATGGATCCATCCCCCGGGCATATCAATTTTTACGCCGTCGATCCGTGATGGGTTAAACCGGGCATATTCCTGCTGAATCGCATCGAATAATTTATCGACATTCATTTTCGGACTCAAGGTAATTTTATGCTTTGCTATATAATACCTGGGATATTTTTGTTTCAGAAGTGAGGCTTTCGTGCGGCTTTCCGCGAGCAAAGAAAGAAAAAGAGCAACCCCTGCCAGTGCATCCCTTCCGTAATGTAAAGCAGGTAAAATCACGCCCCCATTACCTTCCCCGCCAATGATAGCCTTAGTTTCTTTCATTTGGCGTACTACATTCACCTCGCCCACTGCTGAAGAGGAATAGCGTTGTTGGTAGGTTTCAGTAACATCGGCCAGGGCGCGTGTGGAAGAAAGGTTAGAAACAGTATTTCCGGGCACGACAGAAAGGACAAAATCGGCGCAGGCCACCAGGGTGTACTCCTCGCCAAAAAGCGTTCCGTCTTCACAAACCAGCGCCAGCCGATCGACATCGGGATCAACAACAATTCCCAGATCAGCTTGATGTTTAACAACCTGCTGGCAGATGTCGGATAAATTTTCAGGGATAGGTTCGGGATTGTGGGCAAAACGGCCATCGGGTTTTGCGTTAATCGTGTGCACTTTGTCAACGCCTAAAGCCTTTAGTAACTGTGGAATAACCATCCCTCCGGAGCTATTTATACCATCTACCACTACCGAAAATCCAGCATTACGAATGGCGTTCACGTTGACAAAGTGCAAATCAATTATTTTATTAATGTGATAATCCACCCCATCATGAATATAAGTCCGGGTGCCCAGCTGATCGATACCGGCGAAGAGAAACTCCCCCATTTCAGCATGTAAAAGAACACTGTTTCCTTCCTCGGCATCCAGAAACTCTCCATTGGAATTCAGAAGTTTTAAGGCATTCCAGTTTTGCGGATTATGACTAGCGGTTAGAATGATACCCCCATCGGCATGAAAACGGGTTACATTCATTTCAACGGTGGGGGTTGTAGAAAGCCCAAGGTCGATCACCTCCACGCCCAGTGAAAGCAACGTATTGCAAACCATTTCATTCACAATCGGGCCGGAGATCCGGGCATCGCGACCCACGACAATCACAGGCTTTGGGTTACCCGATTTCTCCCGGATATATTGCCAAAATGCAGCGGTATACTTAACAAGATCAAAAGGAGTAAGTGCCTCTCCGGGCTTACCACCAATTGTTCCGCGTATTCCGGAAATTGAACGAATCAGTGTCATCTTTTTTCTTAATTTTTATCACTGCAAACATAAGGATTTTCTTGCGGCATACAACAACACAAGCCTTTACAAATAAATCGGTGCCTGTTTTTATAGGGAAAAAAATAAATGGCTGTAGGTACGCGCTTTTTCTTATTTTTGCTTTTTATTTAAATTACTATATGAGTAGATTTTTTGAAGACGGAAATGAACGGGATGTAAGGGATTTGATCGGGCGTTTTGAAGAAATGCTTCGGTCAAATCAGGCACATTTTTTTGATGTGGATGAATTTGAGGATATTATCAATTTTTATCTGAATAAAAATAATATGGCGAAAGCCGAAAAAGCTATTAACCAGGCGATTCGGATATTCCCTGGCAATTCAATCATTCTTCTCAAGAAGGCCATTGTGCTAATGAACAGAGACCATAATGAAAATGCGTTAAAAGTATTGACGGAGATCATAGAGATGGATCCCGGAAATAGTGAAGCCTACATTATTTCCGGAGATATTTATTCGCAGCAAAAACAATATGAGAAAGCCATTCATTCTTATAAGCTGGCGCTTCCTGATTCCGATGAGCCCGAAAACATTCATCAGAATATTGCCTTTGAATATGAGGCATTAAACGATTTTACCCATGCCCTTTTTCACTTTCAGAAAGCACTGGAGTTGGTTCCGGAAGACGATAACCTGATGTATGAAGTAGCCTTCTGCTATGAAATTCTGGAAGCGACTGATCAAGCCATTGTTTGGTTTAACTCCTATCTCGACAAAAATCCCTACTCTTCTTCCGCCTGGTTTAATCTGGGGAATATGTATGCGGCCAACGATGACTTTAGTAAAGCCATTGAAGCCTACGATTATTCGATCCTGATTGAAGAAGATTTTGCTTCGGCTTATTACAACAAGGCCAACGCGCTTATGAACCTCGACCGTTACGAAGATGCCATTGCGTGTTATAAAGAAACGATGCTGTATGAAGAACCGGATGCGCTATCCATATTTTATATTGGTGAGTGCTACCAAAATCTTGGCATTTATGAAAAAGCACTCAAGCATTACAAAAAAGCGCTAAAAATGGACGAGAGTTTTGCAGATGCATGGATAGCAATGGGTACGATCTATGATGAGTTAGGCGATTATCTTTCTGCGTTGGAAAATATGAAAAAAGGAATTGATCTCGATGATAGCAACGCAGAATACTGGTATTACATTGCAGAAACTTACCGAAAAGAAGGAATGAATGATCTGGCGATAGAAGCGTATTCAAAAGTAACCGTTCTCGACATTTTCAACCTCGATGCCTGGCAGGATCTTTCTGATATGTATCTGATTACAGGGAATACAGAAAAATCGATCAAGGTGCTGAAAGAGTGTCTGGAAAGTAATTTCGATTCTGCGGAAATTATTGCCCAACTGTTTGTAGCCGAATACCAAAACGGGTACATCTGTCAGGCCGCCGACACGCTGTTGCGTGGGCTCAAAACAGATGCGCATATATTTATCGAAAACCTGACGGATTTTCCAGAAATTCTGCAGGATCCGGTGGTCGCAGATATCATAAAAGCTTATATTCCTGATAATTAAATCAAAGAATTATGATACATACTCTTTCACATATTCCGGAACGGGATTCGATTCCCAGAAAAAAAGGCCTGACCATGGTGATGGATAAAGGCTTGAGTCTCAGAGAGGCAGAAGATTTTATTGAAACGGCCGGTCATCTTGCCGACTTTATAAAACTCGGATTTGGCACGAGTGTGGTTACGAAACGAGTAAAAGAGAAGGTAAAAAAATATCAGAATGCAGGCTTAATCGTTTATGCTGGCGGAACCTTATTTGAAGCTTATGCCATACGCAATAATGTGGATGGATATAAGGCGTTTATCGATTCGCTGGGGCTCGACGGAGTTGAGATCTCTGACGGGTCAGCACGCATGGATCACAAAAAAAAATGTGCCTTTATTCACCGTTTTTCCAGCGAATATACTGTACTTTCGGAGGTAGGAAGCAAAAGCGCCGATGTAGAAATTCCGGAAGCCCAATGGATTGAAATGATGAAAAAGGAGCTGGAATCCGGATCACTAAAGGTGATTGCTGAAGCCAGGGAAAGTGGCACCGTTGGTATCTATAACAGCAACGGAAGCGCTGATACCAGCCTGATCGACGCCTTAGCAAATCATATCGACCCCAATGCAATCATTTGGGAAGCTCCCTTAAAAGCACAACAGGCATGGTTTATCCGCTACCTTGGGGCTCACGTAAATCTGGGCAACATTGCCCCGCATGAATTAATTGCCATGGAAACCTTACGTTTGGGACTTCGGGGTGACACTTTTTTCCGTTTTTTACCCGAAGGATGGGAAACAAATTGCATCGAATAATCCATTCCTTATGAAAGAATACCTTGGCACATTGGCCAAAGGGATTGCCATGGGCGCTGCCAATGTAATCCCCGGTGTAAGCGGAGGAACCATAGCGCTTATTACTGGCATCTTCGAACGGCTGATTCTCGCGATTAAATCATTTAATCTTAAGGCCATACGACTCATTTTTACTGGAAAATTCAGGGAATTTATCCGGTATACGGATTTGTATTTTTTGCTCGCTGTGGCTGTGGGGATTCTACTTGCTGCCATAACACTGGCCCGGGTATTTGATTACCTTTTTACCCATTACCCCGTTTATATCTGGGCCTATTTTTTCGGGCTTGTGCTTGCATCGGTATATTTTGTCGGCCGAACCGTAAAAAAATGGAATCTGCCGGTACTGATCAGTTTTATTACGGGGACGGGAATAGCTGTCTTAATTACGGTATTAAATCCGGCTACGGAAAACAGTAGCTTTTTTTATCTCGTGATCTGCGGCATTGCCGGAATTTGCTCCATGATTCTCCCGGGGCTTTCGGGTTCCTTCATTCTCTTCATCATGGGAAATTACCAGCTGATCATTATTGACGCAGTAAACCATCTTGATATGGGAATTCTTTTCCCGGTAATTCTTGGAGCTGTCGGCGGATTAATGCTGTTTTCGCACCTGCTCTCATGGGTATTAAAGCACTATAAAAACCAAACCATTGCCTTGCTAACCGGATTCATTCTCGGTTCTTTACGCATTTTATGGCCCTGGCAAAAAAAAATATTGCTGCTTGATGTGCATCAGATGCCTGTATTAAAAAATGGCGAGCCTGTAATCGTCCGCTATCAGCAATTTATTCCGGAGCATCTTACCGGAGAAGTACTCATGGCTGCGCTCTGGATTTTAGTCGGGATTGCTTCTATTACCCTAATTGAGTATCTTGCCGCTAAATCGATTACTGAAGAATCATACTAATGGCTGTTTTTGGTATCATAGGAAAACCATTATCCCATTCCTTCTCCCCGGAATATTTTAATGCTTTTTTTTTGAATAATCACCTGCCCCACACCTATATTCCCTTTACTTTGAAGTCAATCGCGACCATTCGCAATCTTCTGACTGAATACCCCGACCTGGCAGGTTTTAATGTAACGATTCCCTATAAAAAAGAAATTATTCCATTTTTGGATGCCATCGACGCTCAGGCCGCACAAGTGGGGGCTGTGAATACTGTAACAGTCATGAGAACGAAAAATATTTTTTTTTTAAAAGGCTATAATACTGATATATACGGTATACTGGCCACCCTGGAACTTTTTGATTCACAACCAACCCATGCATTGATTCTTGGCACTGGCGGTGCAGCAGCAGCCACTGCGTATGTGTTTCTGCAAAAAGGAATAAAAATAACTTTTGTATCCACAAAACCCGTCAGCAGATCAGAGGTACTCCCCTATGCGGCAATAACCGCAAAAAAGATGAAAGAATTTGATCTGATTGTGAATACCACTCCGCTGGGCATGGGCGACCGGATCGATAAATTCCCGGATATTCCTTACCCGGCACTGCGGCCCCAAACGATCGCCTTTGATGTAATATACAACCCCCACGAAACATTATTTCTAAAAAAAGCCAAAGAACAAGGATGTAAAACCTTCAATGGATACACTATGCTGGTAAGGCAGGCTGAGGAGGCCTGGAAAATCTGGAGCAATTCAAAAAAAAATAATCCACCGTATTTCTGGTAATTCTGTATTTTTGTCTGAAATAAAAAGATACGTAGAACCTAATGATGTGTAGAATGAAAAAAGTATTGCCCTTACTACTGGTCGCTTTGATGTTTATGGCTTGTGGAAATCAAACGGACAGGAAAGAAAACGCAAAAGCGATGGATTCATCCGAACCCGCCTTTATTGAAACCGATGTGCTGGATTTTCTGGAGAACAAGGAAAATCTGGTGGACAAAACTATCCGCATTAAAGGAATGGTGGCACATGTATGTGCGCATGGAGGAGCCCGGTTTTTCCTGATGCACCCCGACACCGAGGAACGGGTTAAGGTAAATATTGGTAATAACCTGCCCAGCCTCACACCCGATGTGGAAGGAAGCGATGTCGCGGTAATTGGGGTAGTAAAGGAATTACGGGTGGATAATGCCTATCTCGACAACTGGCAGGCAGAAGTGGAAGCCGGGATGCAGGAGTCAGAAAAGAAAATTCATACCGGAGAAGAAGGCCATGAAGACACAGAGCATCTGGCCTCACATGACCTGGAGCAAATTAATCAATATCGCCTGATGCTTACGGAAAGCGGGAAGGAATACCTTTCATTTTTCAGTATTGACTGTACAAAAATTGAGGAATTCAAATAGATTTCTTTACCTAAACGCCATTAAGGAGCCTGTAACCCCACCAACAGGCTCCTTTGTCGCAAATATATAAACAGGTAAAAAAACAAAAATACCTGCACGAGATGAACTTCAGAAAGATTGTCAGGATAACCCACCGTGATTTGGGATATTTCTTTTTTGCAATGACCCTTATCTATGCCCTTTCGGGGATCGGAATGAATCATTTGGAATCATGGGATCCCAAATATATTATCAGCACAGAAGAAGCACAAACAAACCGTGCGATGAAGGGAAAAGAGACAAAGGAAGAAACGGTGTTGCAAATAATGGCAGATTTAGGGTTAGAAAAAGTGTATAAAAAATATTATTTCCCAAATGAGACACAGTTAAAAATATTTATTAAGAATGGAAATATAACAGTGGATATGCCGACAGGAGAAATCCGAATTGAAACCATCAGGCGGAGGCCCATATTTGGGGAATTCACCTATTTGCATTACGATCCGATAAAATATTGGACCTGGTTTTCCGATGCATTTGCCGTTGGACTGATATTGCTCGCTGGTACCGGGTTATTTATGGTGAAAGGAAAGCATGGAATAACACGACGTGGAGCTATCTGGACTCTTGCCGGGATATTAATCCCATTGCTTTATCTGTTTTTATTGCTATAAAATCTAATAGATAGCGCTGGCCGTTTGAGGAAAAAATATCCATAAAGGATGAAGAGTAAAAAAATACACAGCGACGCAACAGTCCCAAGCGTCTATCGTATACCGTAAAATAAAAATAAAGTCAATAAACAACTGGAATTCAATGTGTTATCATGCAAGCCCACCCGTACACCTGCTACGGGTAAACACTGAATAAATACATGCGAAACTTAAGAAAATTTCAGTAAACAACGCATTTTTTATAGCTTCTCCACAAAAAATGAGGCTGTCTAAAAAGACAGCCTCATTTTTATAAAATTATCCCAATTATTTTACTGCATCCAGAATGGCTTTAAAAGCCTCGGGATTATTCATTGCCAAATCGGCAAGAACTTTCCGGCTGATGTCAATATTTTTTTCATGCAATTTACCCATAAAAACGGAATAGGACATTCCATGCTCACGGGTTGCCGCATTAATTCTTTGAATCCACAGCGCGCGGAAACTACGTTTTTTATTTCGTCTGTCGCGGTAGGCATACGTTTGGCCTTTTTCCCATGAATTTTTGGCGACCGTCCAGACATTTTTTCTTCTACCAAATTGACCTTTGGTACGGTTGAGCAGTTTTTTTCTCCGGTGTCGGGAGGCTACTGCATTTACTGATCTTGGCATCTTTTTTTCTTTTTTTTACTTCAGCGATTCCAATGAATTCTTTAGGTGCTGAAAGTAAGTTAAACAATTCATTACTTCGAGAGCATCTCTTTTACATTTGCAACATCTGCTTTATCAACGATGGCGAAATACGTCAGATTTCGTTTTCTCTTCGTTGACTTTTTCGTCAGGATGTGGCTTTTGTATGCATGCTTTCTTTTCAATTTTCCGCTGCCAGTAAACGTAAAACGTTTTTTTGCACTGGCTTTACTTTTCATTTTCGGCATTGCTACAAGTTTAAACCGTTAATAGTTGTATTTATCGCTTGGAGTTGTTACTTTTTGGGAGCAACAATCATAATCATTCTTTTTCCTTCGAGCTTAGGCATTCGTTCAACCTTACCATAATCGGCCAGTTCCTGAGCAAATTTCAGTAAGATTATTTCACCTTTTTCTTTATATATAATCGAGCGTCCTTTAAAAAACACATCGATTTTCACTTTTGCGCCTTCTTCGAGAAAGCTGATCGCATGTTTTAATTTAAAATTAAAGTCGTGATCATCTGTATTAGGGCCAAGGCGGATTTCTTTGATCACCACTTTGGCTGTTTTGGCTTTTATTTCCTTTTGTTTCTTTTTTTGTTCATAAAGAAACTTTTTGTAATTAATCACCTTACACACGGGCGGATTGGCACTTGGAGAAATTTCGACCAGATCGAGTTCCAGTTTTTCAGCCAGAACGAGCGCATCGCGAAGGTTCATTATCCCGGGTTCGACATTATCTCCGACAACGCGCACCACCGGTGCAGTAATCAAATGATTAATCCGATGCGGATTTTCTTCCCTTCTGTGCGGACGTTTATATCCGCCTTGAATAAAATTTGCTATAACCTAATCTCCTATCTTTTATTAAACAATTAAGCCGTGTCGCATTTATAGGTCGGAAGTAGCCTCGCGAACTTCTGTTGAAATACGTTCGATAAAGGCTTCCGTAGTCATGCTTCCCAAGTCTCCATCTCCATGTTTTCTCACGGAGACAAGGCCTTCGGCTTCTTCTTTTTCACCGACGATGAGCATATAAGGCACTTTTTTCATTTCCGCATCGCGGATTTTACGACCTGTTTTCTCACTTCGCCAGTCAATTTGGGCGCGAATATCTGAATTTTTTAGCAATTTTAAAAGTTTTTCAGCATAATCGTTATATTTTTCGCTGATAGGAAGAATAATAGCCTGCTCCGGAGTCAGCCAAATGGGGAAATTTCCGGCACAATGCTCGATCAATACCGCCACAAAACGCTCCATAGAGCCGAACGGTGCGCGGTGAATCATTACCGGGCGGTGCTTTTCGTTATCACTTCCGGTATATTCCAGTTCAAAACGTTCCGGAAGGTTATAATCCACCTGAATGGTGCCCAGTTGCCATTTTCTTCCCAGGGCATCCCGAACCATAAAGTCCATTTTAGGGCCGTAAAATGCAGCTTCGCCATAGGCAATAACAGTCTCAAGCCCACGCTCCTGTGCTACTTCCATAATGGCCTGTTCGGCCTTTTCCCAATTTTCATCCGATCCGATATATTTGGATGGATTCAACGGATCACGAAGTGATATTTGCGTAATAAAATCTTTAAAATCGAGTGCATTAAAGATTTTCATCACAATATCCATTACACTTTTAAATTCATCCTTTACCTGGTCAGGCGTACAGAAAATATGGGCATCATCCTGGGTAAAACTTCTTACACGGGTTAACCCATGCAGCTCGCCACTTTGCTCATAGCGGTAAACGGTTCCAAATTCGGCATAACGAATCGGAAGGTCTTTGTAGGAATGCGGTTTATTGGCATATATTTCACAATGATGCGGACAGTTCATCGGTTTTAGGAAATACTCCTCCCCTTCCACCGGGGTAGAAATCGGGCGAAAACTATCGGCTCCATACTTTTGAAAATGTCCTGACGTTTTATACAGGTTTACATTTCCAATATGGGGTGTTATGACCTGTTCGTAGCCTGCCTTACGTTGTACCAATTTCAGAAAATCTTCAAGCCGGCCGCGTAGTTCGGCTCCTTTAGGTAACCAAAGGGGTAATCCAAGACCAACACGCGGTGAAAAGGCAAAAAGTTCCAATTCTTTTCCCAATTTTCTGTGGTCACGTTTTTTAGCCTCCTCCAGCAGCGCCAGGTAGTCGGTAAGTTCCTGTTTTTTTGGAAAAGTAATTCCATAAATCCGGGTTAACTGCTTTCGGGTTTCATCACCACGCCAGTAGGCCCCTGCGATACTCAAAAGTTTCACTGCCTTAATATGCCCCGTATCCGGAAGATGTGGCCCCCGACATAAATCGGTAAAGTTACCACTTTCATAAAAGGTAATCCGGCCATCTTCAAGGTCGTTAATCAACTCAATTTTATAGGGATCGCCTTTTTTGGTAAAGTAATCAAGTGCTTCCTGTTTTGAAACTTCCCGGCGCGTAAACACTTGTTTCTGACGCGCCAGTTCGAGCATTTTATTTTCGATTTTCGGAAATTCGTTGTCGGAAATGGAATAATCCCCGAAATCAATATCATAATAAAACCCGTTTTCAATGTCGGGTCCTATTCCAAATTTCACTCCGGGATAGAGCCATTCAATTGCCTCTGCCATCAAATGGGCCGACGAATGCCACATCGTGGCTTTTCCTTCCTGATCATTCCATGTCAGCAGTTGAACGCGGGCATCCTCCATAATGGAAAGAAGTGCATCCTGTAAGTTGCCGTTTACTTTTGCAGCTAACACATTGCGGGCGAGGCCTTCAGAAATCCCCTTTGCAATATCCATGGCAGAAATCCCTGCCACATATTTTTTTTCCGAACCATCGGGTAATGTTATCGTTATCATCATCATTAACTTTTAAAATCGAGTGCAAATTTACAAGAAAAACAAATATTATATATGAAGATTTTTTTATGAATTATTAATTCTATCTTCCGCACCCCTAAAACCGGTCAATGGATTACAAATTCTGTCCGCCGATTTTTGGCTCTGCCCTCCGGGGTATCATTGGCGGATACGGGATTCGTACTGCCCATCCCCTTGTAGCTTAACCGGGATGCAGCAATACCCATTTCAATAAGCCGGTGATAGACTGCCTGAGCCCGGTTCTCCGATAATATTTTATTATGTTGTCTTTCCCCGGTGTTGTCGGTATGGCCAATAATCTCCAAGCTGATTTCCGGGTTCCGGGTGAGTAATTCGGACACCAATTGCAATTCCGGGTTTGACTCCGGCTTAATCAAATATTTATCCGTATCAAAAAATATATTTCGGGTCACAAACGACTCACCACTTCTGACTGGGGAAAGAGGAACATCCTTTATAAACGGTGTTAGGGTTAAATGGTTTGCTTTAAGAAAAAACTGATCCGAATAATACAGGTATCCTTCCCGTCGGGCAGCAAGTAGATAGTCATTCCCTGCGGGCAGGCATACTAAAAATTCTCCGGTACGGGCATCAGAGTAGGAAGCAATGCGTTCTTCACCCGATTGCAGGTCGGTCAATGTGAAGTAGGCTTTTAATGGGGTCTTTGTTTCCGCATCATAAACCTTCCCCTGAAGGTAAGTGACAGGAGAAGGCTGTGCTTCATCATATAAAGCAAAGGAATAAATATCATACCGACCAAGCCCGCCCAGTTTATCGCTCGAAAAATAGGCAATGGTACCCTCCGGACCCACCACGAGTGTCATTTCATCAGCATAAGTATTAATCGGATATCCAAGGTTCACCGGAGTACTCCACAGGGTATCGTTGAATTTTCGTGTATAAAAAAGATCTTTACCGCCCATCCCCAAATGACCATCAGACGAGAAATATAGCGTCTTACCATCGGGATGAATAAATGGGGCCATTTCACTTCCCTCTGTATTTATGGTTTTGCCCAGGTTTACAGGAGCACAAAATGTTCCATCGTTGTTTATTGTTGAAAACCATAAATCAGTTTGACCATATCCTCCGGGCCGGTTACAGGCAAAGAACAGTGTTTTTCCATCCGATGAGACCGATGGCTGTGATTCCCATGCTGCACTATTTACCATGGAGCCAAGATTCACCGGTGTGCCCCATTGATTTCCGTCACGATTACTTACGTACAAATCACAGCGTCCGTAGCTATCGGTGCGATCACATCCCGCAAAAAAAATGTATCGGCCATCAGGCGACAGGGAGAGTGCACCCTCGTTACCGGCCGTATTCACCGGAGTTCCCAGATTGCGGGGGCATTGCCAGCCGCTGCTATCCCGATCGGCGATATAAAAATCTTCCGTCTCTCTGGTGCCGGTTGATAATCCGTGAAACGAAGGTGGCGCTTTAATTGTAAGCAGCAGTGACATTCCATCAATACGCAGGGCATTAATAAAATCATCATAAGGAGAATTTACCCTTTCTCCAAGGTGAATAGGATGAAACGGCACCGGATTTTCAATTGCTTCTAGTGCAAAATCGACTCTTTTCAGCATTTTTCCGACAAAACGAGCCGTTTCGCCCACAGGCTGAGCCAAGCGCTGAAATGCGCTGAAATGCTTACCTGAAGACTCATACATCCCCATCCCGAGTTCAGTCCGTGCAAGCATTAGCAAGAGATCCTCCTTATGCGCAGGATTTAATTCTAATGCTCTGGAATAGGCCTCTACAGCGCGACGATCCTCTCCTATATGGAGATACAGATCGCCCATTAACACCCATGCATCGGTGTACAATGAATCCATACTAACCGCAGAATAAAGGTAGTTTAGTGCCTTTGCATGGTCGTATACACTGGCGGCAACAGAGGCTTTTTCGAAGCTGATCCGTGCCTTTCGACCCGGAATATGCTGCGCCATAGCCGACTGCCCCCCTGGAAACAGAATTAGCGTTATGGTTAAAAACCCTACTATTTTGCGAAGGATAAATACAGGTAATGATTTACTATTCAAACGAGTTTGTTTTATCTATAATCGTATAACGCAACACGGAATTAAAAAGTATTTTCAGCAAATTTACGAATAGATCTCATTTTTAAAGGCCTTGATCGTATTCATCAAAAGTGCAGTAATCGTCATGGGTCCAACTCCGCCAGGCACAGGCGTAATCCAGGAGGTTTTCGAAGAAACCGCTTCAAAATCCACATCTCCAATAAGCTTAAATCCTGATTGCGTAGTTTCCGATGGAACCCGGTGAATTCCCACATCGACAACAACTGCACCTTTTTTAACCCAATCGGCTTTTACAAAAAGAGGTTTTCCGATGGCGGCAATAATAATATCGGCAGCAGACAGGATTTCAGCCGTATTTACGGAATAACTATGCAGGGTTGTGACGGTGGCATTTCCCGGATTTGCCTTGCGGGAAAGCAACAGGCTCATGGGAGTACCCACAATATTCGACCGACCTAATACAACACAATTTTTACCTTCAGTTTTAATGTTAAAATGCTCAAAAAGCATCAGAATTCCATAGGGTGTTGCCGGCAAATAAGCGGGCAATCCGGCAACCATTTTTCCAACGTTCATGGGATGAAATCCATCCACATCTTTTGCCGGGTCGATGGATTGAAGCACTATATCTTTATTAATAGATTCCGGTAGGGGAAGTTGCACAATCACACCATCAATTTCGTCATCTTGATTAATAAAACGAATTACTTTCAATAACTCTTCCTGCGATGTATCAGCAGGCAAACGATATAGCGTAGAGGTAATACCAACTGAGCGACAGGCTTTTTCTTTATTAGCTACATAGGTTTGGCTTGCCGGGTCATTGCCAACCAATACAGCGGCGAGGTGTGGAGCTCTCTTTCCGGAGTCGATTATTTCGGCCACTTCCCCTTTTATTTTTTCCCGATAGGCAGCGGAGGCTTTTATTCCATCAATGATTTTCATGGGCAATCGATTTACAAGGTTATAAAATCAATAAAGAACAAACATTTTTGAGGATGCATGTGGTAAAAAAACAGTATAAAAAGAAACAATACAGGGCCGTGAAAGTTTTCTGGTTTAGCGCATTTTTGGATTATTCCGCATCATTCGCATCATATTTTTTGCGCCGGATCCACTCATAGCTTTCATCATTTTCCGGGTTTCACTAAATTGCTTAATGAGTTGGTTCACCTCCTGGACGGTAGTTCCGGAGCCATCGGCAATCCGGCGTCTAC
>Ga0265294_10000202_pt1 | contig 75642 bp, 64 predicted proteins | sample MunlanPumphouse3_FD_192504 | JGI IMG/M metagenome (GOLD analysis project Ga0265294, IMG submission 192504) | Groundwater microbial communities from a municipal landfill in Southern Ontario, Canada - Pumphouse #3 | ecosystem: Environmental > Aquatic > Deep subsurface > Groundwater | place...
CTGCTTTTGCATTGAGTATTTCAAGCAATGAAGATCCTGTGAAAACCACTTTTAATTCCGGATAGTCATCGTATATATTTTTTATTTCTTGCGACCATCCGGGATATTTATGCACTTCATCCAGAAATAGGTATTTGCCTCCGTTTTTGACAAAATCATCTGCCAGATTGTAAATTTTGTTCCCTGTAAACCATATATTATCCAGACTAACATACAATACAGTCTGATCTGAAGGGAGGTGAAGTTTAATATATTGTAGCAAAAGAGTGGTTTTTCCTACACCTCGGGCCCCACGTATTCCAATGAGTTGAGCATCCCAGTTGATAGTGTCCATTATACTCCTTACAAAAGATGTCTGGGTATAAGCTAGTTTTTTTCTGAATCGTTCAAATAAGTATTCCACAATTTTTTTCAAAAATACAGCTTTTTGTTTACCGAAGAAAACATTTATCTGTATTTTTTGTTTACTGCTCTAAACACATTAAGATCTATACTGTATTATTGGGACTAACCCACCTCATAAGCTCTGTCCAATCTTATCGTATTTCTCAAACTCAGAATTATGACTCTTAAACTCCGGCACCCACTTCTTAAGCAACTGCACCGTAGCAGCCACATCCATCTCCCATGCCTTCCGGCTAATCAAAGGAAGTACATCCTTCAACACCTCGTAATTATTCTCCCTCACCTGCGCCACCCTTATCTTCGGATGCACCGTAGCTTGTGAATTCTCCTCGGTACTCAGCACCTCTTCATACAGTTTTTCACCCGGACGCAAACCCACCTCCTTAATATCAATTTCTTCCCCGGGCGTATATCCTGCCAGACGGATCATCCGCACGGCCAGCTCCCTGATCAACACCGGATCGCCCATGTCAAAGACCATGATCTCGTTATTGGTGCTTATAGTGGCCGCCTCCATGATCAGGCGGCACGCCTCGGGAATGCTCATAAAATACCTTGTTATGTCATTGTGCGTAAGGGTCAGCGGTCCGCCTTCCTTGATTTGCCGGCGGAAGCGGGGAATGACCGATCCGTTGGATCCCAGCACGTTCCCAAAGCGGGTGGTCACGAATTGCGTCTTTCCCTCCACTTTTCCATAGGCGATGGCCAGGCCGAAGCTCTGGACGTACATCTCGGCAAGGCGCTTGGTGGCTCCCATCACGTTGGTGGGATTGACGGCCTTGTCGGTGGACAGAAAGATGAACTTTTCCACCCCGTGGGCCACGGCCGCATCGGCCATGATACGCGTGCCTTCTACGTTCACCCGGACTGCTTCGCAGGGATTTTCCTCCATCAGGGGAACATGCTTGTAAGCAGCAGCATGGAAGACAATCTGGGGTTTGTAATTATCAAACAGGCGGTTAACCGTGGATTTGTGACGCACATCGCCCACTACGGGAATGAATGGCAGGTTGGGGTATTTTTCTTCCAGTTCCAAGCGCAGGTAGTGCATAGGCGTTTCGGCTACATCCATCAGGATCATTTGTTTAACGACATTCAGCCGGGCCAACTGGCGGCAAAATTCACTGCCTATGGACCCAGCCGCACCCGACACGAATACACTCTTATCCCGGAATCGGTCGCTCACAGCTTCCATATTTATACAGATCTCTTCCCGGCCCAGCAGGTCTTCTATGGCGATGGGACGGATCTTCAGGCGGATGTGGTCTTTTTCACCGAATTCGTCTATGGGCGGGGTCATCAGGATATTGATCTTTTCCTTTTCGCAGAAGGGGATCAAGCGGTTCTTTTCCTGTTGTACGGCTTTGTAGGTGGGGAACAGGATGGCGTACACGTTGAGTTTCTGGACTAGTTTTTTGATATCTTCCTGTGTTTCAAAATGGTATATCTGCATCTCGTTCAGGCGGTAAGATTGTGTCGTGTGGTCGTACACCACAAAGCCTACCGGGCGGTAACGGGTGCTTTTATGCAGGCGGATAAGCAGCGCGACTGCTTTTTCGTCGCTTCCGTAAATGAGGACCCTTTTTGTATGCTGGGCAATTTTTTCGTTTACCAGGTCGTATACTATGATCATGGCCAGACGAATAGTGATCAGCGCAACATAGGTAAAGAGCAGATCCAGCAGGAGAAACCGGTAAATCGTTGCCAAAGGCAGAAGTTCCAGCAAGTAAAGGACCACCGTAAGGCAGACCGATTTTACGATTATGGCATAACCCAAGGGCAGGAGCCCTTTCATGGTCATATACCGTATGATGTTCTTGTAAGTCTTGAACAGATAGAATGAAAAGGCACTGACAACTGCGGCCAGTACCGCAATGATCAGGAAATTGTGTCTCGAAAATGGTCCGTCCTTGGGAGCGTATATCAGGTAGATGATCACGGAACTTATGGTGGCTATGATGATATCAACAGCCGCTACTACCCAGTATTTTAGATAGTTAAACCTATAAAAGTCAAAATGTTTAAGGATACGTCCTTCAATTTTCCCGAATCCTTTTTCTTCTTGATTATTTTCCATTAAAATGATTTTTGGTTGAGGGAGCGCGGGATGCCCTTTGGTGCGGAACGGTGGGTTGGGGTGCGATGCGACGGATTGTCAGGACTCGCCCACGGTGTTCAAAAGGTAAAGCGCCAGTATAGTATATGGAACTGGATGGCCTGCAGGAGCGGGTCATCGGGATCTATGGGTATGGCTTGCGTGTTGCCGGTATCTTCCCAAGCACTGGCAGAGAGCTTCCCCTCCAGTACGTTTTGGAGGATCTGTTGCATCAGGTTGGCGTAACTGGCAAAAAAACCCATTTGTGCAGCGATGGTCAAAAAGCGGACTTCGGCTGTGATCTGCGGATATCGTGCATAATGCCGGAAGGCTTTTTTAATGGTTTTTTTGTAAGGCTTTTGGTCCACCATACCGGAATACATCATCATGGTCACCAAGCGTTCCAGGGCATCGTCCAGCTTGAGGTCTTTCCAGGCTCCCGACCCTGTCTGGTCTGCCACCCAACGGTCAAGGACCGCCTCGGCCCTTTGAAGGGAATCCTGGTCGGAATCAAAATAGTAGTTGTAGCAGAGAATTTTACAGATATCGGGGGTGTCATCGGGCAGAGGTTGGGTCGCAGGCTGGAGGAACTCCTGGATGGCGTTCCGTGCGACCTGCATGTGCTCCGGGTTAAACTGAAAAGTAATGGCATTCAGCAGGTTAACAATACTACGGGCGCGCGCTGCAGGTTTCATCTCCCGGTCAAGATTACGGGCAAGGATGTCCGTTCCCTGCATAAGAGCGAGGCTGACAAGATCGGGTCTTGCTTCCTGGCCGAACATGTTGATCGTGTCCGGCGAGGTGTAGGACAAGATCAAAAGATGCCTGTATCCAAAGCAGATGTGAGCCACCTGATCCATTGTCGCCGTCTGTAGCGGTAACGAACGGATCTTTTCAAGCAGTACGTTAAAGTATGACTTATACATTGTATTATGACCGGCCGGGGTGCGTTTCTCGTTTCAGCTTTCAGGCTGTATAACTTCCAGGTACGAGGCGGGGATGTATGTGGTAGCCACTGCAGCCACTCCATCCAGCCGCACCACCACTCTCTTGTGGCCTTTCATGCGTATGAGTTCCCCTTCTACACCAGCAAAATCGCCCTTGACTATACGGACCTTGTCTCCGCGCTTGAGGTTGCAGGGCACCAGGGTTGTCTGTTCTTCGGGAAAAGTCAACAGGAACATGAAGTCATTCATTTGCTTTTCCGGGATGGTGACAGGCTGGTATGATCTGGGCTCTTTCAGGTACCTCATGCTGAAGCCGAGCTTGCGGGTGAGGTTCATACTTGTTTTTGGATCTGTATAAATAAACACATATCCGGGAATAACAAGCTCCGAAAGTTTGACTTTTTTACCATTCCTTTCTTTGACTACTTCCCGAAAAGGGACAAAATTTTTGATGTTTATTTTGTCCAATTCCTGTTTAATAACACGTTCTTTACGATACGTTATGGCAACGTACCAGTAATTTGTGGGGTTGTTCATTAGGTTTTTTCAGGCAATGGATCCTATCCAATTCGTGCCCAAAAATACACAAAAACATCAAGGAATCAAAAGAAATACGCTGCTTGGATTTTACGATTTAAATGCAGTGTGAATGTGTGAAGTTGTATTACTAAACGAGGCTTGCTTTACCCTCCTTTTTTAGGGTTAGCAATTGATGTACAAAGACTTAGATAGTTTTAATCTTTGTATGAAAAGAACTGAATTCTTAAACAGATTGCAGTTTTTTTCATCTATTTTCAGCGCCAAAGATAACAATTTCCATATATCCATGCAACAGGATTTCATAATCGGCCGCATTCTCTTTGTGAACGGTCATATTTTCCCGATGAACGATCAAAACACCTGAATGAAGTACCTTCATTCAAGGTTATCTTGTGCGGAATTCTTCTGTTCAGGGCTCTCCTATTCGGCTTCTATGCGGCTTCTGTTCCGGCTTCTGTTCAGGGCTCTCCTATTCGGCTTCTATGCGGCTTCTGTTCAGGGCTCTCCTGTCCGGCTTCTATGCGGCTTCTGTGCAAGGGCTACATCGCGGGCACACATATACCAGCCTTCCTGACACCGTGTATTTGGCACAAAAATTGTCGTTTATAAATAATTTTCAATTAGGACAAAAATGCAAAAAGACACCTTTCCGGTCTTAGATATGAGTTGTGCCGGATGCGCCATGAATATCGAAAAAAAGGTCCAGTCACTGCCTGGAGTCACGCAAGCCTCGGTCAATTTCGCCGCAAACACACTGCTGGTAGAATATGACCCCGAAAAGCTGAGCCCGTACCAGATACAGAACGAGGTGCAGGCCATCGGATACAGGCTGATCGTTCCGGAGGAAAATGTGGAGGAGCGACAGGCTCAGGAAGAACAAAAAAAGTATAAATTACTTAAATTAAAAACGATCGTCGCATGGGCGTTTGCCATCCCGTTGATGTTGGTGGCGATGATCTTTATGGATTGGAAACCAGCACATTGGGTCATGCTCCTGCTGGTTCTCCCCATCATGTTCTTTTCGGGCCGTGATTTTTATATCCGTGCCTGGAAATTGCTCCGGAAAGGCTCGGCCAATATGGATACGCTGATCAGCCTCAGCACTATAGTGGCTTTTATCTTCAGCCTGTTCAACACCCTATTCCCCGGGATTATTCAGGAAAAAGGCATCGATGTGCATGTTTATTACGAGGCGGCTGGGATGATCCTGGCATTCGTGCTCCTGGGAAAACTCCTGGAAGAACGCGCCAAAAACAGCACCAGTTCGGCCATCCGGGGTCTGATGGGCCTCCAGCCCAAAACCGCCCGCATACTAATAAAAGCCGAGGCAGGTAGTGGATCTGTTTCTGCAACTCCTGCCTGCCCCACCGCCAAGGCTGCTGCTGCGGGTTCTGGTTCTGGTTCCGGTTCTGGTTCTGGTTCTGGTTCTGCCTCTGCACCCAGCTTTAGCCATGGTTCCGTTTCAGCTGCTGCGGATTCTGGTTCTGCCTCTGCACCCGGCTTTGGCCCTGGTTCCGTTTCAGCTGCTGCCTCTGCATCAAATCTTACCGTACCGCTGTCCCCTGTCCAGTTGCAGACAGATGGCGCTGAAGTATTTACCGAAAAAGAAGTGCCGGTGGCACAACTGCAGATCGGGAACCTGATCGTAGTGCGCCCCGGAGAACGCATTCCGGTGGACGGCATTGTGAATGAGGGACTTTCATACGTTGATGAAAGTATGATCAGTGGCGAACCGATCTCTGTAGAAAAACAACCCAGCGACAAAGTTCTGGCAGGTACCATCAATCAATGCGGATCCCTTACCATAAAGGCATCCCAGGTAGGCAGCGGCACAGTCCTGGCACATATTGTCCGGATGGTCAGAGAAGCGCAGGGAAGTAAAGCTCCTGTGCAAAAAATTGCGGACAAAATCAGCGCGATTTTTGTCCCTGTTGTGATTAACATATCGCTTCTCACTTTTGTCCTCTGGATGGTTATCGGCGGAGGTTCGTTTTTCACAATAGCCCTGCTGGCTGGCGTTTCAGTTCTGGTAATCGCCTGTCCTTGCGCTCTGGGTCTGGCAACTCCAACAGCTTTGATGGTCGGGATTGGAAAAGGAGCTCAAAATCATATATTGATTAAGGACGCGTTTGCACTCGAAAATATGGGTAAAATCAACTGTGTAGTGCTGGACAAAACAGGTACATTGACTAAAGGAAAACCCGAGGTCGATACAATTATTTGGACAAAAGATCCCTCCGATACAGAATTGTCCGTTTTTCTTGCAGGCGAGATGAAATCTGAGCACCCCCTTGCCCATGCCATTGTAGAGTATCTTAAGCAAAAGAATATCCAACCAGTAAGACTGGACAATTTTGAGAATATCCTGGGCAGGGGAATAGAGTTTTCCCACGCAGGACAAAAATTTCGTGCAGGTAACTTCAATTTTGTCCAGCAAAATATTTCAGATCGGGACAATCCTTTACGGCAATTCGGAGAATCCCACATCAATATCAATTCATCCATGCATTCCATTGAACCACACATCTATCCAACCTCGCATTTCCGGGAATCCAAAGTCGGCGGTAATGAACAGCACGATTATCGCTCCCCGGAATTATTGATTACAATGGCAAGCAATTGGCAATCAGAAGGTAAAGGCGTCCTGTTCTTTGGCAACCAAACACAGATCCTGGCTGTTGCAGCGCTCAAAGATCCAATAAAAGACACTACTCCGGAGGCGCTGAATACCTTGCACAAAATGAACATCGAGGTACACATGCTCACGGGCGATTCCAAAAAGACTTCCGAAAAGGTCGCTTCGGAACTCGGTATTCGGCACGTGATCTCGGGTGTCCTACCCCAGGAAAAGGAAGAATACATCATGCAATTGCAATCAGAAGGGAAATTTGTAGCGATGGTGGGCGACGGGATAAATGATTCACAGGCACTTGCACGGGCCGATGTGAGTATGGCCATGGGTAAGGGTACCGATATTGCCATGGACGTAGCAATGGTCACACTGACTACCTCGGACCTGATGCTGCTGCCCAAAGCCGTTCAATTATCAAAGAAAACCGTACGCATCATCAAACAAAACCTCTTCTGGGCATTTATCTATAATGTCATTGCAATACCCATTGCGGCCGGGATCTTGTTCCCCGTCAACGGACTGCTTCTGAATCCGATGTGGGCCAGTGCCGCCATGGCTTTCAGCTCTGTTTCGGTTGTGCTCAATAGTCTGCGACTGCGGCGCGCATAATTGTGCGTTGCACTCTGTTCATCAGAAAGTAACGACGATTCTGTTCCGGGTTTACGCTCGGAACTGATACCGGATTTGATGAGTGAAATTAGAAGTTGGTAACCGGGTGGCAGGTACGTTCCCATCACATTTCTATCAATCCTGCTTTATACAGGGATTTAATCCATGACTTTGCATCACACAGGGCTTTCTCCTTCTTCAGTTCATATTTCTCCACCAACAAACCAGCCACTGTTTCCGGCGTAAACTCCTTGTCCTCCAACGCTTTCCATAGGACTTCCGCTGTGCTGTTCAAAACAATCACCTTGCTCAGGTCCATCCCCTCGGCATTATGCACCACTACCATCTTCTCCCCGGCAACATCCTGAAGCTTGTATTTGGGATTGAGTTTCATGGTATAAAGATAGCAAAAAATGGGCAACGCAAACGCACAAAAAGTAGCCAGCAAAACGCGGCAAATACTACCTCCACGATAGTCGCCTCGGCACCTCCCGCAGGATCGTCGACAGCATAACCACTTCCCGCAGGATCGTCGACTCGGCCAAGCAAGAGGTTGTGACTCTTGTTCAGAGACTCCTTTTCCTTTGCAGCTGACATTGAAGTTCAACTGCCAGCAGAGAATCTTCATCGCCTTTTTTGGCCGCTTTCAGGTACAACTTCATGGCAGCATCCTCGTCCTGCTCAACCCCGTAACCGTGTTTGTAACAATACGCTACACGGTTCTCGGCATGCATATCGCCTTTCTCGGCCGCCTTCTTATACCAAAAAAACGCCTGATCGTGATCCTGCATTACTCCCTGCCCGTAAAAAAAGCGATCCCCCAGCTCGACCTGTGCCTCGACATGCCCTTGCGATGCGGCTTTGCTGTACCATTGGAAGGCCTTTCGGTAATTTTGTTCTGCGCCGAGGCCTTTGCGGTAGCAGTCCCCCAAATTTTTCTGCGCATGCGCATTTCCCTGCTCGGCCGACTTTCTGAACCACTCAAAGGCCTGATGCGGGTCTTTCTGAACGCAACAGCCCAGCTCAAAATAAAACCCCGACTGTTTCCTGGGCCGCACAAATCCCTGCTCGGCCGACTTCTTGAACCAGAAAACAGCCTGATCTGCATCCTTTTCGATACCTATACCTTCTTCATAACATACGCCGAGGTTGTACTGAGCCTTGGCATTCCCCTGTTTGGCCGCTTTCCTGCACCATTCAAAGGCTTCGTGCATATCTTGTTCTACGCCGTCTCCGCTGGAAAAACAGCACCCGAGATTGTTTTGAGCCCTGGCACAACCTTTTTCAGCTGCTTTGGTGTACCATTCGATGGCCTTTTCACAATCCTGCTTAACACCCAATCCGAACTCATAACAGATCCCTACCTGATTCTGGGCGTGAAGGTTACCCATATCTGCTGCCTTAAGGAAGCACTCAAAGGCTTCGGTAAAAAATGCAGCGGCCCCGTCCTCGTTAGCATCTTTCGCGTCCAATCCTTTGTCGTAATAATAAACACCCCGTAAAAAATACTCTTCGGCAGTTTCGCTTACAGTTTGTCGCGAATATTGTTCTTCCGGTTTCATAATCTTCTACAAGATAATCTTCTGCAAGATATAAATTGTGAACGTTTTTGCAAAATATAAATTTTCTATCCAAGCCCGGCTTGGTGCGCACTCTATCCATGCCCGGCTTGGTGCGCAAGTTCTTTTTTCTGAAACATTCAAACTGCTGAATTCCAAATACATGGAATTGCATTTGCGTTCTTGTTGCGCTCCAAGCCCGGCTCAGCTGCACCGCATCCTCCATCGGAGTGTGGATTCGGGGATCCCAAAAACCCGGCTTAACTGGCGTACCGAAACAGGATAATTGTTTCGGAAATACCGTGCAATGGATACGATCTCGGTATGTGACAATGAAGCAATAGTATTTGGTTTTATATTGTTGATTATCATTTCGCTAAGTTGAAGATCGGTGATCTTTACACAAGTATTTTTGACATAGTTTCTTTTGTCATCAAGCTGCCTGTCCTCTTCTTCTGCCAACTCCTTATCCGTTGGATTGCTTATCATACTCATAAACTTGGCATATGATTGGAAGCAAGCCTCCACCTTTCTGTATTGCAGAAAACTACGTGTAAAAATATGTCCGTTTTTATCGATCAGAAAATGTTCAGGGATCATCTTGTGAGAATGCGACAACTTTGAGTTCGGACCTGCTGGTTTCAACGTCGGCCACTTGATGCGCTGATCTTCAGAGAAATAGTATTTAGCTGAATTGTACGGATCTACATACGGATGCGACTGTAACTTGTGACGTACAGAATTTCTAAGGACATATATCAACTTCGCCACAAGCTTTTCGGGACTATTCAACAAACCTGCGCTATATCCATAACGGCCGACAGAACCGAAAGAATTATGAACAGTATTAAAATATCTCGTATAACTTTGTCTAAAAGCTTGCATAAAATATTGAGGATTATCGCACTCAATTATCAAATGATAATGATTGGACATAAAATCATAAGCCCAAACTTTAATCCCGTAATAAACACTTAAAACTCCCAGAAGATCAATGGCGTGAAGAATATCACCATTTGTCAGAAACACACTCTGCCCACCGTTTCCCTGCACACTTATATGCCAAATCTTACGCTTCATATCCATCCCAACTTTCAAATCTTACGCTTCATATCCATCCCAACTTTCAAATCTTACGCTTCATATCCATCCCAACTTTTAGAGCTATACAAAAATATAAAATTCTTTTCACCCCTCCAAGCCCACCCCTCCAAGCCGAGTCTGGTGCGCTACACCATTTGTGCCTGCACGCTTTCCCAAACCGCGCTTGGTGCGCAACTCTTTTTTGCATAGATATTCAGACATCTGAAAACCAGATATATGGAAACGCGCCTGCTTTCTTGTTGCGCACCAAGCCGGACTCGGAAAGCGCGCCCGGGGCTGCCCCTATATAGCAAGGTCAGTCTCGGCCCCACCGATCAGTTTGGTGCGGGCTCTCATTCTCAGGAGCATAGAGTATCCGATCGTCAGGACTCCGACTCGGCCTATATACATCAGGAAAATCAATATGACCTTGCTCCAAGCCGATAAATCCGCAGTGATCCCGGTGGAAAGGCCCACCGTACCGAGAGCAGATCCTGCCTCGAAGATCAGTTTTATATAACTGGTGTCACGCTCGGTGGCAGCCAAAAGATAGGAACCAACAAGCAAGACAAAAGAATAGAGCAAAACTGTGGTTAGGGCACTGTCCACCCTATAGGACGGGATCCTGTGTTTAAACAAATAGGTATCACGCTGTTGGCTTAGCTTGCTTTTAACGTATGCAAAAACGGCAGATGTTGTTGTAGATTTCAGACCCCCGCCGGTACCCGAAGGCGACGCGCCAAAGTACATAATAAGCGTTATGGTCATCAACGAGATAGGCAGGAAACCTCCGACGTTCACCGTATTATAGCCAACCGTTGTAAGGGCAGACATCGTTTGGAATAGTGAAATCAAAAACCTGTCAAAACAGGAAAAATGCCTGATGCCCGGCTCGAACAGAAACAATTCTGTTGTGCCGAATACGGTCAGGATGAGTGTCACGAATGCAATCACCTTTGTTGTGAAACTGATCTTGTGTTTCCTTATCCTTATTCGTTTCCACAGATCATACATAACAATATATCCCATGGCGCCGGCATAACACAGAACCATTATGACCAGGTTGACTCCTATGTTGGTGTCAAACTGGACCAGATTATCTGAATAAATGCTGAATCCGGCCGTACAGAAAGCCGAGACGCTATGGAATATGGCGCTCCAGAGGGGATTGTCCGCTCCGCTCGACCTAAAAAAAAGATATAAAAGGAGAGCTCCTGCCGCTTCGAAAATAAAAGTAAATCCCACGATATTTGGTACCAGATTTTTTATATCTAAATCTCCCGGTACTGAAAACTCGGCCTGAAGCACACGCTTTTTTATCATCGTAAAATGCTTGGTCAGCTTAAGCATAACAAAGGAACTAACTGTCATATAGCCTAAACCGCCTAACTGGATAAGAAATAGGACAATAATCTGACCGGTTAGATTATAGTTCATGGCCATGTCCACCGTTACAAGTCCTGTGGTAGATACCGCCGATGTAGCTGTAAATAGGTTGTCCAAAAAACCCACAGGTTCTCTCCGCATAAACGGAAGCGTAAGCAAAAGCGCTCCAAAAATGATATAAGACAAGTAACCCACAGATAACCTGAGGTACGGCTGATCTAATTTGATCCCAAAAGTCAGGATGGTCTCAAAATCGTACTTAAAAAAACGCAGACTTTTCTCACGAAATTTTATAAGTCTCTTTTTCATAGCTCATTCCATAAGATCTGTTCTAAAGATCCGACGTCAAATATAGATAAATTTTACATCTGTTATTCACCGCTTTCCCAAACCGCGCTTGGTGCGCAACTCTTTTTTGCATAGACATTTAAACGTCTGAAAACCAGATATATAGAAACGTGCCCGCTTTCTTGTTGCGCACCAAGCCGGGCTCGGGAGCTGGTTTTGTTGCGCACCAAGCCGGGCTCGGAAACCAAAAAAGCCGACAAATAGCCGGCTTTACCGTGATCCGTCTGGGGCTCGAACCCAGGACCCCAACATTAAAAGTGTTGTGCTCTACCTACTGAGCTAACGAATCAGGGGCTGCAAAAGTAGCCATAAATTTATTAACTGCAAAAAACTCTACATTTTTTTTAAATTTGTTTTTCCTTAAATCCTTGAAGACCCTTAAAAATGACCCTACTTGAAGCATGTTGCACAAGCATTGAAAGCGCACAGGAGATGTTACAGGCAGGAGCACACCGAGTCGAGCTTTGTTCGAACCTGGAATGCGGAGGCCTGACCCCCACCTGGCTCTCCCGACTGTGCGACGACCCATCCCTCGGCACACCCTCTCCAGACGGTTCACACCAAGCCTCGCCCTCTTCAGGCGGTCCTCCACACCAAGCCTCGCCCTCTCCAGGCGGTCCGTCTCGTCAAAACGCGTTTGCCCCCCCCTCCGACCGTGAAATCACCGCCGGTTTGAGCACCTCCGATGACCCCTTACAGCTATCGGGCAAAAGCTTTCTGGACCGCGCCCACGTGCTTATCCGGTGCCGCCCCGGAGATTTTTATTATTCACAGGCCGAGGTGGACCAGATGTGCCAAAGCATCCGTCTGTGCCGCGAGGCCGGGGTCCGAGGTGTTGTCATCGGCGCACTAACCCAGGAAGGCCATCCTGACCTGCCTGCCCTCCGGCAAATGATCCGTGCTGCCACCGGTCCCGGGACCCTGAACAGCTCCGAGGTACTGGAAACTGCTACCAATCGGGTATCTGCGGCTTACTATGCCGACCGGCCGGACACAGGGATTGCAACCGGTTACCGGCCTCTAAGGATAGTATTTCACCGGGCATTTGATGAATGCACTGATTCCCTGGGGACACTTGAACAAATCATAAACCTGGGCTTTCACACCTTACTGACCTCAGGACACGCCCCTACGGCAGAAGAAGGTATCTCCCTTTTAAAACAACTTGTAGATAAAGCCGCCGGAAGGATCACAATTATGGCCGGCAAAGGTGTCAACATAAATAATGTGGCAAAAATTGTGGAACAAACCCGGGTGCCTGCCATACACCTTTCCGAGCGCCCGGGAATCTCCGAGATTCTGCGCCACTTGTCAATACTAAAATAAGCATTGTGCTAAATTAGAGTATGTTAGCGTTAAGATATTGGCTGAATGGCGCAGAATCTCGGAGATTCCCGGGCACTGCATACCGGATTGGCATAAATGTTCAGAAAAATTTGGCGGGCTTTTGCATATTCTTCTGCAGTTAGTTTATTGAAATCGATCCGGGGAAGCCCTTCAATGGATTTTTGTGATAATATCAGAGATGGATCTGTGATTTTCTTCAACCGCTTTAAAAAGGCGGCTTTCTCCTGGACAGAATAATGCTCACCTAAAGTAATACTGTGGGCGAAACCTCGAGCAGTATCTTGAGCAGTACCTCGAGCAGAACTGCTGTCAATGCCATGGACAGAGCTGCAGGTAATACCTTGAACAGAGCTGCCGGCAATGCCACTAGAAGTATCTTGAGCAGTACCATGAGGAGTCTCGCTGGCAGTGCTGAAAGCAGAGCTGCCGGCAATGATTTGGACCGTATCACTGGCAGTGCCACCACCGCCGGCAACCTCGCCTTGCAGAAGGTCGTAAGCTATATAATTAGAGGGGAAGCATTTGTATCCCTTGTAGATCCTTTTGTCTATGAGCTCAGAAAGACTGGCTGTAAAGGAATTGAAATCTTCATTGCAGTAGGGTTCCAGGTCGTCACGTGTAAGGGGATCGCCCAAATGGATGTGGACTTTGCCTTTCCATTGAATGATCCCGGTTAGCATACTGTTCAGGTCTTCGCCTTCCTCTTTTTTATAGATTTTTCCATGGGCACCTAATAAAAGTTCCCTTGTTTTCAGGTAATCGCACGGCTCGTATTCATAGGAAATGGAAACAGGGACGATGTTCAACGCAGCGTAATTTTCTACGGGATCGTTACGGTTGCCGCTCATGGCCATCATTTTTACAAGAGCCTTTGAAGTTTTGTCCAGTCCATCTTTTGTCCTGCCGTTGCGCTGGGCTATCCAGCAAGAATCCCCATGACGTACGCAACTTCGCATGAATTCACTTAATAATAATGAATTCTTGAACAACTCCCTCTTATTACCCTGACGTACCACTTTGAACATTTTGTTTGACCGCGCGATGTCTTCTGCCAGCTGGTTGACCAGCAGATTGTCCCCATAGGTGATCATGCTGGTTGGCAGGTTATTGAATACCAGAACCATCTGCAATAAAGATGAATCCAGGATGATGTCCCGGTGATTGGATATGTACAGGTATCCTGTTCCTGGTTTTATCAGGGGGCTGATATGGTATGTAAAACTTTCCAGAGTGGTTTGAATGACACGCTGATTGAAAGCATACATCCACTCCATTTGGAATTGGCAAACGGTCTTTACGGACAATACTTTAGTGATAGCCTGCTCTGGAGTGATTCCGGGAAAAATGATTTCTGCTACCTGTGGAAAATATTTATGAGCTGCGATCCGCTGCATGGCAGCGGGTATCTCCTTGTCTGTATAAGGTCTTAAATGTTCAGGGAAATCTTCTATCACGACTGATCAGTATATACGCAACATTTCAATACAGAATCGTTCTTCCCTCAGATCATAGTCCAAAGGCGGGTTCTGGGGAGAACGGGTAAGCAGGCATAAAAGCGACGAAACATACCCTCCATAGCATTCCACATAACCTGCCAGTAACGTATTCAACCCTGGTTCAGTCTGGAAGGTTCCGAAACACGTCCTGAATAATTGTTCATAAATAAATCCATCGGACAGATATACGCCTACCTCGCCCCCTATCCTGTGCCTGCAGGCAATATCGCTGCAGATGGCATTGGGGATAGAACGCATGTAAGCCTGGTCGTCCACAGACAGTCCCTCCATCACGCGTACCAGGTTGTAATCGGCGCCGAGGCATCCCGAACGGGAATATATGATGACACCTATGTCGGGTTTTTCCCGGCAAACATCAAACCCGTTGTGTTTCATGAGCAATTCTGCAGTAATGAACCCCAGCTTGCTGTAATCATCCATGTTCCTGAAAGAAGGATAATCCACATCCATGCTGGAGAAAACATGATCAAGGTCTTCTTTCACCTTTTGGCCCATTATGTGTTTTTCAAGGTCCGGCAATCGGTCTCCGTCAAGAATAATGGAATGATTGGTTATCCGGCAGTATGATTTTATGAGCATGATCTACTTTTCTTTGGTGAATAAGGCAACAGCGTTCACACCTCCAAACCCGGAAGAAACGTTTAAAAAACTGTGCTTACGAGAGGTTCTGAGCTGTGTGTTGATCAATATCCGGCCATCAACCCCGTGGTTTTTGTACCCCAGGGTGGGCAGAATCTCTCCCTTTTGGAGCGATTTGGCCCCAAGTATGCTGTTCATCAGACTGGTTGAACCCGAACTGTGCCCAAAATTTCCTTCAAAACAATTAACAGGGATCTTCCGCAGGCCTGCTTTTTCTATAGCAATAGATGTCATGTTGTCGTAGGACTTCAACCCCACACTATGCACATTGATAAAAGAAAGGTTCCTCACATTTTCTTCGGCCATCACTTTTTTGATCGCCCGCTGCAAAGCGATCCCTTCCGGGTTTGGATCCCTTCTGCTGCAGGGATCGGTCATAACCACACCGCTCTTAAATTTAATAACAGAGGGCATATTCAGGCATTTTCTGTCTTTGTGGTATCTCTCTTCACTCACATAAATAGCACAAGAGGCCGATTCTCCCGGATTGGTCCCGGTACCGTCCTGATCGTAAGGTCTAACGGTTTTATCGGTAATAAGGCCTACCTCGCTTAAAATAAATATGGTGAACATACTGATCAGTTCAACCCCTATGATTACCGCAAAATCGTAAGGACTGCCTTTGCATAACAAACGGTTGGCCATTATCTGCGCCTGCAGTCCGGACAAAGTTGAATTCATTACCACATAAGGTTTGCCCGGCAATTTAAGCTCATCCATCATACGCTGTGGTACGTGCCATGGATACAATCTGGGATTTATTGTCTGGTCGCTCAATTCCCTGAAAGAGTCAACATCGCCTTTTGTGGTACAAAAGATCAATGCCACACGCCGGCTGGTGAATATCTCGTTATGGTATATGTCGGGCATGGTGTTGGATACCGCAGATTCAAAAACAGCGGACATTGCCTGGCGGTAACGTGACATCATATGAGTCCTGGCTCCGCAATACGGAGCTGCAAGATTCTCCAGGTCCCTGGGACTTATCAAAGATGCCAGGATGGGATGGGAAAGCCCCCTGAATCCTGCAGGGAATTGCTGTATTCCTGTAAGACCGGCTCTGACGGCTTGATAATTCTCTTCTGTGGTTACCCCAAGTGGAGAAATTATCCCGTCACCAATTTGATACATCATATGACTGCAAATGTATGAAATTTTCCAAAATATGATAATTTTGTACAAAATGCCATTTCATGAGGTTTTTTACCCTTCTTGTAATCTTTTGTATCAGTTCTTTTTTATACGCCGAGCCTGCTCAAGGCCTGAGCGGAGATATGACAGGTGGGGCCGAGCTTCTAGAGGGAGTGCAACAGCAATCCATGCCCGGGGCAGCTGAACATCCGGATGGAGTACAGCGGGAATCCGGAGCCGAGGCGGTCACAGGCACGGAAGAACCGCAGCGGGAATCCGGAGCCGAGGCGGTTACAGGCACGGAAGAACAGCAACGGGAATCCGGAGCCGAGGCGGTTACAGGCACGGAAGAACAGCAGCGGGAATCCGGAGCTGAGGCGGTCAAGCTGCCGGATGAAGTGCAGCAACTGGCCCAGGCAACAGGCACGGAAGAACAGCAGCGGCAGCCCCGGCCGACGCTGCACAGGGGACGGAAAAAAGTAGGCTTGGTGTTGAGTGGAGGCGGGGCAAAGGGGGTCGCCCACATCGGCGTACTTAAGGTCCTGGAAGAGGCCGGCATTCCAATCGATTACATTGCTGGCACCAGCATGGGAGCCATTGTGGGCGGGATGTACGCCATCGGGTTCAGCCCGGCTGCCATGGACAGCATCATGCGCACACAAAACTGGCTGGCCCTTTTGAGTGACAAGATCACACGAGACAAACTCTTTTTCACAGAAAAAGAAGTCTCTGACAAAGCACTGATCACCCTGCCTTTTGACCGGAAACGTTTTCATATTTCCACGGGGCTCCTGAGCGGCGGGTCGGTCATGGATATGCTGACCGAGTTCACCAAAGGCTACCATAACATGGAATCATTCAACCAACTGCCCATTCCCTTCGCCTGCATCGCTTACGATCTGATGACCGGAGACGAGGTGGTTATGCGTGAAGGCAGCTTGCCATTGGCCATCCGTGCCAGCATGTCCATCCCCGGGGCATTTACCACCGTGGAACGGGACGGGCGCGTGCTGATAGATGGCGGAGTGATCAATAACTTTCCCGCCAATGTGGTCAAAGAGATGGGGGCCGAGATAATAATTGGAGTAGATGTGAGCATGATCACCGAAAGACGGGAAGAACTGATGCGGGGTAACATCAGTGAACAGGATCGCAACAGCCTGATATTTATTGTAAATCACATGATGGAACGCATCGGAAGGGAGAATTTCGAAAAGAACAGAAATCTGACCGATCTGTACATACATCCCGATACCCACCCCTATACAACCGCGAGCTTCAACACGACGGCAGTGGATTCGCTGCTGGTCCGTGGGGAACGCATAGCCCGGGAGAACTGGGATGCCATCCTGGCCGTTAAGGAACTCATAGGCATAACTCCGGCCATGGATCTGCAGCTGCCGCCCAACAGACAGGCCGGCACCGACATCCCCATAGGAGACAGCATCGAGCTGGGATACATCATTTTTAACGGCATCAATTCGCTGAACGAGAAAAACCTGAGGCGCATGCTTCGTTTTAAGGAGTTCTCGACTATCGATATATATACCCTAAGGGAAGCGGTGGACAGGCTGAAAGGCACGGGAAGTTTTTCTTCTCTTACCTATTCGTTAATAGAAGAAGGCGGCCGGTACAACCTGACGTTCCAGTGCACTGAACGAGCCCGGAGTGCCGTCAGCATAGGCATCCGGTTTGATACCAGAGAGATCGCATCGGGATATATCAACACCATTTTTGCACCACCCGACCTAAAGGGAGGAATACTGGAGGTCACCGGAAGGCTTTCCACCAATCCTTTATTGGACATTGGCCTGTTTTACCAGGACGCCTGGCTGGGGGAATTTGGGTTGTCATACACCTACCGCTACGGCAACATGGAATTATACACCGGACGTGACACCACCAGCCACAACGTGCGTTTTCACAAAAACCGTGTCAACTTTGACGTAGCAAATTTTTATTACAGAAATTTCAACTTTTATCTGGGTGCCCGGTATGAGAATTTCCGGTCGCAGAGACTGATCATGGCCAATGCAGCGGGACTGCAACGGCAAAAACTGAACGAGAACCTGATTAGTTACCGGGGAGGAGTACGTTACGACAGCTATGACAACGCCAATTATCCTTCCAACGGGGTTCAGTTAAAAGTAGAGTATGCCATGTACACCGATGACTTTGCCGGATATAAGAACCAGATACCCTTTTCTGTCTTTTCGGCATCGCTTTATGTAGCGGTTCCGGTAACGGACCGGGTAACGCTGGTCCCGTCATTGTACGGGAGGTTCCTGTACGGGAAGGAATTCTCTTTTCCCATGCAGAACTTTGTGGGCGGAACCATAGGGGCACATTATCTGGATCACCAGCTCCCGTTTTACGGATTCAGACCCACCGAAGTGGTGGATAATAAATTTCTGGCTACTTGTTTCGAAGCGCGATACCGTATAGGGAACAACCATTATGTATGGGTTAAGGGGAACGCGGCAAGGATCAGCCGGTCCACACTGGAACTGATTGAATGGAATAAAGGTATGTATATGCTGGGGGCGGCTGCAGGGTACTCCTATGACAGTCCGCTGGGCCCCATTGACGTACTTGTAGAATACGGATTGCATCCAGGAGCCAAGTTTGGCGTATATATCAATCTGGGAAAATATTTTTGACCGGTTGTACCAGGACCTTGTCTATACGGGCGATATCCATATCCACAATCTCTATAGATAATCCTTCCCATTTGAAAGTCTCTCCGGTAACGGGAACGTGTTCCAGCTTGTCCAGTATCAGGCCACTCAGGGTGTTGTAATCGTACCGGGTAGCCAGGTCTTCCATGTCAAAATGTTCCAAGAAGGCATAAAAGTCGCATTGACCGTCAATCAAAAATGAACCGTCACCCCTGGCTACAATGTCGTGATCTTCCCTGTTCTCGGGTAATTCACCAATAATGGCCTCCATAATGTCAGAGTGGGTGACCATGCCCTGTATGCTTCCGAATTCATCCGAAACCAAAGCATATTTACTATAGGTATGCCTCATTTGTTCCACCGCCGCATATACACTCAGATTTTCCGGAATAAAGAGCGGTTTGTGGATCACCGAACGCAGATCGAACCCTTCTTTGTCAATCGTCCCGAAAAGGTCTTTCATGTACACCACCCCCAGCAATTGGTCCAGGTCCTCGTCGGCTACGGGATAGATCCCGTGCAGATTCCTCTGGACAATGTCTATGTTCATTTCTATGGGATCATTGATATCCAGCCATACCAGATCGCTGCGGTGAGTCATTACCGAATCTATGGTGCGGTCGCCCAGGTTGAACACCCTTTCTACAAGTTCCTGCTCCACTTCTCGGATCTCTCCATCTTCCCTGCCCTCTTCAATCAGGGCTTTTATTTCGTCTTCCGTGACCTTAGCTTCTTTCAGGTCCGAAAGTCCAAAGAGGATCATGATTCCGTGCGTGCTTTTGGTCAGCAGCCATACAAACGGGTAGGTGATCCGGCGAAAGAGCTTCATGGGTCCCAACATGGCTTTGGCTATCTTGTCGGGAGCTATCATACCCAGTCTTTTGGGCACCAGTTCTCCCACAACAAGTGTAAGGTAAGTCACTACTGTTACTATCAGCACGTTCGCTATCCAGTAAGCATGATTCTGCAATGGGTTCCAGCGGGACAGGTAAGCGGCCAGATTGTCAGAAAGTGCTTTTCCTGAAAACAAGCCGGTCAGGATGGCAATGAGCGTGATCCCTATCTGAATGGTCGAAAGGAAACGGTCATCGGCTTCCTGCCTGAATTTTCGGGACGAGACAAAGGCCATTTCGGTCATTGACAGGATCCCATTCAACAGGATTAGCAACAATATGATCATTAATTCCATATCATTTATTTCGTATCATTTTCCAGATAATGTACCCAAATACCAAAACACCCAGTCCCAGAAGCGCCCAGGAAATCTGAGAGGTATATACATGCACCTTCTCCATGAGTTGCTCCTTTGGGACAACGCTGTGCAGGGAATAACCCAGAACAGCCAGTATGGAATTCCAGATGGCGGCCCCTATCGATGTGTAAAGCACAAACCGGCCTATGGGCATTTTGGCCAGACCGGCGGGAATAGATATCAGCTGGCGCACTGCCGGCACCAGACGTCCGATCAGGGTGGAAACGTTCCCGTAACGCACAAAGTAACTCTCGGCCTTGATCATTTTCTGCTCGTTCAGCAAAAGGGCATGCCCCAGTCGCGAATTTACAAATTTATAGACAATGACACGGCCTATCCAAATGGAAAGCCCATAATTGATCAGGGCCCCGAGCAAAGCGCCCGCCGTGGCAGAAAGCACCATCAGATAAAGATTCATTTCACCGGCAGCAGCCAGATAGGCTGCAGGCGGGACAACGATCTCGGAAGGAAAAGGGATGAACGAACTTTCTATAGTCATCAGAAGCGCCACCGTCCAGTAATTGAGGTGATCGAGTGCCCACTGTATAAATGAAAATGATTCCATTAACGGTTTTCCAGAATTTCTTCCATCCGGGCCGAGGCTTTCAGTCCGTGGCCCGTCAGGGACACTACCACCTTGTCGCTTAGTGTCAGGCGCCCTCTGTATTGTTTGAGGGCCGCAACAGCAGCGGCCGAGGTGGGTTCGATGAAAACACCCTGGCGGGCCGAGGCTTTCAACGCCTCCACTATGTCACGGTCGCTGACCGTGATTACCTCGCCTTGAGTTTCCTGCACCGCCTGGATGATCTGTGTGAGCCTTACAGGGCGCCGGATGGCAATGCCCTCGGGAAGGATGGGTGCCTTGGGAAGCTCCGGCGTTTCTTCTCCCTGCAGGTAATGCTTCAACGGGCAGCAATGCTCACTCTGAACGGCCATCAAACGGGGATATTCCCCAATAATACCTGCTTTTCTCATTTCCTGCAATCCCAGCCAGACACCCAGAAACTGTGATCCGCTCCCGACCGGTATAAAAATATAACCCGGCGTTTGCCACAGGGATTGTTCCATGATCTCGTATATGATCGTTTTGGTGCCGTGCAAAAAATACGGATTCCATGTATGGGCCGCATAATAACTGTCTTTGGCCGCTTCTTCGGCCGCCCTGGCACAATCGCTGCGGTTTCCCGGCACCTTGTGAAGTGTGGCTCCGTAAGTCCTCACTTGTACGGTCTTTGCCGAGGAATTCCCTGCAGGCATGAAAATATGTGCCTCGATTCCGGCCAGTGCACTATAAGCGGCAACGGAGCAGGCCGAGTTTCCTGACGAATCTTCCACGATCCTGCGTATACCCAGTTCGCGGCATTTATTGATCATCAAAAAGGCTCCGCGGTCCTTGAAAGAACCGGTGGTCAAAAGAAAATCCATTTTTGCCCTGACCGGGACACCATAGAAGACCATGGGATGCAGCGGCGTAAATTTTTCTCCGAATGTTACCGCACCATCCGGGTCACGCAAAGGCAGGACACTGCTGTAACGCAGAAAGTTCTCAACCCCTTTGAGCTGTGAGGGATTAAATGTATAATCGTATGAAATATCCAGGAAACTGCCGCAACGGCATCGCCAGACAATATCATCTTCTGGGTACTGCGCCCCGCATGAGGGACATATGAGAGTGGCATCCATTGTTCCCTAGAACTTTAATTTTTCTCCTTCGCTGTGAGCCACTATGGCGGCTCCTGTCATATCCCCCCAGATATTGACCGATGTACGGATCATATCCAGTGGTTGTTGCACTACCAGAACCAGCCCTATACCTTCCAGTGGCAGACCGACGGCATTGAGTACAACGGCCAGCATTACCAGACCGGCCAGCGGAATGCCTGCAGATCCTACGGCAGCCATCAGGCTGGTCAGTATGACAATAATCTGCTGGACGATGGTCAGATCAATACCGTAAGCCTGGGCAATAAAGATGGCTGTCACGCACTCAAAGAGGGCAGTCCCGTTCATGTTGACCGTATTACCCAGAGGCAGGCAAAATCCGGCAATTTTTCTTGAAACCCCGGCCTTTTCCTGTATATCCCGCAGGGATATGGGAAGCGATGCGGCAGAAGAAGCCGTTGTAAAACCCGTGAGCAGGGCAGTTCCCATCATTTTCATGAATGTGAACGGATTCTTGCGGGTAAGGAGGGAAAATAACCCCGGAATGATCAATAAACCGTGTAGAAGGCAACCTCCGGCAATGATAGCAGAATAAATACCCAGACTGCCAAACATCACTCCCAGGGCTTTGGAATCGCCTGCCTGGGCTCCCACCATATTGGAAACCACACCAAACAAACCTATGGGAGCAAAGCGAATGACCAGGAACGTGATGCTTATCATTACTTCGTATATCCCGTTGAAAACGTCTGTCAGGAGTTTCTGGGTTTTATCTGTGGATACGTTTATGAAAAAGCCGAATAATATGGCAAAGAAGATTACGGACAGCATCTGGCCTTCGGCCATGGCCTGAACTATGTTGTCTGGAACAATGGCAACAATCTGGTCCACAAAGGAATTGTTCGTGGCAGCAATTTCCGTCACCGTTTCCTGCAATTGAAGGTCGACGTTTTCCCCCGGCTTGAAAAAATTAACCAGTAATAGTCCCAGAACGCAGGCAAGTAACGTGGTAAAGATGTACCAGACGAATGTCTTGCCAGCTATACGACCTAAGTCGGCTGCTTTTCCCACACTGCAGACTCCCATTATAAGGGCGCTGAAAACCAGTGGTATGACCACCATTTTCAGCCCCCTTAGGAAAAGATCTCCAGCCCATTTGGTGTAATTGATATATCCGGGAAACAGGATCCCAAACAAAATCCCCAGCAGTATCCCAATGAGGATCTGCCAGTGCAAAGCAAGTTTAAACTTACGCAATGAACCCAACAATTTCATTTTTCTCAACCATTGCACCGTTTTTGGCCGAAACCACAATTAATTTTCCGGAAGCAAGAGCCGTTACCGGTTCCATTCCATAATAGGTCTGAATGTAACAAAGAATATCGCCGTCCTTGACTTTGGTTCCTACAACAGGTTCTTTGGATTCTCCGGCAGTTGCAACTTCCCAGATAAGCTGTCCTTTTACTGCTGCCTGAACGGGTTGTGCCTTGGGATATTGTTGCAGGACCTTATCAACATCAATCTTTGGCATTTCAATGACAGGTCGTTCAATAACGATGGGTGCTTTGGCCTTTTCGCGTGCAGCTTCGAGCTCTTTTTGGAAGCGCTCTTTGGCTATGCCGCTTTTGTAGTCACGGTACTGACGGTCGTGCATGGCCAGTTCAAAAAGTTCTTCATCATCCTGCCCAAAGTTCCAGTTGTTTTCTTTCATTTCCTTTTTATACTCATCAAGAGCATCGGGGTACTGGCTTTGGGGATTGCCGGTGAAGAATTCTTTTTCCTGTTCTTTGGCCAGGTCGAGGATCTCGGGGGCCAGTTCTCCGGGGAGTTTCCCGGTATAACCCAGGATCATGTCCCAGGCATTCTTGTCTATGGTCTTCCAGCGTTCCTCACCCTTGAGCATGTGCATCAGGTTCATCAGGGCGATGTTCTTTACATACTGGCTGAAAGGAGTTACAAGCGGAGGATATCCCAGTTTGGGCCATACGTATGCTACTTCCTGGAACAACATGGTGACCAGGTCATCGAGTGTCAGTTCCTTTTTGCCTGCTGCGCGCAATGACATATTAATGGCATTGTGGAAGCCTTTCAAATCGGCCATCATGGATCCCATCATCCCGCCGGGCAATCCGCAACCTACCAGAAGCGATGTCATCACCTTGTTTCCCGGATCGATGAACAGTCCTAAAAAGTCATCAATGAAGGACTGTGTCATGGAACGGGCTTCCATATAGGCTTTCATATTGATGTCCTTGACCTTGAAACCGGCTTCTTTCAGCATGGCCTGGACGGTGATCACGTCCGGATGCACCATTCCCCAGCTCAGGGGTTCCATGGCCACGTCCACCACGTCTACGCCGGCCTTGGCCACTTCTAGCATCGAGGCCATGGAGAAACCGGGACCCGAGTGGCCGTGGTACTGCACTTTGATGTGAGGATATTTTGTTTTGATGCCGTGGGTGAGTTTTCCCAGCATGGTGGGACGGCCCACTCCGGCCATATCTTTAAGGGCAATTTCGTCCGTTCCGAATTTTACCAGTTCATCTACTACGGACAGGTAATAGTCAGAGGTATGTACCGGTGAATGCGTAATACTCAGGGCGGCCTGGGATATCATCCCGGCTTCCTTGGCATATTTGACCGAAAGTTCCAGGTTCCGGGGGTCGTTCAAACCACAGAAGGAACGAGCGATGTCCACACCCTGGGCCTTCTTGACCTTGAACATAAGCCTGCGCACATCGGCGGGTACCGGGTACATTCTAATCCCGTTCAATCCCCTTTCCAGCATCTGGCTCTGAATTCCGGCTGCGCGAAGCGGTTTGGTCCATTCGCGGACAGCCACATTGGGGTTTTCACCAAAAAGCAGGTTTACCTGTTCAAAGGCTCCTCCATTGGTTTCTACCCGGTCAAAACATCCCATTTCTACGATCAGCGGGGCAATTTGTTTCAATTGATGCACCATGGGTACGTACTTCCCCGATGACTGCCACATATCCCTGTACAGGAGACAAAATTTGATTTCCTTATTTGACATATCTACTCCATTATATTATTAAACCTGCAAACTTAATTTATTTCCGGCATATTTACATATAAATTCCGGAAAATATCAAATGAAACCCATGTTTAGGAATCATTCCGGCCAGCCCGAAAGCAAGGTTGCTTGATTTATTCAATCGTGATTGTGCCCGGAGTGCCTGTAACCCAGTCTGTCAGGGTGGCACTGAAGCTGGTGGCGGTAGCAGTGAATGTCAGGTCTATCCGGTGAGACTGACCGGAAACCGTAGTGATTGATGGGGTAATGGTTACGATTTGTTCAGGCACATTAGCAGAAGTAACTTTAATGGTTAGGGCTCCCGGGAATACTAAAATGGTCCCGAAAGAAGCAAATTCGGTGGTCAGTGCCTGGGGAGATTTTCCTGTAGACAGGTCCGCCACCACCGGAGTAGTAGCATGTTGAGCCAGGGTTTGACTGGTAACGTTAAGCGTAAGTACCGTGGGTGAAGTGGCCTTAACTGCCGTAATATTTCCCCACGCCGAAATGGCACCTGCATTGGCAGCTTTTATATAGATCTGTACCTGTGCCAGCTTGTGTGCAAAAGTCAGTGCAACAGGGATTGGATTCTGATTTCCCTGTGCAGATGCAGATGGTGCAGAAATAATATCTTCCTGACCGGTAATGGTAAAGGTGGCAACTCCGTTGGACAAGGTAGTGACAACGGAATTTTCATTTACACCGGGATAATACGCTGTAAAATGTGCATATGTGTTTTTACTACCCGGATAATATTGTGTAGGGTAAGCAGTGAAAGTTCCTGTAGTAAAGAATGAAGCCGTTGCTGTAACAGAAGAAGTTGAAGTCCAGACAGGTGTTGATTTTTTTGCAGCTTCAGCCCGTAAAAGCTGTATCCCGTCAATTTGTGTACTGGGGACACCAGATACCGAAATAATTGGTGCTCTGGTATTAATAATTCCGGCACCAAAACCAATGGGCACCTGTACCCCATCTACGGGAGGAGGATTCTTTTCGGGTGCTTCCTTGGTACAACCGAATATTAAAAGGGATACTATGAGGAATACCTTCTTCACACTGTTACGCACCAGTAACTACCAAATGATTATAAAGATCCCGACCCACCTGTTCCTGTAACCCAGTCTGTCAGGGTGGCACTGAAGGTTATGCCGCCAAGTTCCGTAAAGGTCAGGGTAATCAAATGAGCTGATCCGGCAACGGTCGTCGTCAGGCCTGATATACTGACAGTCTGTTCCGGGGAATTGGCCGTAGTTACCTTGATGGTGTTAAGGCTTCCCGGCAGAACCATTACCAGTCCCGCATCTGCAGCAGTCACTGTTGGTAAGGTAATGGGAAAGCTTCCCGATGTGCTCAGATCAGTATTCACTGGAGCGGATGCAGCTGCCAGTGCGTTCGTACTGAGTGCCAGTTCGAGGGCCGTGTCTGCATTGACTTTAATGGACGAAACTGTACCCCATTGAGTAACGGCCGTGGAAGAAGCAGCAATCACTTTAAACTGCAACTGGGTCAGTTTGTGGGCAAAAGCCAGAGCGGCTGTGACAGGTGATGCTTTGTTCCCGGCACTTACCGACGGGGCCACAATAATGTCTTCCTGTCCGGTGATGGTCCAGCTCACTTTGCCAGTCCCCATGGTACCTGAAGGATAAAACGACATGAACCAGGCATTCAGGGCTGGATTGGCATTGTAATACTGTGTTGAAGATATGGAACCCACAGATCCGTTCGTTGCCACGGTGGCTGTGGCGGCAACGGACGCAACAACCGACCAGTCAGGAGATGCGGTAATATCTGCTGCTCTCAGGATCTGAATTCCGGCAATCGGTGACGTGGGTAAACCTCCGGAAGATATTATAGGGGCACGGGTGTTCACTGGAGAAAGGCCTGCATTGAACTGAATTGGAATGGGTAAATCTTTATAGGGCAAGTCCTTAACGCAACCGGCGATGACTATCAAAGCAAGGATTGCAAGAATGATTTTTCTCATAACAGTTTATTTGAAATAAATTTCGTTTACACGCATGCATGTCAACGATATTTTCAATATAAACCGCTATTTCTTCAATGAAAAGGCTATTTTCTTCAACGAAAAGCTTAAGTAGTTCCGTCGGAGTGTTTTGCAGGAAGCTGCGTCCTGAATCAAAAAGCTTACATGTTGGCTATAATATCTGCAAATAAAAGCGCCATTTTATCTGCAGCACCATCTGCAGCTACGATCACATCGTCCCCGTCGTTTTCAAAATCATCGGCAAAATCATGTGCTTCATTGGTAATGACCGATATACCAAAAACGCGCATACCGCAGTGACGGGCTACGATCACCTCGGGAACGGTGGACATGCCGGTGGCATCGGCTCCGATGGTCTTGAAAAAGTTATATTCTGCAGGTGTTTCGAAAGTGGGTCCGGTGCTGCCTATATACGTACCGTGACGCAGGGAAATACCCCGAATTTCGGCCATATCGTCGCAGATCTTGCGCAATTCCTTATCGTAGGTGCGTGTCATATCGGGAAAACGGACCCCAAAGTCGGGGTTGTTCTCCCCTATCAGCGGATTGGGCAACAGGTTGATATGATCGCGGATAACCATCAGGTCCCCCACTTTAAAGCGGGGATTGATGCCTCCTGCCGCGTTCGAGACAAACAACGCCTTTACGCCCAGCAGTTTAAATACCCGTATGGGGAAGGTCACTTGCTCCATTCCGTATCCTTCATAGTAATGGAACCGACCCTGCATGCAGATCACATTTTTTCCACCCAGCCGGCCCCAGATCAGATTGCCTTTATGCCCGGGAGCCGTGGACATCAGAAAATTGGGAATGTCGGGATAGGGGATTACTACCTGGTCGGTAATGGAGTCGGCCAGCTTGCCCAGCCCACTGCCCAATATAATGCCGATGCCCGGCCGTTCAGGGATCCTTGCCAGTATGTAATCAGCTGACTTTTGGTACACAGATGTCTTCATTTTTTTTTCTTCTTTTTATAATCTACAACCCTGTCGGCTACTTCCTGTACTTTTTGGTAGATCTCTTCCTGACCGGGTATTTGTTGGTTTTCCATAATGATCTTCCCATCGCAGATGACGGTGTCTATACATTCCCCATTGGCCGCATAGACCAGGTTTGCCAGGAAATAGTGGTTGGGAACGAAAGATGGTTTGGCCATGTCTACAAGGGCTACATCGGCCAGAAATCCCGGGGCAACTCTCCCTGCATTGATGCGCAAGGCTTTGGCTCCGTTGAGCGATGCCACATCCATCAGTTCCTTAAGGGGAATGGCGCCCGGATCATTCCTCCACACCTTCTGCAGCAGTGCCGCAGCTTTCATGCTATCTATCATATCCAGGTTGTTGGACGAGGCACAGCCGTCTGTGCCCAGGCACACGTTGGCCCCGGCGTCCCGTAGCTCGTTGTATTTAAATTTATAACCCGAAGCGAGTTTAAGATTGGAATTGGGGTTGTGAACTGTATTTACTCCGTTGTCCCCCAGCAGTTTGATATCGTCGCTGCTCAGCCAGAGTGAATGTGCGGCAATAAGATTGGGATTCACCAAACCAAGTTTATTCAGGTATTCGGTCGGACTCATACCAAAATCGCGTTCGGCCTGGTCCATTTCTGACCTTGTCTCGGCCAGGTGCGTATGCACCGGAATGTCGTGGTCTTTAGCGTAAGCGCTTATGTAACGGAAGGACTTTTCACTAACGGTATAAATGGCATGAGGGCTAATGGCAAATGTAGTCAACGGGCTCCATTCTGCACTGGCCTTGTGGGCTTCACACATCATTTTCTTGTTCTGTTCTATGATGCTCTCGTCAAAATTGTCCAGCCATGTAAATGACTGTACGGAACGCATGCCCATTTCTTCTGCTGCGCGTTTTGTTCCGTTCAGGTGCCAGTACATATCGTTGAAAGTGGTAGTACCGGTACGGATCATTTCCACACAAGCCAGTCTGGCACCCCAGTAAACCATTTCTTCGTCCAGTTTGGCTTCATAAGGCCAGATACGTTCCCTCAGCCACTGGTCAAGGGGTACGTCTTCCCCCACGCCCCGGAACAATGTCATTGCCGAATGTGCGTGTGCATTCACGAATCCGGGAATGATTGCTTTCTGCGAACCGTCAATAATGTGGTTATATCCCTGTTTGAGAAAGGTTCCTGCCGGTTCTACACTTTTTATCTTATTCCCTTCTATCAAGACATCTTTCCGTTCCTTGTACAAAAGAACGTTAGAAATAAGAATCGTTTTCATAACGGTATATTTTGGCAAAGGTACTAAATTTTTCTTCTCCAGTTCATATACCCTATGACAGAGGCAACAAGATAAACGCCGTACAATCCGGTGGTAAACCACAAACCGGTATGGGCATAAAGAATGATTGCCAGTATGTTGGCTACTACCAGTAACAACCATTGTTCAATGACACTGCGTGTCAACAGCCAGGTGGCCACCATATTGAGTGTGGTGATGGCGGCATCCACAGCCGGAGCGGGATGATCTGTCAGAAACTTGAGTGCAACCCATACACCGCCAAAAACCACGGCTAGCAATCCGGCAGAGAACCATGCCGTGGAAGAATTCATGTGTACCGGTCTGAGTGGTGGCCGATTTTCCTGTTGTGTTTTTTTACCCCATTTGAACCAGCCGTAAAGGCTCATGCCCAGATAATAAACGTACAAACCCATAGAAGCATACAGTGCTTCGACTCCAAAAACAACAATATAGCACACAGACATGACAATGCCCACGATCCACATGGAGCGGCGGTGTTTTATTTCCAACCATACATAAAGCAGACCTGTGACGGTCCCGAATATTTCCAGGATCAGTTCCCCCATTCCCAGGTAATTTTGATCATGGCATTAAACCCGGCCTGGGGATAGAAGCCTTCGGTAAGCTCAATGGTACCTGTATCGCGGAAAGCCGCCCGGTAAGCCCAGGCACTTGCACAGTATTTTTGGTCGAGCAGGTTATCGGCAAAAAGACTTAGTGTAAATGTTCCTGCCTTGCGGGTGGCAAACGGTTGCGAAAGGATGAATCCCAGGTGTTGGTACGCCGGCAGCATGCGGTCAGGATTAGAGGTGTTGTCATAATATTGCTTTCCTACAAAACGGGCCGTAAAGGCAGCTTCCATGTTTTGTAACAGGGAACGCCCTGCGGCAAAAGGTTTTACGGCTACAAGTGCAGCAGCGGTGAAGGAGGGTGAATATATCAGGTCGGTCAGATTGTAATGTTCGGTAACCTGATCTGCCAAAGGATTCCACATATACGGATGGTCGTAAGTATCCAGATATATGGTCAGATCTTTGATCTTGTTGCGGCTCAGGCAGGCGTTTCCTTCCAGGCGCAATTGCGGGAAAGGTTGCCAGCCGGCTTCCAGTTCCACCCCCCGGCGGTAGGAGACCGGAACGTTTTCTTTGATCTCGTAGCCGGTATCGCTCTTCTTTCCTGTTGGGACCAGCTGGTTGCGGTATTCCATGGCGTAGAAATTCACACCCAGCATAAAGTGACGGGCTGTCAGCCGGTATCCTCCTTCAAAGTCATACATACGTTCGTGTTTCACGTCTTCCGTTTTCCCGGCTTTAATGGATTCTTTAATATCGCTCCTGGACGGTTCCCGGCTACCCGTGTATACAGATGCATAAATCTGGTGATCCTTTTTGATCACGGCAGTTACTCCTGCCTTTGGATTGAAAAAGTTATAAGATGATCTGTGATCCAGCAATGCTCCGTCTTTGTCCGGACCTTCCATCATCATGTTTACATGACGGTACTGCATATCACCGAAGAATTTCAGCATATTGTCCGGATCGGCTCCCAGGGGCACTTCAAACGTTCCCTTCAGGAATGTACTGAAATCATTTTTACTCCCCAAGTTCCGGTAATACTCCTGGGCATCTGCAAAATCGGGCTGTTCCAGCTGGTAAGTCATCAACCCGAAATGATACCCGTTGTAGTATGCATAATTGAGACCAAGAAGAATCTCGGAGCTATGGCGCAGAATCTCCGAGATTCTCCACCGTGCCACAGAGCTTAAAGCCGCGTAAATGTTATCCATAGAGCGACGGACAATGTAATCTCCGGCACTTTTTTCTTTGTAATTCTCGTAATACCCGTCGCCTTTGGTCATGTGCAGGGTGTTGCTTACAGAAAAGCTTCCCGTTATGTTATGGGAATAATTCAACTGAACGTGGTGTTCGGTATAATTATCGGTTTCATTAGGGTAATAGCGAACATTCCCCTGATCGTCGGTATATTCCCCGGCCGGATTGTACCTTCTGTCAGTTTCCAGCATTTCACGGGATATACCTTCCCAGGTGATGCCGGTGCACTGGTCCCCGTAAATGTAATAAGCTTTTATGGAATAGTCCGGATGGATAAAGGATAGTCTTGTAAAGAGCGACTGCAGGTTTCCCTTTCCGTTGCGGATGTATCCGTCCGTCAAATTATGCGCGTAACGGATATCCAGACTCATTCCGTTGGGCAGGAATGATTCTTTGGTCCCGATCCCGGTTCCGGCACCAATGGCCATATTCCAGGTGTTAAAAGAACCGTAAGCCAGCTCCGCTCCGGCATAAGGCCGGGGTCGTGAATACAGGGTATGCATATTTACGGTAGCTCCGAAAGCCCCGCTCCCGTTTACGGAAGTCCCTACCCCGCGTTGTACCTGTACATTTTCCAAAAATCCGCTCAATGAGGGCAGATTGACCCAGAACACTTCCTGGGATTCGGCATTGTTCAGCGTAATTCCGTTTAGATTTACCTGTATACGCGATCCTTCCGAACCACGGATACGCAAATAGGCATAGCCGCTTCCCGTACCATTTTCACCTACTACAACGGCTCCTGGCGTCATCGCCAGGGCAAAGGGCAGGTTTTGTGCAGGTGCGGTACGCACCAGATCTTCTTTGGTAACTTCCCGGTGTGCCACAGGTGAATCCTTGGCTGCCTGGGTAGCCACGATGACAATAGAATCCAAATTTCTTACTTCTTGTGCTGTTGTAATGACAGGGGCCAGCAGCAAACCCGCAATAATGATTTTTTTCATAATTTTTTCCTCCGCCGGTATTATCCGGATCAGGTTCAAAGGGTATTATCTCAGCCCGTTACCGGGCACCCCTGGAACATTATTATTTTAAAGATATTTTATAAACACGGGGCCAGTATTTCCCCGTAATCCATATACTTTTTGTCTGAGGATCGTATGCGATCCCGTTGAGCACATCTGTAGCCGGCCCGCGCAGTGATGCGGGCAGCAACCCTTTAAGGTCTATAACACCGGTCACTTTTCCTGTCCCGGGATCTATGCGTACAATCTGGTCGCTCATGTAAATGTTAGCCCATATTTCTCCTTCTATGTATTCCAGTTCATTCAGGTAATCCACCCTGTTGCCTTCCATGGTCACATTGACAGATCGTTTGTCAAGCAGGGTTTCCGGATCCAGAAAATAAAGGACAGAACTCCCGTCGCTCATGATCAGTTCCTTTCCGTCTGTCGTAAGACCCCAACCTTCCCGGTTGTACCGCCGGGTTCCCAATAACCTGAAAGTTTCTGCATCATAAATGAAACATGTCTTTTCTGTCCATGTGAGCTGGTATATCATGCCGTTCAGGATGCATGCTCCCTCTCCAAAATACCGGCTATCAAGAGCATGTGAGCGCAGGACACGTCCCGTAGCCACCTCTACCTGTGCGATCATGGATTGACCGTATTGTCCGGTACTTTCGTAGAAATGACCATCATAATAGAAGAAACCCTGGGTGTAGGCACTGATATTGTGCGGCAATACGTCCTCTATTTTATAGCCATACCTGGGAATGACCGAGGCCGTACCGGCAAAGAGCGCCGCAAGCAGCAATATCTTTATGTACACTTTCTGTTTCATTTAGTAAGCGATTCCTGGTACAGGAGGGCAGCTGCAATAAAGGAGCGGAACAACGGAGCGGGCTTTTCCGGTGTGCTTTTGAGTTCGGGATGGAATTGCACGCCTATGAAAAATGGATGACCGGGGATCTCTATGATCTCTACAAGCCCTGTTTCGGGATTCCTTCCTGTTGCCCTCATGCCAGCCTTTTCCAGTGTATCTAAATAACAATCATTCAATTCGTAACGGTGCCGGTGCCTTTCCTGTATTATCTGCCTTCCGTATATCCTGAAGGCAAGAGATCCTCGTTCCAGCTTGCACTGGTAGGCTCCAAGCCTCATCGTGCCCCCTTTGCTGGTAAGGCGTTTCTGATCTTCCATCAGGTCGATCACCGGAAACTCGGTCTTAGGCACAATTTCCACACTTTCTGCCTGGGGTATCCCCGCCACGTTGCGGGCAATTTCAATTACTGCCATCTGCATGCCCAGACAGATGCCCAGGAACGGGATACGGTGCTCCCTTGCATACTTACAAGCAAATATTTTGCCATCCGTACCGCGGGACCCGAAACCGGGTGCCACCAGGATGCCTTTCATTCCCGCAAGTTTCTCATCTACATTGTTTTCATTAATATGTTCACTTTGTAGGGGATGCACCTTCACTTTGGTATCGTTGGCTGCTCCGGCATGAATGAACGATTCCAGTATGGATTTGTAGGCGTCCTGTAATTCCACGTATTTTCCCACCAGAGCAATATCTACCTTGCGAGCGGGATGATAAACCCGGTCAATGAACTGCTTCCAGGCATCGAGGTTGGGTTCTACCTTGTTGTCAATTTTAAGCAAGTCCAGCAAAATCCCGTCCAGGTTCTGGCGCTTGAGGTTCAGGGGAACTTCGTAAATGCTTTTCTGGTCAATGGATTCAATTACGGCATGGGGACGGACATTGCAAAACAGGGCTACCTTTTTACGCAAGGCAAGCGGCAATGGTCTTTCTGTGCGGCACACAATGATGTCGGGGTTGACCCCTTCCTGTTGTAATTGCCTTACCGAGTGTTGTGTGGGCTTTGTCTTCAGTTCTTTGGCAGCTGCCAGGTAGGGAACCAGTGTCAGATGTATAACGGCACAGTTCTCTTCCGGGAGTTCCCATTGCAGCTGGCGTACGGCTTCTACAAACGGAAGGGATTCTATGTCGCCTACCGTTCCCCCGATCTCGGTAATGACTATGTCGTATTTACCTGCTTTGCCCAGCAGGAGCATACGGCGCTTGATCTCGTCGGTTATGTGCGGAATGACCTGCACAGTTTTGCCCAGGTAAGCTCCTTCCCGTTCTTTGTCAATGACTGTCTGGTAAATTTTACCTGTGGTCACATTGCTTGCCCTGGTGGTATAAACGCCTAAAAAGCGCTCATAATGACCCAAGTCGAGGTCTGTTTCGGCTCCATCTTCGGTAACGTAACATTCACCGTGTTCATAGGGGTTCAGAGTTCCCGGATCTACGTTTATATAGGGATCAAACTTTTGGATTGTAACCTTTAATCCCCTGGCCTGTAGTAATTTAGCAAGAGACGCTGCTATGGTGCCTTTTCCTAAAGAAGAAGTCACACCTCCGGTTACGAAGACATGTTTTGTTGCCATCAGATAGTTTTTTCAAACCGCTAATGTAAGGACTTTTTTTTAACTTTGCGATTGCGGAGGGCTGTCCCATCGCTCTTTTCCGTTAGGAAAAGGGAGGAAAGTCCGGGCAGGAAAGGGCAGGATCCTGTGGAAATCACAGCTGGTCGTAAGATCAGGGATCGTTTGACAGAAAATAACCGCCCGTGTCTTCGGATCCGGGTAAGGGTGAAAAGGCGGGGTAAGAGCCCACCGTGACGGCCGGTGACGACCGTTGACGCAAGCACCGATCCCCTGCAAGGTCAAGTATACCGGCAATATTAGGGCTGCTCGTCCTATGCCGGGGGGTAGGCTGCTTAGATAAATGATGGGAGTTGGACAGAACCCGGCTTACAGGCCCTCCGTTTTTTTTCAAATTAAAACAAACGGGGATGATCTTCCTCCAGCTTACGGAGTATGGTCCCTATGATGGCTTCGCGGTACATTCTGGAACGAACCTTTATATGGTACTTTTCACAAAAATGGTCTATAACTGCCATTTCCCGGTCATTAAAACTTAAAACCGTTTTGTGGATACGAGGGGGAGTCTTTTTTTTCAAAACAGTTTACTTTGTTTATTCCGCTCCTGCAGAAGTTCCATGTAATAACGTGTTTCGGGCATATCAAAGGTTTTCTGTGACAGTTCCAGCCACTTGCCGGCCAATTCAAAATTTCCCTGCATCTCGCAAGCCAGTGCCAGGTTGAAAGCGGCACAGGCAATTTCTTTTACGTTGGGTCCTTCCAGAAGTTCAAGCCAAATGTCCATGGCTTTATCCCATTCGAAGGCCAAGGCATGATCGTATGCCTTGTTCCAGGCTCTTTTATCATATACGAAAACCACCCTGTCTTGCGTTTCCCACTGGTCCACAAATGATCGTGCAGTACGCTCACCTAGGTAAACGGCTGCTTTCTGCAAGTCCACAAAAGCGTTTTTAGGGATGGGTATTGTTTCCTGATCGTTCTGGATCCAAAACTCCCAGGCAACTGTATCCCTTATGGGAATATACTGAATGAAACGTACCTGTTCTGTATCGTAAACACGTACCACCGATAATAGGGGGACAATCAGGTATAGGTCCTTTGCCTGAAAGCCGCCAATGGTCACGCTGTCTACCATAAAAAGCAGGTCTGTTCCCGTTTCGAGGGCAAGACGGTGTACGTAATCCGGCTGATCCAGGGTTCCGAGCGGCTCGGATCCGCAATAATGGCTGAACAAGGGCACCGATCCTTTAGGCAGTAAGGCCTGAGAGGCGATCCCATCAGCAAAGGCCTGGGCAAATCTGTTCAATAATACCGAATCGGTCATAGATACCGAATCGTATTGGGGAGTAAATACGGCCATGTTCCTTCCCAGAATATTCAGGGGTCTGGTAGCAGGAAGCCTCACATCCACTTCCATGATGTTGATCATTGGGCCGCAGGCGCCGGTTATCAGCAATAAAGCAAGCAAACCTATTGTACGTATGGCTTTCATATGATCATTTTTTTAATGTTTCTATGTGTGCATCCCGCCGCATACCGGTATCACCTGTCCGCTCACATAAGAGGAAAGGTCCGAGGCAAGGAAGAGGCATACGTCGGCAACATCGCCGGGCGTACCGCCCCTGCGCAGCGGTATGGTATCTATCCATGCTTTCCGGACAGCTTCTGATAGCTGGTCAGTCATGTCGCTGATAATAAAACCGGGAGCAACGGCATTGGCGCGAATCCCCCTGGGACCAAGTTCTTTGGCTACCGATTTTGTGAGTGCAATAAGGCCCGCCTTGGAAGCAGAATAATTGGCCTGTCCGGCGTTTCCGGAAAGACCTACAACAGAGCTCATGTTAATGATGCTGCCACCTTTTTGCTTCACCATCAGTGGAGCAGTGGCATGTATGAAATTGAAAGCAGATTTCAGGTTTACATCCAAAACCATATCCCATTGCTGTTCGCTCATACGTAGAATGAGCGTATCGCGGGTAATGCCGGCATTATTAACCAGGATATCAATCCTGCCGAATTCCTGCACCACCTGGGTGACCACCTGGTGGGCATCCTGGAAAGAAGCTGCATTTGATGCATAAGCGACCGCTCTTACTCCGCATGCCTCAATTTGTGCTATGGTTTCATTGGCTTGTTCGTCTACCTTCAGGTCTGTAAAAGCAATATCGGCCCCCTGTCCAGCCATTCTGAGGGCAATGGCTTTACCTATGCCTCGGGCTGCACCCGTAATCAACACTTTCTTGTCTTTGAGTAATTGCATCATAATATAATATTTTATTGTTTATCAATTATTTGAGCATGCAGATCGTATGCATCTGCGTTAACGATCCGGACTTCCGCAAAGGAACCCGGCTTTACTTCCGGCGCATTCTCCAGGATCACGTAACCATCTACTTCGGGCGCCTCGTATTGCGATCTTCCCAGGATCATCACCTTGCCGGAAAACCGGACGGCAGATCCTTCCGGACTTTCTTTAGTGATGGCATAATCTGCCAGAATACTGCAAACACTTCCGATCCTGGATTTATTGCAGGCTAAGGAGATATCCTTTTGCAACTCCATCAGCCTGTTATAACGTTCCTGCTTGATTTTCAACGGAATCCGGTCTTTCAGGTGTAGCGCCCCGTATGTACCTTCCTCACGGGAGTACATGAAGGCACCCATCCTTTCAAACCTGGCCTCCCTAACAAAATCCAGCAATTCACCAAATGCCTGTTCATCTTCCCCAGGGTGTCCTACCATCAAGGTGGTGCGCAGGTAAATACCAGGTACGAATGTACGAAAATCTTCTATCAATTGCAGGGTTTCTGCTTTTGTTGTGTTCCTGCGCATGGCTGTCAGCACCTTGTTGGAAACGTGTTGAAGCGGAATATCAACGTATTGGCATATTTTAGGTTCGTTTGCCATGAGTCTGAGCACATCCAGGGGAAATCCCTGCGGATAAGTATACAACAACCGGATCCTGCCAATATCTTCGATCAGGCACAGGGCTTCCATCAAATGGGCAAGCTCCCGTTTTCCTGTCAGATCCAGTCCGTAGTAACTTGTGTCCTGTGCTACCAGGATCAGTTCCCGAACTCCCTGTCCGGCAAGGAAGCGAGCCTCGGCTATCAGCTCATCTTTGGGTCTGGAGCGGTGATTTCCGCGGATCAGGGGAATGGCGCAGTAAGCACAGCCCCGGTCGCATCCTTCGCTTAGTTTCAGGTAAGCGTAATGAGCCGGGGTGGAAATCAGCCTCTCGGTTGCCAGGCGTGGATTATACTGTACTCCCAGGTGAGCCGTAACAAGGTGGATATCGTCCACGCCAAAGAATGCATCGACCTGGGGCATTTCCTTTTTAAGTTGGTTTTTATATCGTCCGGACAGACAACCCATGACCAGTACCTGCCCTATGCGACCTTCTGCTTTTGCTTGCAGTGCCTCTAAGATGTATTCGATGGATTCTTCCTTTGCGTCGTGGATAAATCCGCAGGTATTGATCACCAGAGCATCCAGCGGATAGTCTTCTTCTGTGGCATCGGGAATAATTTTCCATCCTCCGGCTTCCAGCTGACGCATGAGGTGTTCACTGTCTACCCTGTTTTTGGAGCATCCCAGGGTACAGACCGATAACCTTCCCGGCTTCCTGCGATGGGTCTGCACTATTTCTGCGTTGTGTGCTTGATCACTGGCCTGGGAGCCCTGGCTGCCGCTGGCTTAGTCGCCCTGGCTGTAGATTTTGATGTATTGGCGACGGATCTTGCCGGCTTGGCAGGAACTTTTGCCTCGGCTTTTGTTTCGGCTTTTACATCGGGCTTGATCTCTTCTGCAGGTGATTCCGTTGCATCTTCGGCAGCTTCTTCCGCAGGGACCTCAAAGTCCAACGCATCTGCCGATCTGAGCACATTGTACCAATCCAGTACCTTTTTCATGTGCGAAGGATAAAAGCGGTCCCTGTCATACTCGGGGATGACTTTTTCAAAGAAAGCAGCCATTGCAGCCGGATCCTTTCCAGGAACGGGTGCCTGTTCTTGTTGCAGAAAGTCTTTCATACGGATCAGAACGTCCTGCAGTTTTAACTCGTCATTGGTTTGCGTATATACAGATATGTCTGATAAAAATGTCATGCGGGCACTGGGGCCCATCCATTTTCTTTTTCCGTCGGCCAGAGATTCCACCACAATGCCTCCGTTACTATGTACAAGGTATCGGTACAGCCCGGGTTGTCCTCCTATGGACAGGATTTTTGCTAATTCAGTTTTCATTATGGTTGTTTGTAAGGTTCATCATATATTGGTGCACTTGCAGAACACGCGGCAGCAAAGGCTGTTTATCGTCAGATACGATCACGAAATCCGCATGTGCTTCTCTTTGCGCGTCGGTCCATTGCTTGTTCATCCTGTCCAGTACGGACTGCAAATGGGCATTATCCCTGCCGGCAGCTCTCCACAGACGCAGTTCTCTGTTGGCCGATACGGTAAGTACCCTTGTCGTGTGAAAAGGTGGGTCCATTTCAAGCAGTATGGCGCTTTCAAAGATCACATAAGGAGCTTTGGCAGATGATGCCCATTTCATAAAATCCCTTACCACGTAAGGGTGAACAAGCATGTTGACTTTTTTGAGCAATTGTTGGTTGCTGAAAATAAGCAAAGCCATTTTACGAATATCGGGTTTTTCATCCCTATAAATATCCGGACCAAACAATCCGGTAAGTATTTCTTTAAGATCCGGATCGTCCCGGTATAATTGTTTTGTACGGGCATCGGAATCGTAATAGGGAATGCCCAACGCACTGAAGATCCGTGTGACATAACTTTTACCGCTACCTATACCCCCTGTAATGCCAAGTGTAATCATAACCGGTTAAGTATTAGTAACGGTTTTGGATGATCCCGTCAACGAATTGCGGGGTAAGAAGCACATGGCTTATCATAGCGGGGGCTCCTTCCAGAGACGGTATGATCTTTCCGCAGTCTTTCTTGGTGAATTCGTTGTAATCGACCACTAAAGCAAGGCTCCGGGCATTGATGTTCGCGGCTTCCTCAAAAGGGCAGCGGAATTGAAGGGTAACCACATCGGGCAGTATGATCAATTCCCTGCGGTAAGGTACATTGCGGGTGGTAACCGCAACCTCGAAGCTCAGTTCTACGTAGCGTTTGACCATGACTTCGTAAGTGACCTCTGTCTGTGAAAGGCGTGTATTTACGGGAATTTCCAGCCGGGTAATGCCTTCCACCGTCTGATCCAGGTTACCCAGAGATACTTTGCGGGTTTTGACCTCCTCTATCATTTCCAGGTAAGGTTCCCCAGCATAGACAAGAACACTGTCCGGGTAGATCCTGACAGGCTGAAAGGACATGTATTGTGGCTTGTACGAGATATCCGAAATAAATCGCACAGGGACCTTTCTGTAATGGACCTGCCCGTATTCCAAGTGTATGGTATCGGTCAGGATGGTCTCGAGCTGAAGATCGTTGCCCAGGGCATCATTGACCAGATTGTGAATATTATCGGCCAATAGATAAAACTGATCCTTTCTGTCGGGATATTCGCGCATCAGGGTTTTGTCGGCAAATATCTTTATAGAGGGAACTTTTTTCCGCCATGCATGACGGATGATATAAAAACCCCTGGCGGTTCCCCTTACAAAAAGGGTATTGTCGGCCTGAGACAGATCGGTACGTCCTTCCAGGTTGGTAGCAACTTCGAGAGGAAAACGAAAGTAAGAGGTGTACTCATTTGACAATGTGTACACTACCCACAGGAAGAAGGCTGCGATTATACACAGCAAAAATACCAATCTGGACCGTTTCATAGGCCATACTCTCCCGGCAACCGGTTAATTGCTTTGCTGCAGATCGGACGAATCCTTAACTAAAGTGGATTTGTCCACCCTGATCTTAACATTTGTATCTACTTCCAGCAACACATAATTGTCTTTTACCTCGGCAATAGTCCCGTAAATACCCCCGGCAGTAATAACCTTTTCTCCCTTTTTCAGGCTGTCACGATATTCTTTCAGTTCTTTCTGGCGCTTTTTTTGGGGACGGATCATTAAAAAATACATTACCACAAAAATGGCAACCATCATTATTAAAAATGTCCAGTTACCACCTTTTGCGGCTGTTGCTGTAGTTTGTTCCTGTAAAATTACTAATGCATTCATTGTTTTGTATTCGTTATTAAATATATGAACATTTCTCTACAAGTCCCCTGCCACGTTTAACGATACGGCCTTCCTCAGTCAGAAATTTTATCACCTTGTCCAGGACACCGTTCACGAACGTTTTGGAATTGCCGGTACTGTAATATTTGGATATTTCTACCATTTCATTGAGTGTAACCTTAATGGGTATTTGAGGAAAAGCTACTGCTTCAGCCACTCCCATAATAATAAGAATGGAATCTGTTGCAGCGATCCTTTCCAGGTCCCAGTTCTCGGCAAACTTTTCTATATAGCCCACATACTCTTTGTAATTCTGCAGGGAGTAGGCCAGGAGACCGGTTGCGAAAACCTTGTCATCATTGTTGTTGAACAGCGGAGGATGCTTTAAAGTTCCGGTTTGCGATTTAAGTTCTGCCATTTGTGCCAAAATAACATTACATACGTAAGCTACATCATCTGCCCAGTAAAGGCTCTGGTCTTCCAGCAGATTATAAAGATCCTGGTCTTCGTCTGGTTGGGTACTGAAAAAATCCTGCAGCAACTTCATGTCCCGGTCAAAATCAGGCTCCTGCTGATTATTCATATACTCAATAAAATAAGGTTCTTCCTTTAACTGTTCATACAAATTCCTGATATAGCTTCTTTGCGATGCCCAGTTCAGACCGTGCCGACGAGCCTGTTCAAGCTCCCTGTCGTTTTCGAGGACTGCTATGACCTTGTTGTTGACAAAACGCATATTGGGATTGGATTCTTCCTCTGAAGGATGGTATTTTTGCAGTCCAATATCTATCCTTTCCTGTGCATAGCGGGCCAAAGCTGTAGGCAGAGAAAGTAACAGAAAATACAATTGCCTTGTTTTTTCCAGGCTCACTATGAGTTCTTTTTCTGCCGCCGCCTGATCAAAACTCTGTGAATGAACGCTGCTAAATAAAAGTTTAAAAACCTTGACACGAATAAATCGCCTGCTGAGCATATCTCATAAATCAAAAGAATCTCTGCAAATATACAGTTTTAAAGCAAATATATTTTATATTTGTGCATATATAAATAAATAACACCTATGTATTTTGAAGATTATGACCGTTCCTCCAGGTCTGAACATAGTGGAGAAGATGTTTTTTCCAAACCCATACGTGCCGGCAAAAGAACGTATTTTTTTGATGTAAAAACAACAAAAGGAAACGATTACTATTTAACTATCACGGAAAGTAAACGTCGTGTAGATAAAGACGGGCGGTTTTCATACGAAAAACATAAAATTTTTCTATACAAGGAAGATTTTGAAAAATTTACTGAAGGACTGGAAGAAGTCGTCAAATTCATTAAGGAACGGATTCCCGTAACTGAAGCCAGGCCCACCGATTTTACCAATGTTAATTTTGACGATCTGAACAAGGACGAATAAAATTCGTCACTATATTTCAATAGACCGCATTTCAACAATGCGGTTTTTTTATTCTCCCTTAAACACCAAATACACCGCTGCTATAAGCAGGAAAAACGCCAGAATGTGATTCCATCTGAATTGTTCTGTTCTGAAAACGGCCAGCGTAAATACGGTGAACACACTGAGTGAGATCACTTCCTGGATGACTTTCAGCTGAATGAGCGACAATGGTCCGCCGTTTCCGATATAGCCTATACGGTTGGCCGGAACTTGGAAACAGTATTCGGCAAATGCTATACCCCAGCTGATCAGGATAATGGCAATCAGGGGCAATGACTGGAACCATTTCATGGTGGCAAATTTCAGATGTCCGTACCAGGCAAAGGTCATAAAGACGTTGGAAAGTATGAGCAATAAAACGGTGTAGAGTGTTTTCATTATGTTTACATTTTGGGTGGACACGATGCACGCGTCATGGGTATCAAAAAAACCCCTGAACGTGCAGGGGTTTCATGTTCCAATGTGTCAATTATTGGGTAGAACAGGCTCCGCAGGTGCTGTTGCTTTAGCGGCGGCCGGGATATTGTTTCAGGGCTTCTTCCAGACAGTCCATGGCGTTGGCAATATCTTCCTTTTTAAGAACATAGGCAATGCGCACTTCATTGGTTCCTTTGCCGGGAGTGGCATAAAACCCTGCAGCGGGAGCCACCATGACGGTCTGGCCTTTGTAGCTGAAGCTTTCCAGGAGCCATTTGGCAAATGTATCAGAATCGTCAATCGGCAGGCGGGCCGTTGTGTAAAAAGCGCCCATAGGCATAGGGGAATAAACGCCTTCGATCTTATTCAACCGATCTATCATCAGGTTCCTTCTATCGATATATTCTTGTTTTACGGCATCGAAATATTCCTGAGGAGTATCAAGTGCACCTTCGGCTGCCATCTGTCCCACAGCGGGTGCACACAAACGTGCCTGGGCAAAACGGAGAACGGCACTCATCACTTCCTTATTGTGGGAAGCAAGACATCCGATGCGGACACCACAAAGGCTGTAACGTTTGGATACCGAGTCTATCAGGACCACATTCTGTTCGGCTCCGGGGATATGCATACAGGAAAAATGAGGTTTATCTGAATAGCAGAACTCCCTGTACACTTCGTCAGAAAGCAGGAAAAGCTGATGTTTTTTTACAATCTCACCCAATTGCAGGATGTCTTCTTTTGTGTATAGTGTTCCGGTAGGATTACCGGGACTGTTTATAAGTATGGCTTTCGTCCTGGGGGTGATATATTTTTCCACCTCTGACATGGAAGGCAGGGCAAAACCACTTTCAATGGTAGTGGTTACGGGAACGAATTTCACTCCTGCCAGCATGGCAAAAGTGTTGTAATTTGTGTAAAAGGGTTCAAAAACAATAACTTCGTCGCCAGGATTGCAGCAGACTTTAAGAGCAACCTGTAAGGCTTCGGATCCACCTATTGTAACTATGATCTCCTCGTAGGAAAGATTTATGTTCACTCCCTGATAATACTTCGCCAATCCCCTGCGGTATGATTCAATACCTGCCGAATGCGGATACGAGACCAACTTAAGGTCGATATTACGTATGGCATCAAGCGCCTCTTTCGGTGAAGCTATATCGGGTTGGCCAATATTCAAATGATACACTTTAATTCCGCGTTTTTTTGCCGCCTCGGCATAAGGGACCAGCTTTCTAATGGGAGAAGCCGGCATTTTCCTTGACAATTCAGATATACCTAACATAGTGACTTTTGATTTGTAAAATTAATTTGCAAATATAAAGGATTCTTTAAACAAAAGACAATCTATTGTGATAAATCGAGAACATTCCCTTTTTATCGGGATATCCCTGATATTTTTTTACTTTTGTTGATTAATCCAAATATATATCGGATGTCAACGTTTAGACATAAAGCATTGACAGATTTTCCATCCCACAGGATGGAACGTTTCTGCGTTGAAACGAAACCTGTTTCCTCATTTTTCGGTCAAAATGTCTTTGACCTGAAAACGGAAAACGTAAGGGATCTGGTCCATCTTTTGATTGAAGAGAGAAAAAAAGCCAACAAGCTGGATGCATTGCCGGAAAAAGCAGCGGCTTATTCTGCCAGTGTTATGCCCTTGATGGAACGTATCCGCAATTATGCCGATCATCTGGAAATGATCGTTGAAGATGAATTATGGCCAACGCCAAAATACAGGGAATTGTTGTTCCCCCGATGATATGAACGATCTGGAAGCCGCAAAATACAGCCAGCGAGGTGTTTCCTCATCTAAAAGTGAAGTGCACGATGCTCTGGAAGGGACCACCCGGGGACTGTTTCCTCGGGCATTTTGCAAAATTATACCGGATATTCTGACGGGAGATCCGGATTACTGCCTTGTCATGCATGCCGACGGGGCAGGCACCAAATCCTCTCTGGCCTATTGTTACTGGAAAGAAACGGGAGACCGGAGCGTATGGGAGGGAATTGCCCAAGATGCCATCGTCATGAACCTGGACGATTTGCTGTGTGTGGGCATCACCTCGGATATCCTTCTGAGTTCCACCATTGGGCGGAATAAACGGCTGGTGCCCGGAGAAGTTATCGGGGATCTTATTCAGGGAAGCCAGCGCTTCTGTGAAAAAATGCAGGAACTGGGGATCCGCCTGGAACTTACCGGAGGCGAAACTGCCGATGTGGGGGACCTGGTACGTACTGTAATCGTTGACAGTACTGTCTGCGCCCGGATCCGTCGTAAGCTGGTCATAGACAATTCCAGGATAGAACCCGGAGATGTGATTGTGGGACTATCGTCTTTTGGACAGACCAGCTATGAAGAAACATACAACAGCGGCATGGGCAGCAACGGGCTCACCAGTGCAAGGCATGATGTATTCAGCCGCATAGTTGCCCGTTCTTTTCCCGAGAGCTACGATGACGGGATCCCGTCACAGGTTGCTTATTCCGGAAATAAGAAATTGACCGACATTGAACCTGTCACCGGAATGACTTACGGCAAACTGGTGTTGTCCCCTACCCGCACTTATGCACCGGTCATAAAAGAGATCCTCCGTTCGCACCGCCGTTTTGTACACGGTATGGTGCATTGTACCGGAGGCGGTCAAACCAAAGTGCTGCACTTCATTGACCGGATGCATGTGATCAAGGACAATATGTTCCCGGTTCCTCCGCTTTTTTCAGAAATACAAGCGATCAGCGGCACATCATGGAAAGAAATGTATACTGTTTTTAATATGGGACACCGGATGGAATTGTACGTTCCCCGGAAAGCGACTCCCGACCTGATCTCTATTGCCGGCACCTTTGGACTTGAGGCAAAGATCATTGGAAGAGTAGAACCATGGCACGGCAGAAAGGTAACCATAGAGAGTCCCTACGGAAAATTTGCGTATGACAAGGATAAGTGATCCCTTAAAAAAGGTCTGGATGTTATTTCTCCTTGGCGGAGGGCTTCTGTCAGGCAGCTGCGGTAACAGCAGGGAAAACATCCCCCACCGGCTGCCTGTTATAGAGGAGATCCTGGGCGATACCGCTTCGCAGGACTACATAGATCCGACGGGTTACCCCGGGAACAGGGAAATGTTGCCTATCGGGATCTTTGGCACGTCAATGGAGGATCTGCAGCTGGCCGAGACCTTACTCGGGCTGGATGAACATGACAACATTACCGGGATGCCGGGTACGGACGGGATAAAGGATTTTGCCGGAGAACATTTCGAGTTTGTGTGTGCCCCGCCGGCCGCTGATTCTGCCCGTGTGGACATGATCCGCAATATAGCCGGGTTATTCCGGTGGAATGACGACCGTCCCCCGGTCAAGGCTTTGGTCGTTGCCAGCGACCTGGCTACCGTGGAGGTATGGAAGGACTTACAGGACCTGGTGAAGTTCTGCAAACCAGAAGTGTGTACTTTTAATGTATTGCAGGCTGGAATTAACAAGGCATTGGAATATGTCCGGAATTATCATGGTGACAGGAACAACCAGGTTACCATAGGTATCATAGCCCCTGCCGAAACCTTTTTACTGAAGGCCTATGATTGCCTGACAGAAGATGTGGCTGTCGCCTCCCAGGTCTTTTCTGCCGATACCATGCCTTCTCTGATCCATCCCCAATACAGGATCCGGCGGGACCTGATAAGGGCTTATCATTTTAATTACAGCAACGGAGGCATGAACTACAGGGGATCCCGTTATTACCCTTCTTCTATGGAAGTAAAATCCATGGATAATGCCGTGCGCTATGCCGTGACCTCCCTGGTGGAACAGTTACTCAACGGCAGCCACCCGCGTTTGAAGTACATCATCTTAGGGGACAATACACTGCTAAACTACAAAGACATCATCCTTGAATCGGTAACATCTCTGAGAAATTTTCGCAAAGATAACCGTTACGTTTACCGACACATCATTGACCCCGAGGTGGTCTTGATTGAACCACATAAAGAGGCCGCCATACAGCTTTACAGATGTCTGCGACAGAACCGGCTGGCTGCTTTCCGCACTACACCTTCCTGCATAAGGATATATGCACCTGAAAAACCTGATCTTACAAAATACCCATTGCTCAATGTATGTATCAACAATTGATAACAGCGTTCTTGAATCATTACCCCGTGTGGAACTCAGGGGACAGATAAATCTTGTAACTACAAAACACCAAGTTCAGAAAGCTGCCGAATACCTGTCCCAGCAAAAAATTCTGGGATTTGATACCGAAACAAAACCGAGATTTTCATCCGGGAAGATGCACATGCCTGCCCTGCTGCAGTTGTCCACAGACACCCGCTCTTACCTGATCCATTTGAAAAAAACGGGACTTCCCGGGGAATTGCTCTCCATACTGAGCAATCCAGACATTATCAAGGCCGGAGCTGCCGTCAGGGATGATATCCTTGGACTCCAGCGTTATGCTTCTTTCGATCCGGCCGGATTCGTAGATTTGCAGGAATTGGCGCAGGAATACGGTATTATTGAAAAAAGCGTTAAAAAATTATCGGCTATTGTTTTAGGTAAAAAAGTGAGCAAATCACAACAGATAACCAACTGGGAAGCCTTTCCCCTCTCAGACGCCCAGGCCCGTTATGCGGCAACAGATGCCTATGTGTGTTACTGTATATACCGTGAACTGATGGAACATAGTGAAGAAAAGAAATCTCCCAGGCAGCGCATGTATGAGGAAGTTCTAGCAGGAGCGACTGCGCTTATGCAGGATGAACCCGATATAGTGGCCAATATGGCCAATGTAAGTGCGTTGATCAAGGACGTTTTTAAATTCTGGTGGGTTGGTTTTTACAGGGTGGACAACGCTTCCCGGGAGCTGGTGCTGGGCCCTTTTCAGGGTCCTATTGCCTGTACACGGATCTCTTACGGGCGGGGTGTATGCGGAACATCGTGGAAAAACCGAAAAACCATAATCGTTCCGGATGTTGAAAAATTTTCCGGGCACATCGCCTGCAGTTCCCGGTCCCGTTCCGAGATCGTGGTACCCCTGTTTGACAGGCAGGAAACTGTAAGGGCCTTACTGGACATAGATTCAGATAAACTTAACACATTCGACCAAATGGATAGGAAGTATCTGGAAGAACTTGCCGGGCTTTTCAAAAATATTTACTAACTTTGCAGTCCTTTTAGTTAGGAGCTGGTACCCTGGCCGAGTGGTTAGGCATCGGTCTGCAAAACCGAGTACAGCGGTTCGATTCCGCTGGGTACCTCTAGGAAAATATGAAGGCGAACCAATGTCCCAGAGTGGACAGTATCAGTAAGGTCAGCCAAATCTTTGAGCCGAATAATCGTCTTTCTGAAAACAACGACGTGATGAGTATCGACACCGGGATCATCAGGGTGGGAATATAATCCGGGGCATACGTGGGATACAGGATAACCACAGCAGCGGAAAAAAACATATACCAGAATATAGATCCGTAAAAACGCGAAATATTCACCGTTGTGGTAGTATCCCTGCGCACCAGTCTGATAAACAACGATAGCAGGACAAGTAAAGTCAGCACCGCTGTCATTACAATCTGTGCTATGGTGAATGATGAAAAAGTCACAGCAGGATCCCACCCTCCGAAATGCTCCCATGTCTGCTTCCAGTATTGTTCCACATCCTTGTCCAGGAACCAGAACAGGGCCGAGACCAGGAACAGCGGAACTACAATTCCACCTGTAAAGGCCAGTGTATCTTTTACCGATACTTTGGCAAGACGAATAAACCCGATGGTAAAAGGTATCAATAGAAAATAAGCGGGGAAGTACAACAACCCGGCACAAGTAATAAAAAAAGCGCACAAAAAGGGTCCTGAACGGGTCATCGATACATACGCAGAGTAAACCAGCATATAAGTGGCCGCTGCGGCAAATAGTGCAGCAGCCGGTGCCCGCACATTATCATAGGTTTGTGGACAACATGTTACGAGCCACACGTAACAGACGATGATCCACTGGGTCCTTTGGGGCAGCAGGTTGTAACGGTCATTGAGCAGAGATAAAATCAATCCCGCCCCTAATATCAGGAACAGGGAAAACAAATGCATGTGCCAGGGGTAACCGGATTGAACCGTATAATGATAAATAGTACGTAATACGACCATAATAAACAGGGAAAGGAAAGCCGCCCCGGATACGCTTCGTCTGATATATTGGATCATTTTTTACTTGTTTATCATGTTTATCAAATCCTCTCCGATGTCTTTTCTGTAATACATATTGCGGTAAGATATGTATGACAACTGCCTGTAAGCCTTTTCGCGTGCTGCTTTAAGTGTAGATCCGGACGCTGAAACTGCCAGTACGCGCCCACCTGCAGTCATTGTCTCCTGAGCCGAGGTTGTCCCCATATGAAAAACAGTGGCATCCCGGACTTTTTCCAGACCTTTGATCACATATCCTTTGGAATATGTATCGGGATATCCTCCCGAAACCCCTACTACAGTAACACAATGGTTGTTTTTTGCCACTAAAGTTTCTTCCCCAAGTGTCCTGTTTTTCAGAGACATGCACGCACTTGCCAGATCCCCTGCAAGCCGCATTACGACAGATTCCGTTTCGGGATCGCCCATTCTTACATTATATTCGATTACATAAGGTTCACCTTTACAATTCATAAGACCGAAAAATATGAACCCGCGATAATCACATCCTTCCCGTGATAATCCTTCCAGGGTAGGCTTTATAATGCGTTCCTCCACTTTCTTCATAAAAGCTGCATCGGCAAAGCAAACTGGAGACACAGCCCCCATCCCGCCGGTGTTCGGGCCCAGATCATGCTCCCCTATTCTCTTGTAATCCTTGGCCTCGGGTAAAATTTTATAATGTATCCCATCGGTCAGGATAAAAACAGAGACCTCGGTGCCCTGTAAAAATTCTTCTATCACGACTTTTTTCCCTGCCGGACCAAAACGGCCTTCCATCATCTCTTTAAGGCAATGGCGGGCTTTTTGGGGATTGGGTTCCACCACAACGCCTTTTCCTGCAGCCAGTCCATCGGCTTTCAGCACGTAAGGCGGATTGAGAGAATCCAGAAAAATACAGGCCTGCCTGTATTGTTCTGCTGTAAAAGTGCGGTAACGTGCTGTAGGTATGCCCCAGGCAGTCATGAATCCTTTAGCGTAATCCTTACTGCCTTCCAGTCTGGCGCCCTTGCTGTCAGGGCCGATCACCAGAATATGCCTGAGTTCTTCCTGCTCACGGCAAAAATCCTTTATTCCCAGAACCAAAGGTTCTTCAGGCCCTACTACCAGCATATCTATATGGTATTGCAGCAGCATTTTTTTTACCGATTGAAAATCATTGGGGAATAATGCAATATTCTGTACATGTTTCCCGTTTGTTAAAATGAGGGATGCGGTTCCCGGATTACCCGGTCCCGCATAGAGCTCATCCACAAGGGGAGATTGGACTAATTTCCAGGCAAGGGCATGTTCCCTTCCACCGGACCCTAAAACAAGAACTTTCATAATGCAAAGTTAAAGATTCTGTTGAGAGCTGTAACAATTATCCGGGTATTACGTCTTACTAGTGAAACTGCCAATGAAAAACCATACAAATTTTTAATATGAAAAAGATATTTTTAACAATTATGCTGGTTGCCGGTAACATTTTGGTGTCTTATGCCCAACGGGATATTCAGGATATCATTTTGCAATTTTCCATGCAACCCCGTGTAGAACACATTCATGTAGGTAGTCTGGCCATGAAATTGGCCCAGGCATTCGCCAGTGAGGAAGACGCCCCCTTTATCAAGGGGATCAGATCCGTCACAGTCCTTTCTCTGGAAAACTGTGATGAAAATGTAAAGAACGCATTCAGAAAACAAGCCGGGAACATACACGAAAACGGATTGGAACTGCTGGTAGAAGTGACAGATGAATCAGATGAGGTCCGTATTCTGGCTGAGATCAGGAAAGATATGATCAAACGGTTCATAGTCATTAGCGTGGGAGAAGACCCCTATCTTATCCAGATAAACGGCCATATAGACATGTCGTATATGGAAGAACTGGTATCCCAGAACACAAAAGACATTTAAAACGAAATGAAACAATTCAGATCATGAAAAAAGGAATATACCCCATGTTGATAGTAGTAGGCATTACTATTGCACTCCTGGTAGTAGCTTTCACAAGGGATAACAATTCTACGGATAGTGCTAAATTTGCCAACAAAACAGTATCGGCCGAACATATACAGGAACTGGCAATTGGACAAAAAAATGTTTGATGCAAAAACATTCAAGGAAACATTCCTGCCCTATCACGGGCATTTGTACCGCACCGCATACAGGTTGCTCAACAACCAGGCAGACGCAGAAGATATTGTTCAGGATGTTTACGTGAGACTTTGGAATATGAAAGATAAGTTCCATGAGGTCAACAACTTCCAGGCGTATGCCACAACAATGACCCGAAACATGTGCATTGATAAAATGCGTTCCCCTGCCTACAGAACATCGAATACCGGAGTGACAGAAGCCCTGAAATACGAATGGACAGATGCAGTGGAACAGATAGATCAGAAAGATGAACTGAAAATGGTTATACGCCTTGTGGAACAGCTGCCTCAAAGACAAAAAGAAATTTTCAGATTAAGACATTTCAATGAATTTTCACTCGACGAGATCGGAAAGATAACAGGATTAAGCCCTGTAAACATAAGGGTACAATTGACAAGAGCACAAAAAAAATTGAGGGAACAATACGAAAAAATGAACCGCTATGAAAACAGATAAGATAAAAAAGATCATGGACAAACATTATGAAGGGATAGAAGTTCCCTCCGGATTGGAAGCAAAGATATCTGCTACCATAGACCGGTTGGCAGCAGCAGAAACTGCAAATGATCAAGAGCAGGAAAAGCCCCGCAGGATCAAGCTCGTACAAAAACACCCCCATTGGAGGATCGTTGCCGTTGCCGCATCTGTTACCATAGTCATCACACTTGCCATTTTCTTGCCTGTTAAGGAAAATAGAGTACAACTGGCCGACACTTTTACCAATGTGGATGATGCATACCAGGAAACGGAAAAAGTACTGGAATATGTTTCCTCCCTGATGAACAAAGGAGTAGCCAAAGTATCGGAAACACAAGAGAGCATACGTTCCATAAAAACAATCAATAAATATTTAGAAATCAAAGAGCAATGAAAAAGATATTATTAATTACCGTAACATTGTTGCTGACTCTTTCAGCATTTGGCCAGAGCCGTTTTTACAAAAAATATTCAGGCTATGAAGGCATGACAAAAGTGTACATTTCTCCCTCTATGTTCTCCATGATGGGCGATGATGCGCAACTTAATCTCACAAATGAAGTCAATATTGCCCGTGTGATCAAGAACCTGACCGGTCTGTATATACTGTCTACCAGCAATCCCGTTTATGTTCAGGAAATGAAGAAAGACTTCAATGATCTGATCAAAGCGGGAGAATTCGAGATCCTGATGGAAGTGGAAGATGGTTCAGACAAGGTTATCATGTATATGCAAAAAAAAGATAATGTAATCTCGGATCTTTACATTTGCGCACAGGAAGAAGAAGAATTCAACGTAATCTACCTGAACGGGAAGATTACGCAGGAAGATCTAAAAGATATGATGAAAAATGTCAAGTAAAGTGGGATTTTATTCATACAGGAGCATAACGGAATAAGAACCTTCATACAGCCCCGTTTTATGTTTAGTGAGATTTTTGGTGCAAGCCGAAAATCTCATTTTGTTATCTGTTTCGGCAACAGTTGTTGTCATGGTGATCCTGTCACCTTCTGTATGTATAAGTTCCCCCGGTTCCAGAATGACTATACACGCCACATTATCATCCGATGACAATGTGACTTCACCCAGATCAATATCACCTGAATATTTATTCACGTCAAAACCTTTGGACATTTTGGGTGATACAAAAAACCCCTCTATAATTTCGGCTGTTATATGGCCTGTGACAGTAACCTGCCCATAAAGACCAGAAGTCATGAAAAAGAAAATCAGGACAATAATGACTCTATGCATGGTTTTTGATTGGAAAGTAATGGACAAATACTGTGAAATAAACAATTGGAACAAATACTGTTTTCCCATGTTTTATTCCATTGTATGGTATGGAAATCGTTGATGGAATCCTTAACAAAAGATATCGGATTTCTGTACATATTTGCTACCACGTCGCCGTTGGAAGATCCGCATACGTCACCGTCAGGAAGAATGAAAGTCCTGTAGAAATAATGATTGTTCACAATACGTACGCGGTCAACAAACGGAAGCGATGCCGAACCGCATGCCAAATTATCCTGAAGCATGAACGTGTTTTCTTTCAGAAAAGTAGTGTCTTTCCCGGTATCTATAATGGAAACATAAAAATTACCGATGTTATGATCTTTCACAAATTGTCTGCATGATTCAAGATCAGCTTCTTTGGTAATGATAAAGTTATACGTATAATTTTCATGGGGTTTGAAGGCAGTCATGGCTTGTATGGGAAAATCCACTATGACCACAATATTACATGGATCTATGAGTTTGTTTATTTTCCTGGTACAATTCCTGTAATGAATGTGATATCTGCATCTGATGGACGGAACAGATAGTGTTTTCACAATTTCATCAAGCTGCGGGTGCAGGGTAATATCCCCGCCGCAAACATTCATGATAAAGTATCCGGCCTGTGATACATCCTGCACCAGATCACGGATCAGCTGCACATCCATAAAAGAATCTGTTTGTAACTTACGACAACACTTGAATTGCAGGAAATATTCCGGACACAGGCTGCAATCCAGGGGACATGCATTGTTTATGACCAGCGTAACATTGCTTCCGGGTTTACGTATCTCTCCCTTGGTAGTCGTATGCATGCGCAACATGTAGGGAGTCAATATGGACGGTTTCTTCATTCCGGGCCGCACCTCGATGATGGCTCCCATACAGTGGTCACATACTTTATCAAAAAAATGCCGGCAGGATTGGTATTTATCAGAATCCGAGATTATCTCTACAACTCCAAAGGAAACAGGGTCCAGCAGTCTTTCCACCAGCTTTGCTACCTGTCCGTCTTCGTTAAACATGATGGCATTCATATCCTTGGTGTTGAGCAAGAGAACATTACTGTTCTTCACAACAGGATATACATGGGGGAATAAATAGAACCAGTAAGTTGTTGATAATTCTGTCATGCTTGGGAAAAGGGTATAAAAATGATTTTTCGGTACATTCTTGATGCCGGAATTACAATATAAAGTTCAGATGTATGAACTACAGATTATTAATTGAGGAGTTCCTGGTAATAGAAATATCCGTAATACTCCTTATCGGGGGTTTTTATAATGACGTTATACCTGCCCCCTGCTGTTAATTCTGTTAAATTGAAAACATTCACGCCATTGGGGCGTACAGATTCACCAAAGAAAAACGATCCCGAATCGTTTGCTACAGTAAGAATACCCTGTTCATCCTGGTTAAAGAACCGGACAAACATTTTTTTCTTTTCCAGGTCTATCCAGACACCCGGTGCATCCTTATCTCTTACTCCTTTGCTCAGATAAGCCGATGAGGATAAACCGGCAAAACACCTTGGTTTGGGCGTGGTAGGACCCTTTTCATTCATATCTACAATGATGCTGTGATTTTGAGACATCATTGACACAGGGAAACTAAATAATAGAATTAAAGCGAAAATAAAAAAGTGTTGAGTCCTCATTGTTGCATATTTTGAATCAGAACAAAGATAATGGCATTTGTACAATAAAGCCAACAAAAAGAAAGTAAAATTAAGTCAGCACCGGTTTTTTAAATAGTTGATTTACAAGTATTTGTAAATCAAAAAAGTCAGCAGTCAAAGAGGTCATACAACTTGCTGAGTATCTGTACATTGTATTAATTCGTTAATTTTCAGCCAGATATAGCTCTTTTTGAGTCTGACAGTACCGCAGGCTTTCGACAACATATTCGTCCAGGGAAATTTCAAGTCCCATTTTCAAGGCCAGGCGTCTTTTGCGAGAATAAATGGATTTTCCGTTGCCGTGATTGTAAAAGACGCTCATTTCCGTGGCAGAGAATCCGCAGCAAAGGAGACAGATCAGGTTGATGTCATCGTTGTTCAGGTCCTGGTGCTTATCTTTCAAATAATCTATGACCCCGTCGTACTTGGCGTTGACAACCTCGCTCAGGTCGTCCAGTGCCCCTTCACTCAGGCGGTTGATATTCATGGTTTTGTTGAATTGCTTGACAAAGGCATCTGGCAATCCCCCATAGCGGTAAGACAAGTCTATCAACTCCCTGATGGTCTGGATGCGTTTTTCCAGTGCTTCTTTTAACTGTATCTCGACCATATTCTGTTTGTCGAGTTTTTCCAACAACGTGTTGTTGTATAGCGCAGACTCCGTTTTCAATTGTTCTATGAAAGAGATTTTATCGTTGATGTCCTGGTGTTTGCGGTCAATGATCACACAGAAAACAATGGTAACTATAACGGCTATCAGGCTGATGAGCATGATCAGGTAGTGGTTGATTTTGGAACGGTATTCCAACCGTTGGTTGATGTTTTCCAGGCGCTGGTTGTTGTAACGGTTCTCTATCTCATACAGGTCCATGCGGCGAGACTCGTCTATGATGGAATCGGCCAGCCTGCGTGATTGTTCTGTATAATGCAACGCTTCCCTGTAATTATTCTCGGCTTTTAAAATTTCTACCAAAGTTAGCATGTTCCTGTGCAGCGAACTGGGTTTGGAATTACTGTTTACCACATTGTAATAGATACGTGCAGAATCGGCCTTTCCCATCCGGGCGTATGCCCTGCTCAAACAATGGTATGTCTCGTCTGATATGAGAACGCCACCATGATTCTGAATTACGTATAAAGCCATATCCCGGGCATGCGGATAATCTTCATCTATTAAATAAGTACTTGCCAGAAGTGAATAATTGTGAAAGACCGCTACGCTGTCGTCCATTTCGCGGGCAAGGTCCAAGGCTGTCCGGAGGTAATGGTAAGCGCTGTCCAGCTGAGAAGTAGCTCTGTATCTCTGTCCCAGGAGGCTGGCTACAGAGTACTCGTTGGTTTTGTGTCCGGCCAGGCGAAAATAATCCATTGCCCGTTTGAATCTTTCTATATCCACCTGATTTTCAATATACATATCCTGATACAGCCAAGCCATCTGCGAATTGATCAGTCCAGTAGTCAGGTAGTCGTTGGTTTGCAGGGCTGCCCTTTCTGCCTCGGCATATATCTCGATGGCTTTCTGGGGATCGTTCATTTGTTCTACGCAAATACCTTTGTAGAGGAGCGTTCTCGCATATTTACCGTGATCCCGGCTGCTGCGGTAATAATTTACGGCAATATTAATAAGAGAATCGTTGCGCAGGGGAATGTAATTCTTGTGACGTGCCTGCGTTAACAGCAAGGCGTAATAAGCCCTGTTGCGCCTGCCAGTTATCCTTCTTGTCTCAATTTCTTTCAATGCATTGTATGCGCTGTCCGGCCTGTCGTTCATCATACTGTCTATTGAAGACAGAAGTACTTGGTTCACCGGCGGATTGGCATGACAACCTCCGATAATTGTAGTTAAAAAAAGAAAAAGAAACAGATTTCTCATAGCTGCCAAGACAGAAAAGCAAATATAAGGCAAAAAATCTGACCAGCCGTCCGGACGATCCTTTCTTCTGAACCAGATATCCTGATTAAGGTAATTTTTTGATGATAATGCCCGCAGTGGCGGGTCTCCCTGAAATATGGTTAACTTTTGTTCTTGCGGAACATCATGTCAAAAATACATGAATCGGTTTCACTCATTCCGCGAGTTCCTATTATAGAAAGATTTCGGATGCATTGGTCCACGTCATGGTCTGTGATCCCTTCGCAGGGCATAACCGTATGTCCCTGCATGGCAACAAGTGCGGAAAAAACGGCAGTAGAGGCGCCACTGGTCAGTTTCATAGAGCATCCCGGCTTGGCCCCGTCACAAATCATACCCGTAAGATTAGCCACCATGTTCTTAACTGTGTACGTTACTTTTTCATAATCGCCTCCCATAAGGTAAGTAATACCGCATCCCGATCCAATAGAGGCAACTGCACACCCACACACAGCAGAGAGTCTGCCAAGACTTTGCTTAATGTATATTGCCGTTAAATGACTCATCAGGAGCGCCCTCTGCAGTTCATCCCGGGTATTACCATTCTCCCTGGCAAAAACAGCCACAGGAATGGTGGCTGCAATGCCATGGTTCCCACTTCCGGAATTGCTCATAATAGTTACCTGCGCACCCCCCATACGTGCATCACACGCAGCCGCAGTATAAGACATGACTTTGGTAAGAATGGAGTCGCCTACAATTTTCCGACCCGGATCCATTGTAAGCGCCTTGCCCACCCGATGTCCGTAATCGTCCCGTAAGGCGTATTCTGCCGCTTCCATATTGATTCTTTCCGTTTCTAAAATAAAGCATACCTCATCCAAGGGAACAGAAACGGAAAAATCATATATTACTTTCATATTCAACAAAACAGGCTCTGCCGTTTGTGTGATTACCGGAGAATGCTCCAGATCCAGGAGAATGTCGTTATTTTTCGACAGGTAAACAAAATGTGTATGCGACGAGGCTATAACCGCACAGGAAGATTCGCCGCCGCACATACATTCCACTTCTATATAAAGTTTTTCGGAAATTTGCTCTTTCAGTTCAATACATACAACACCTGCATCTATCAGCTTTTTGGCACTAAGTACCGACTCCGGGGTAACGTCTTTCAGTACTTCCAGCCCATAAGCCGGATTACCCGATAAAGCCCCTAATGCGATAGCAACAGGCAACCCCTGTTCTTTGGTTCCGGGAATAACCACTCCCATGGCATTTTTAATAATATTGGCACTAAGCCGGGCAATGATCTTTTCCGGAAAAAAGCCCAGGATCTCAACAGCTTTGGCAGTACATAACGATACGGCTATAGGTTCTGTACAACCTATGGCAGGAACGATTTCCTGCCTTAAAAGCCTGATAATCCTTTTTTTTTGTTCATTGGTCATAGTGCCCGGAACAGGACTCGAACCTGCACAAGATTGCTCTCGCTAGTCCCTGAAACTAGTGCGTCTACCAATTCCGCCATCCGGGCAGGAAGCTTTGCATAAAGGGAATGCAAAGATATACAAAAACTAAAAAAACGCAAGGTCTTGCAACAATATATCTTTTAATAAATTATTGGCAAGGCGGCTCGCCCCTATGCGGAAGAAGGAAGGCTGCAGCCAGTCCTTTCCCAGTGTTTGATCTACAATGTCATAATATTCAAGTGCTTCTGCAGAATTCACTATGCCTCCGGCAGGTTTAAACCCTACCCTTCTGTGGGTCTGTTCATAGTATTCGGCAATACACCGGCACATGATAGTTGCGGCAAAAGGTGTAGCTGCCGGCTCCAGCTTGCCGGTGGACGTCTTGATAAAATCGGCTCCGTTTTCCATGGCCAGGAACGATGCCTTGCGGATATTTTCCTCGGTCCTGAGGGCCCCTGTTTCCAGAATGACCTTCAGATGCACTCCTGCACCTATGGCCTGACGTATCTGTCTGATCTCCGAGGCAACACGGTCATATTGTCCGGCAAAGAAATAATTCAGCGACAGAACAATATCTACTTCATCTGCTCCGTATTCCACGCAAAGGGCACATTCCTGTTCTTTGATCCGGGAAAAGGTCTGCGAGGCAGGAAATCCGCCTCCTACAGCAGCTATGGAAACTCCCGGCACCTGCAGGGTCTCCTTTACTGCGCTTATCAATGCAGGATATACACAAATAGCTGCCACATGCGGCATTTGGGGATATTCCCTGGCAAACCGGTTGACATTTTCGGCAAATAACCTGCCCCTGGCTTCGGTGTCGGTGGCATTCAGGGTTGTCAGGTCAATGAAACTAAAACATTGCTTGAGTTTATCCATATTATTCACGTCTTTTACTATCTATGAGGATTGTAACCGGTCCGTCATTGATCAGACCGATTTCCATTTCCGCCCCAAAAACGCCGGTCTGTACCGTCGTGTCGGAATATTGTTTCAGCATTTTACAAAAAGATTCGTACAACGGTATGGCTATTTGGGGAGCCGCCGCCTTCACGTATGAAGGACGGTTTCCCTTGCGTGTAGAAGCATGCAGGGTAAACTGGCTTACCACCAGCAATTGACCGGAAATCTCTGACAGGGAAAGGTTCATAACGCCCTTTGGGTCATCGAAAACCCGTAAATTTACGATCTTACGTACCATCCATTCCAAGTCTTCTTGCCCGTCGGCATCTTCAAATCCCGCGAGCACAAGCAATCCCTGTCCGATGTGTGCCTTACAGGCGCCTTCTATCCGGACCGAGGCTTCTTTAACCCTTTGAATGACTGTTCTCATAATCCTTTATCCTGCAACAATGACTTCATATCCTTTTTCCCGGATGATCGCGGCTATTGCCTGCAGTTTTTCCAGGGGGCATTTTATCAGATCCGGAGCCGGGGTCATTCTGTCCAGCGTATAAACCATCACCTGGCGAGGTTTCAGTTCATCCACCAGGGCAACCCATGCGGCCAGTTCTTCCTCTGTAGTGTTGTTCACCCTTTTTCCCTCTATATAACCGCTGAAGAAGAGGGTTTGCAGGGTAAAATCGCCGCCAAAGCGTTTCAGCTGCCCGATCGTCCGGCACAGCGAATAACCCAATCCGGGTTTGTTAATGAGATTCAGCGTGTTTTCATAAGCCGAGTCGATTTTCATGATCCTGAGATCCGCCATCCTCAACCCTTCAAAAACACCGGGCTTGTGGAGCGTTCCTGCGTTGGAAAAGACACAGACCTTTGTGCCCGGACTGAACTGATCCCTGATACTGACCGTTTGGCCTACTATCCGGCGGAATTCCGGATGAAGCGTAGGTTCACCGTTCCCGGAAAAAGTGATCGCATCGGGGAGATTGCCTTCCTGCTCCAGACGTCTGAGATTGTGCTCCAGAGCTTGTGCCACCTCTTGCGGCAAAGGTAAAAGAGTTGATAATCCTTCCTTATCGGGGAGTGTAGGGAGATTCCAGCCGCATTCACAATATATGCAATTGAAATTACATACCTTCCGTGCCGGGGGCATCAGGTTAATGCCTAAACTGGAACCAAGGCGCCTGCTCTGAATGGGACCGAACACAGGACTGTGAAATACCATTTTATCCATATCAATCCAGTTGGATGTTCAACATATTACGGAGCTTAATTTTATGCGGCGGGACCAGGTATATGGGTATAGTATCCCTATAGGTCAGGGTATCAATGACCGGAAGCACCCGCAACGGCCTTTCTTTATACAACGAATCCGTATCTGCGCGCCATGGATGTATAAGGGAAGAATCGGGGGCAAGTATCCTTTGCAAGGATTGTTTGAGGACAAAGTCATGCCGGCTTGGAACGGTATCGTGCAACCAATGATTGAAACGTTCAACAAGCACTTTTTTTTCTTTGATCCTGGCCATCCGTTCATTGTATTCAGTCCGCTCTGCGTTCATAGAATTGCGAAGCCGCGTCAAAAGTGATTTATAACGGGACGGCCTTCCTATGTAGTAATCCAGGGTGGCCAGGAACTGGTCTGCCGTATAACCGTGTTTTTCCAGAATGGGTATATATACCATGGTAGAATCGGCCAAGTGGTCCCATTGTGCTTCTTGTTCCAATATAACGTCGGTCATAAACATATCCCGGAGCACCAGCTGGAAATCGTCCGCAGGTATTCTTTTTCCCTGATGGCTACAGGCAGGTAATAAAGAAATCAGGCACAGTACGGTCAGTACAATTTTCATATACCCGCAAAGGTAAAGAAAATTGCGGTTTGAGCGGGTACCTGCAAGGGTTGTCCCACCATTATTTCCATCCCGCTCAGTACTTCCTTCCCTTTTTTGGCTTTGCCGAGGCCTTGGACATATCGGGGCCAGTCCACCTGCACCGACTCCTGACCGTTGTTTATCAGGACCATTACACACTCATTGTTCAGGATCCTGAAATACACGTACATATTTTCATCATAGCGGGGCAAATAATGCAGCAATCTGCCGTATTGGACTGTTGGGCATGTTTTTCTCCAGCTGAGCAATCGGGATATATAATTATACATATTATTTTCCAGAGGATTACGTCCCTGGGCTGTTAACACCCTGGCGGGCATGGATATCCTTTCTTCGCCATGACCCAGTTTTTTGCTATCACGGGCGGCCAGCAGTACCTCGGTCCCGTAATAGATCTGTGGAATACCCCTTGTAGTAGCCAGAAACGCATAGGCCATTTTCAGTTTTTCCGGATTCCTTCCCAACATTTCGTACATGCGGTTAACGTCATGGTTCTCACCAAAGATCAACAATTCGTTCGGATTTTTATATACAAAATCATTGGCGATCATGTTATAAAGCCGTACCATACCCTGTCCCCACTGAAAATTTGTATCTTCCATGAAAGCACGGGATATTTCTCCCATGAGGGGAAAATCCATGACAGTTGGTCCGCCGGACCATGGTCCGCGTTCCCAGTAAGCTACCTGGTGGGGGTGATTGAACCAGCACTCGGCCAGTACCGTGCCGTTGGGATATTCTTTGCGAAGTGCTGCCGAATAGGCAGAGATGGCAGTCTTATCAGAATAGGGATATGTATCTATCCGGACCCCGGCAAGGTCTGCATATTCTACCCACCATACGGTTACCTGAATGAAATACTGCAACACAAAGGGATTTTTCAGGTTCATGTCGGCCATTGACGTATCAAACCATCCCTGTATGCACAGATCATAATCAACATCAGCTGCGTTAGGGTCCATATGGGTGCTCATGGCATAATTTGAACGGGTATAGCTGTCAAATACGTTTATCCAATCTTTAAAAGGGAGGTCTTTCATCCACCAATGGGCTGTTCCGCAATGATTGGGCACTATGTCCTGGATAAAAGAAATCCCCCTGGCAGTCGCCTCCTGGACTACCTGGCGGTACATCTGGTTTGTGCCAAACCTGGGATCTATCCTGTAATAATCTGCACAGGCATATCCGTGGTAAGATACAACTGGTTCATCATCAAGAGTCAAAGGTGTGGGCCATATGGAAGTTATGCCAAGCTCTTCCAAGTAATCCAGGCTCATGCGGATCCCTTCCAAGTCGCCGCCGTGTCGTCCGTAATCATCAGAGAATCCGGCTTTTTCTGCTGTGCAGGGTGTGGAATCGTTGCCCGTATCGCCGTTCACAAAACGATCCGGCATCAGCAGGTATAACACATCTGACGGCGATAAACCTTTACGTGCAGCCGATCCCGGTTTTCTTTCATGGAGCGAATAATTGAAATCAAGTTTCTTTTTTCCGTCAGTCCACCGAAAAGCATAATCTCCGGGTCTGGCGTCGCTGGCAATGGTTATATCCAGGAAAAGGTAATTGGGACTGTCAGCTTTGTGTACGGCAGCTATTGCTATACCGGGAGTCAACGCTATAACAGTCCCTTCTCCCAGACCGGGGCCACAGATCATAAGCTGGAGAGGTGTTTTCATGCCAATCCACCAACAGGGCGGTTCTATGCGTTCCACAACAGGGTTACCGGTCTTCATCGCGTTGGTTGCACTTGTCATGACCGATAATAAGACGATAAATAAAAAAGTCCTTTTCATAGATTTATTGTAAAGTCAGAATGCGGAACCCGTGTGGTTCCATTTCCCAGGTGTGTTCTGATGTAACGTTATAGAGGGTTTGATCTTTCCAATCTATGTAGGTTCCGTCTGCCTGCTTTCCTGTCAGCCGGAAAGAAACAGGCTGGTCAGCAAAATTAAAAAGTGCCAGTACCCTGTTGTTTGGGGTTTCCCGGGTAAAGGCAAAAACTGAAGAAGGACCTGTGTGAGGTCTTTCTTTGAGGACTCCGCCGTAAGGGGGTACCTGTAAAGCATCTGTATTCTTTTTAAAGGCTATGAGTCTTTTATAGAATTGTGTATAATACAAATTGTCCGACGGTTGCAATGTATCTTTTTCAAAGAATTCCAGCCGTTTTGTATTGCCGACTTCCTGGCCGGTATAGATCAAGGGGATACCGGGCAGGACAAAAGTGAAAGCAGCCATCTGCAAGGCGGCATCTCCCATGCGTTCAAATTCAGTTCCGCTCCATGAATTTTCATCGTGGTTGGAGGTAAAGAGCATCGGGATGGCATGGGGACCGAATTCACTGTTCATGTCGTTCAAGTCTTTTCTAAGGCTGTCTGCACTTTTTTCTCCGCGGGCTACACTGTTCATTGTATGATGAAATCTCCAGGCATAGTAAGCATTGAATGCTTTTTGCGTATTGACGGGATTTTCCGATTCGGCCAGCATAAAAATATCCGGTTTGTGCTGTTTTAAAACAGGCACGGCCCAATTCCAGAAATCTACGGGAGTCAGATCGGCCATATCGCAGCGAAAACCGTCCACATTGACCTTGTCCAGCCAGAAAAGCATTTTTTCCAGCATGGCCCGACGCATCTGCTGGTTCCCGTAATTCAGTCGTGCCACATCGGACCAGTCATACAAGAATTCGGGTTCTCCGCCAGGTCTTCTTATATACCAGTCTTCCTGATCCAACCATACGGCATCACGTGAAGTATGCGCTGCCACCCAGTCCAAAATGACTTTCATGCCCAGTTGGTGCGCTTTGTCAACCAAGTGCCGAAAATCTTCCATCGTGCCAAATTCCGGGTTGACTGCCCCATAATCCCTGATGGAATAATAGGAGCCCAGGGTTCCTTTACGTCCCTCCATGCCAATGGGATAGATAGGCATAAACCACAGCACATCCACTCCCAGTTCCTTTAATCCGGGCAACATGCCGGCAAAGGCATTAAATGTCCCTTCCGGGGTGATCTGTCTTGTGTTTACTTCATAAATCACGGCATTTCTGATCCACTGGGGATGGATTCCTTCTGCGGTCCGTTGAGTACACCCTCCTGCTAACATTATCATTAAGCTTATAATTACCAATATATTTTTCATAGTCGTTTGTGGTCATTCATGTATCATGATGGTGAAACCTTTAGGCGCGACCATGGTCTCTCCCATGTAGGGAACCATACTTTCCATTTTTAATCCAAACGGCAATTCCAGGGTACGCAGATCAAAGAAATCGTCACCCTTGTTCAGACAAACGGCAACAGCTTTGCCCATGTATATGCGTACATAAGCAAAAATATCCCTGCTTACGTGCAAAGGGAAAAGATCTCCGTAAAGAAGAGCTGGATTGGCAGTACGCAGCGAAGTCAGGCGCCTGACCCGCTCCCTGAGCCTGATCTGATGTGATGTATACCCGTCGAAGTACATCATTCTGCGGTTGTCTGGATCGTTCGCTCCCGGCATGCCAATTTCGTCTCCGTAATAGATACACGGGACCCCCGGCAGTGTCATATTGAATACATGCAACATGGCCAGGTAGTCATAGGACTCAATACGTCCGGTACCAATATCGCGCTTCCATCCGGCCTTTTTGTGATCTTCATCCAATTGCAAAGCCCCTCCGGCCAGCGATATATACCTGGCCATATCGTGATTACCACTGATATTGCCCATCAGGTTATGATATCCGTAATGCATCAGTCCCGTTTCCAATTCTTTCCACAAATCTACGAAAGAACCTTCAGGATTGACAGTCGCCTGCAAAAAAGCATAGTAAAGGTTAAAGTCAAACTGACCGTCCAGCATACCTTTTCTGACATAGCTGTTAATCAGCGAGGGTGAACCGTAAGTTTCGCCTATCTGCAATATCGTCCTGTCGGGAAATTCTTTTACAACCTTACGTGTCAGCGTTCTCCAGAAGAGTTCGTCTATGTGTTTGGTGGCATCGTGACGGAACCCGTCTATGTCAAAATGCTGTAGCCAGAACATGGCCGAATCGGACAAGGCCTGGCTTACATCCTGCCTGGAAAAATCAAATTTGGGGATATGTTTGTCAAACCACGTTGTCAGCCGGAACTCGTCCCACAATTCAAAATTAGGCCGCCCGTCAGGAGTGACGGGCGAAGTGGTCCAATCGGGGTGCTCCTGCAACGTGGGACTGTTCACATGCATATGATTGGCCACATGGTCCAGGATCACGCTTAGGTTCTCCCGGTGGGCCTTGTCCAGCAGGCGGGTAAGGATCTGTTCATCTCCAAAACGGTCATCGACCTTAGTAATATAGAGTGGCCAGTAACCGTGGTATCCGCTGAACCTGGTTTTGGGATCTTCAATTTGTCCCCAGGCATCGTAAGGATTCTGAGTTATGGGGGAAAGCCAAATGGTATTGATACCCAGGTCACGGAAAAATCCGTCATTGATCCTGAGGATCACCCCTTCCAGATCTCCCCCGTAGTAATCTACCTTATGATGTACGTGGGGAGAATTGATCCTGCGATCGTTGGATGGATTTCCGTTACAGAAACGGTCCACAAAGACCTGGTACATGATTCGGGTATGTTTATCAGATCGTTTTAGCTGTTCCTGCCGTGTTACCGGCCGGCCTTTTTCCAAAGGTATGAGCAGATCGTTGGAATGACCGTGCTGATTAGCAGCGTATACCCTGATCCAGGAACGGTCTGTCAAAGCCGTAAATCCGGGTAGAACGACGTTGTAAAGATCGGTTATCCGGACAGTCTGCACCAGGCTGTTCTGCCAGAAAAGATAAAGTGTTGCCGGCCCATTTTCCAACTTGACAGTACATAAAGCATCGGTATCGGGCAAGGCGGGAAAAACGGCCAGCCGGGGAGATCTTCCGGACGGCAGTAATTGGATTTTCACAGGTATATTCCCCGTTTGACGGTCTGCATGTACATTCAGGACGCTTACCGGGGGGGTGTCTTCCTGCAGGATGATCATGACCGTATCCTGACCCTGATAAGGCAACACCTTTACATGAGGCGATTCTGTCCTGTCGATTTTATCAAGAGAAGGGAAATAATCCCTCACCAGTACGATGGTAGTATCTTGCTCTAGTGTCAGAACGGTTGCCGGCTCAAGCACGTCAAAAACAGGTTTCCTGGAAACCGGCGGGGAGCATGCCTGCAAAAGCGTAAATATCCCCGTCACTAATAAGCAGGAAATAATTTTCATCTTGATCTTATTTGATATCGAATACTACGGAAGAATAAGCATCCATCTTTACGCGGGTGTAGTTTTTTTCTTCCTGAACATAGATATTTCCGTTACTTACAACTGCATTGCGTATCTTGTCTTCAATGCTAAAGGTCACCTGGTTTTGTCCAAAATTATGCAATACCAGCAACTTTTCGCTGCCCCAAGTACGGTACCATGCAGCAATCTGCGGATAGGTTGATGATGCCTTGTCATTGTAAAGTGAATGTTCAGTCATTACCCCGTATGCCATGGCAGGATACGTATTTCTTACCCTGGCAAATTTCCGGTACAATTGAAGTACGGACATGGAATCGACTTCCTGAGTTTTCACCGTTCCCACCACGTTGAATAAAGCCGGATCAACCTTATCTGTATAATTTGTTGTATAACCGTCTCCCCAGTACAAGGGACTCCTTACATAGAGATCGTCATTGGATTTGCTTCCAATATAGCCCATTTCTTCCCCGTAGTATACATAAGGAGAACCGGCCGAAGTCAGCAATACGGCTGCAGCGAGTTTGGTCCTGGCCAGGGAATTGCCCAATTCTGTCCTGGCACGGCTTTCATCGTGATTGGTCAGTTTGGTGGCCCGTATGTAATCCACTCTGTAGGGTTTATAAGTATTCTGGAATGTCAGGATATCTTTTGTGAAATAACATCCGGTTTGCTCTTCCAAAGCCCATTTCAATCTGTGCCAAAACGAAAATTCAAACAGTGCCGGCAGTCCCTTATAATAAGGAGCGACCTGTTCGTAGCCGGAAAAAACTTCTCCTACCATATAGATGTCGTGGTCCTTTGATTGCCTGTAATAATCATTTACGGCCTCGTAGAATTTTTTCAGGAATTCCGGGTTCTCGTCCGAAAATTCATTGTGATATATGTGTTTTACCGCATCTAGCCGGAAACCGTCTATTCCTGCATCAATCCAGATCTGAGCGTTTTCCACAATGGCTTTGAAAGCCGGGGAGTTCTCCGCTGTTTTTACGTCCCCGTAGTTCAGGTCGGCGAACCAGTTTGTCCAGAAGTGGGAATGGAACATGGTGACGCCGGGCAGCAGCAGATCATGTACATTGTCTGCATTGTCATGGGTATAAAGGACAAAGGGGGTTCCGTAAGTGATCCTGGCCCCGGACTGGCTCTGCGCTCCGTATTTGGTTTTGTTGTTCCACTGCGTGGTACTGGTCCGTATAAGGAATCCCCATGAAGAAGTAAAATCTGTTGAAAGCTCATATTGATTTCCCCCTTTGTCGTAAAACTTCTTGAGTACACCGTCCCCAAAATACAGGTATTTGGCATTTTCTGTAGAAACATCCGGATTTTCGGGATCAGTCCCTGCTGTTTCAGTTACGGTTAGTTTCGGCTGGAAAGGATTGTTCCAGTCAAGTTTGAATTTCAGGGGCTTGCTGCCAGTGGTAGATATGGTAAACCACTGTCCGCTATCGTAGCCCGAAGCTCCTTCTGTTTTGATCATGGGAATCTTCCCCGCTGCAATATCTGCCCCCGGATCGTCCGAAAATATGTAGTAATCCCTGTAAGGGTTATCAACCGAAATGATCGCCTGCTTAAACCACCAGTGTTCGCGGCCCGTATGGTTGATCACATAATCCAGGTAAACCTTTATACCTTTCTGATGCGCCGCCCTGACAAATGTCCGGAAATCATCCATGGTACCGTAAACGGGATTGAGCTTACTGTAATCTGTCACATCGTAGCCGTGATATGACATGGCAGGATGAACGGGCGAAAGCCAGATGGCAGTTACCCCAAGCTGGTCAATATATTCCAGTTTGTCTGTCAGTCCCTGAAGATCGCCCCATCCATCCCCGTCCTTATCTGCAAATGAATAAACAAGGAGCTGATAAGTTATATCAGCTCGCTTGTTCCCATCCCACACCCGGGGAGTGTCTTTGACCTTGGCAAATGATCCTCCGCCGTTGGGGTCAGGTCCCGGAGTGGGTTCCTTGCGACAAGAAACAAAGATCAGGAAAAGGGCGCAAAGGATAATTGCGCTCTTTTTCATTGTTTTACTGCTTTGTAATTGTCAGCGAGGAAGTGTTCACCATATTCAAAACAATATGATACGTACCGGCTTCCTGAATTTTAATGTTGTTTCCATTGTGTGTCAGTGCCGTAATGTCACCTCCCAGATTAAGGTCCCAGTTTCCGTTAAAGCGGATCTTGAATTCTGTATCAGCAGCAAGATCTACAGTAACCGAGTAAGTCAGGGTTTCCTGTTTGAAATCCATCGGCAAGTCAGTATTCCAATTACTTCCGGTAAAACTGCCTATCAACCCTACCACATTAACCGGCGTGGCAACAGCTTTCTTATTGGGCAGATCCACATTCCAGAAATACGTTCCGTTTTCCAGCATCATATTGTCGCCGGTATAAAGGGTAAATTCAAACCTAGTGTCTTCAACCAACAGGCCGCTGATCCAGGTTTCGCTTTCCACGATCTTGAAACCGTATACCATATTGTACATGGTTATGGCTCCTTTATAAGTGCCGTCGCCGGAACCGAACAACTTTGGATCGTCGGTGGCGCTCCATGCATGTCCTGAATAATCTCCGGCTACTACCACCTCTGTGGCATATGTAGTCTCAAGATCTCCGGTTCTTACTGCCGTCATGTGGTATGGCGTTGTAGCCAGACTGAGGGTAAGGGTATACATACCGGCGTCTGCTTTCAGGTTGGCCCCATCTTGCTTCAAATCGTCCGGATCCCCTCCCAGGTTGATGTCCCATGCGTTGTTCATGCGGAATTTGTATTCCGTACCGGCAGGGAATGCCAGTCCGGTGGCTGTCCACAGATTTGTTTCTGCATCGTAGGTCATAGCCACATCCTCTCCCCATCCGGTGAAGCTGCCAATCACACCCACCCTTTCTATAAGGGTTGCGGTGGCACTCATGGTGGTAAGATCAACCTTCAGGTAATAATACCCGGGGGCCGGTACGGCAAGGTTTCCTGCAGAGGGATCGGTATCCAAGGATTCAAAGGATCCGCCGTAATTGGTGTGGGCCCAGTCGGGGGCACTGGTGAATTTGAAGATATCGGTAAGCGTTACATATCCCTCGTAATGTCCTTCTGTGTCTCCGTTCAGTACGGGAGCTGTGGCGGGATTCCATCCCTGATGTCCTCCGGGCACATACAACTTCCCGGGGAAGCTGGTGTTGATGAAGGTTACAGTGTAAGGATTCACCCCTACGTTCAGCACTACCTTATATTCACCCGGGGCACGTTCAAACTTGAGGTTGTCTCCCTTGCCAAAGCTTACATAATCCAGTGTTCCTCCGGCCGAATGGGTCCAGTCATGGTTCACCCGGATCTTGAATTCCCCTTCCTGCATATCGGTTATGGCAGAGAAAGTATGGGTCTCGGGATCGTACACCATATCAATGTCACTGGCCCATCCATTGCTTTCAACGGGAGCAGACCCGATAAGGCTGAGTGTTTCGACCTGGATCATATACAAAGTATTGAGCTTCTTGTTCAGGATGATGTTGTACATACCCGAAGGAGCGGTTATGTCTCCGCCAGTTGTTCCCGATCCGGTCAATGCGGTATATCCGTTGCCGAAAGTGGTCTTTTCTATGTTGGCGATGGCAAAGTCACCTTCCCATGCCGGGGCCGGGGAGAATTTGAAACCTACTTCACCTCCACCTTCCACGCTCAGGTCAACCATCCCTTCATACATTCCCTTAGTGATTGAGGAATGTTTGATCTTTGGAGCCGAGGCAGGATCCCATCCCTGGTATGCACCGGGAACGTAAATATAGTCGGGATAAGTTGCAATATAAGTGGTAATGGCAATGGTGACCGCGTTGGAGATCACACCTGTCTGATAAGTGGCCGAGAAGGCTTTTACCGTGAAATCCAGGTTGGATTCAACGGCTTCCGGAGCACCTGCGGCAACTGCAGCCTCGTTCAATTCGTCGACCGTTATGGAGAACAGGGTCTCTTTGAACTCGGAGGCAAGTAACAGGTCTTCACCCTCACCGTATTTCAGATATACGTTGTAGGTGATCTCCTCGTTGTATCCCAGTCTTGCCGGTTCCCAGGTAAGGAGTTCCAACATCCCGGCGGGATCAGTTACATCCAGAATAATGGATTCGACTAAAGCTGTCGCCTGAGGCGATACGGCATCACCGTAAGCATATATATCGAGTGTCACGGGATCGGAAGAATAAGTCTGTGATCCGTTGGTAACCGATACAAAGAAGCTCATGGTAAAGGTATCGTTCTGCGGCAGGCTGGGAAACGCACCGTAGATAGCCGTTTTGAATTCTGTCTTAGGTAGCCTGTAATAGAGTTCGGCAGTCGAAGTCAGTTTGGAAGTAGTTTCTCCGAATATGCCATACAGGTCATAGGTGAGGCCTTCTCCCAGAAACCGGGCCGGCTTCCAGGAAAAGTTCACAAATTCCTCCATCGTGTTGGATGTCATCAGGATATCGGAATGGGCATACATTTCCGGAGGAACGGGTACCGTTGAAAATGCGTCCTCGCTGATGACTTCACAGGAGACGGCTGCCATGCTCAGGACTGCTGCAGCAAATAAATATTTAAGTATTTTCATAATATCGTCTCTTTAATCAGTTACTGTTTTTCCATAACCAGAACATAAGGAGTCCTGTTACCGTGGAGTTTCATGATATAGGTCCCGTTAGACGGCACAAAAAGGTCCGCTCCGCCTTTTACCAGGTTCACTCCGCCTGTCACACTTTGGCTGGTTTCGTTGTTGGTCCCGTATTTATCGTCCCAGCTCCCATTCAGGCGGATCAGGAAATTCAGATCGCCGCTGAAAGTGATTACAGGAGAAACCCACAGGTTTTCCACCTCGTCGTAAACCATGTCCAAATCGGTACTCCAGCCACTTTCGTCAAAGGCTCCGATGATGCCGACTTTGTTTACTAGCTGTTTGTCAATGGTCATCTTGCCCCGGTTGACTGTCAACACGTATATGTTTCCCTCGGTCAGGTCGACAGAAAGGTTGGAATCGGACTGTTCAGGACAATACCAGGAAGGTGTCAGGAAATTGTATCCCCAGTTTAAATCGGACCAGTTACGTGCAACAGTAACCTTAAAGTAGGAGTATTGATCCGATCCGTCTTCAAGGTCCACCAGGATCTTGTAAACGTTGGTCCCGCCGTCTGTTTCCCAGAATTCGGGAGCCTGTTCGATTTTCCAACCCTGGTAATTGCCTGGCAGGTAGAGTGTGCGCAAAGCTGCGGCAAAAGTGGTAACATTAAAGGCAATGGAGTTTGAGGTGACGCTTTCCACATTGGTGCCATATACTTTGGCTACCAGGTAGGCAGTAACGTTTGCCGTTGCATTCACCCCTGCTTCCAGGTCGTTGGCAACCACTCCATTCAGGTCAGATTTGCTAATAGACAGGGAATTGGTGAAAGATGTCCCCAGCAAAGCTGTCTTGGAATTGGACGCAGCGTATAGTGCATATTCTACCTGGACGGCCGGACCGAAAGAAGCGTTTGACCAGTTGAAGGTCACGCTTTCTACCTTGCTGTTGTCGGCATTGATGACCACAGGTGCCTGCGAAAGCAGCACTGGCGCCTCAAATCCGCTGCTGGGTTCCAGATAGGCTTTCTCTATCTGTATATCGCAGGAAACGAGAACCAGCAGGGAGGCGACCCACATCGTCATGTATTTTGTATATTTCATAATTGTAATCATTTATGAGTGAATCATCGTCTGTTAGTAACCGGGATTCTGAACCAAGTTGGGGTTCGCATTCAGATCGCTCAGTATGATGGGATATACCTTGCGGTGTTCCGGTAAGGATACTTTTCCGTTCATCACCCCTCCCTTCAGGGTCCAGGGGAATGCCATGGAAGTGAAATAACCGTAACGGATCAGATCCGTTCTGCGGTGTCCTTCCCACATCAACTCACGGACACGTTCATCCAGGAGCCAGTCCAGGTCCATGGTTGCCGGTGTTTTGGATGCAACGCCGGCCCTTTCACGCAACTGGTTGATATATCCCTTTGCGACAGGGTCGGTGACCACACCACCGTTCATCCGGGCATCGGCCTCGGCAAAGATCAGGTACATCTCGGCCAGGCGGAAGACGGGAAAATCAATGGAAGAAAATTTGTAATTGGATTCGGCATCCGATACCGTATGTCCATCGGAATACAAACCGGTGAATTTCCAGCATCTCCAGCCCGTATCGGTTGTGGTGTTGTCGAATTCCCTGGTGGATCCAATGTTATAGAAGAAGGCGCGTTTGTCGCTGTTCTCCCTGTCATATCCAAAACCCGAAGTGGCACCCCACTGAACGCCGGAAAGTTCAAAGCGTTGAATAAAGTCGTCTGCTACATGATATCCGTTCCATGTTTCGGGATTAAGCATACCGTTCAGACCCAGGTTTTGTGCAATGGCCTTATTGGCATCGGAACTGAGTGTGGCCGAAACAAGGTGTGTTGTTCCGCCCCAGCTTTGCGTGTTGTCCTTGTCATAAACAACGCCAACTATGAATTCCTGTGTGGCCCCGTTGGTACTATTGTCTTGCATGAACAACTCCTGGTAGTTGGGGTGTAACCGGTATCCCATACCTATAACGTTAAGAGCAGCCTCTTTGGCTTTCTGCCATTGCGGTGTTCCCGTGTATACTTCTGCATTCAAATACATACGTGCCAGAACAGCCCATACGGATCCTTTGGATGCGCGGGGATAGGGCACATCGCCTTTGACAGGCATATCGGAATTGTTGGCCAGTTCCAGCAGTTCTTTCTCAATCCATGTATAGAGGGCTTCCCTCCCTATTTGTTTGGGGAGCTCCCCGCCAATGTTCTCTTCCAGAGCAAAGGGCGGATTCCCAAAAAGATCCAGGAGCAGGTAATAGTACAAAGCACGGTTGAAACGGGCTTCAGCTCGATATTGATTTACCGTGGCAATCTCACCAAGGTGATCCCTGTCTTTAAGTTTTTCTTCCGTTGTTTGTATCAGATATTCATTGACCAAGGTTATACCTTTCATACAGCGTGTATAAACGGCAATGATGGCTTCGTTATCTGCTGAAGTCCAGCGATGATATTGTATGGGAACTATGTAATTATCACCCCAGATGATTTTAAAGGAATCTGTGGAGAGTTCGTTCAAAACCATATACATACGGGTAAGTTCGCTTTGTCCGGCATCGGCAACGGCAATATCCGGTGATCCCATGTCGTTCTGGCTCACCAGGGCCCAATAACCATATAAGTAGGATAAGCCGTTCAAATAACTGGAAGGCTCTGCGTATGCGGTTTCCGAGGTAGCATCTGTTTCATTCAGCGGCAGTGTATCCAGGTCGTTGATACACGAAGTCAGCAGGAAAACGAATGCCGACGCCAGCAGAAAACTGTTTTTCAATATCTTTTTCATATCTACCTTGAATTAAAAGTTAATGTTAAGACGCAGGGTATAGAGTCTGGGACGTGGTATGATGTTGAAGTCCACACCGTCCGAAGATACGATCTCGGGATCCAAACCCCTGTATTTGGTAAATACATATACGTTCTGCACCGAGGCAGCTATACGTATGCTCTTGGCAAATTTCAGGTTGTCAAACGTATAGCCCAGGTTGATATCGTCTATGCGGAAGAAGGAAGCATTCTCGATAAACATATCTGAATATTTCTGATTGTTTTCCGATGGGGCTGTCCATCCTTCCACCAGGTATTCCTTACTAACGTTGTTCAGGTAACCTTTGTTCCAGTCATCGCTGTAGGATGTGGAATATCCCATGGCTACGCCGTTAATGATGTAGTTGCCAACGGAACCGTGACCGTTCAGTCCCAGGTCCCAATTCTTGTAACGCAACTGGGTGTTGATGCCAAAGAAGGCATCCGGTGTGGGACTGAAGCCGGTAACGTAGCGGTCTGCGTCGGTGATCTCACCGTCTCCGTCACGGTCTATCAATCCGTTCTGTACAGGATTTCCATTGTTATCGTATAATTGCTGGAACATATAAAAAGTGTACGGTGAAAATCCTTCACGGTGCAGAGAGCTGTAACCGCCCGTTCCCCCCATTCCGGATCCTGTGGTCACACCCAGGTATCCTTCCGTTTTGAGGGTAGTAAGTTTGGTGATCCTGGTATCCTGGATGGTAAGATTACCTCCTATTGACCAATGCCAATCGATTGTCTGGATAGGGATGAAATTCAGGGTGAATTCCATCCCTTTGTTTTCCATATTACCAATATTGGAAATAATGCTGTTACCGAAATTAGATCCCAGGGGCGTGGATATCACGTTCAACAGATCATATGTGAAACGGTAATAGGCCTCGGCGCTACCGGTAATGCGGTCATTGGCAAATCCAAAGTCCAAACCTACGTTATAAGTTTCCGTGGTTTCCCATTTCAGATTCGCATTGTAGGCCAATGGAGCAAGGGTGGTATAATAACCGTCTCCCATGAAGTATCTCATTTCCAAAGCCGATGAGGACAGGTAACGTGCCAGGTAAGGATAATAATCCGAGCCGATATCTTGCTGTCCTGTAAGCCCCCAGCCCAAACGAAGCTTCAGGGCCGAAACGGCTTTGTTTCCTTTCAGAAAATTCTCCTGACCGATGTTCCAGGCAAAAGCGGCTGAGGGGAAAAGGCCCCAGCGGTTGACTTTGCTGAATCGCGAAGACGCATCGTTCCGCAGGGTAACGGTGAACAGGTAACGGGATGCTATGGAATAATTGATCCTTCCAAAGAAAGAGATCAGGAAATACTCCTTGGCATCGGTAGGTTTTGTGTAATAATGGGCTCCCGGACCATCCGGTTCTGTATTCCGGAATTGTTCTTCGTCAAACTGAACGTAGTTATGCTGCCAGGAATAACCGGCCATAACATCCAGGTTGCTGTTCCTGAAATCATGGTTGTAATTCAAATAAGTTTCGAGCAACGTGTTCAGATTGTAATTTTCATACGTAACAAAGAGGTCATTGCTGGAACGCATGGCCGAAATGGATCCCAATGCATTGTATCTTTTACCGCGTGTACGTGCCACGTCATAACCTGCGTTTACATTGGCCGTCAGATCTTCCAGACCATGAACCTTATAGGCAAGCTGTACGTTACCCAAGGAGCGGAATGTATAATTGTAATTGGTATAATCGTACAGTGTCGAAAGCGGGTTGGTGCTGGCCATGGTATTGGCGCTGCCATCGGGATTCAACCAGTTCCAGTAACCGTTAGCCTTGGAAGTATCAATGCTGCCATCAGCTTTGGTGAAATACAGCGGTTTAGTAGGGTCAAAAGCCAGTGCATTCCCAATGGCTCCCGTAGGCGCCCAGTTGGTTTTTTGATATATTCCTTTGGCGTTTGCATTGATCGTAAAGTGTTCAGCAAACAACTTGGGAGAAAGGCTGATATCGACGTTGGCACGCTGGTTGTCGCCTACTTTCAGGGTGGCCTGGTCCAGGTTGTATCCCACGCTTACCCGATAAGGCATAAAACGTGTTGACCCATACAGGCTGACATTCTGGTCTGTATTGAATGATAACCGGTAGATCTCTTTTTGCCAATCCGTATTGGCATCTCCCAAAAGATTCTGAATGATCTGGTTGTTGCCATAGGTGGTGGTCATAAAATTGCGGTATTCATCGGCAGATAGCATCTCAATCCTGGATGCGTTCTGTTTTACCGAGTAACTGGAATTGTAACTTACATTAATACCCCTGCCCGTTCCTTTTTTGGTAGTAATAATGATCACCCCGTTGGATGCTCTTGAACCGTAGATGGCGGTGGCCGAAGCATCCTTAAGGACTGTATAGTTTTCAATATCGTTGGGATTAACGGACGCCAGCGGATTTCCCATTCCGGCGCCTCCGTCCCCGGTAACGGGAACTCCGTCAATGACTATCAAGGGATCATTGGATGCATTTAAGGATGCAGCACCGCGAATCCTTATGGTCGCTGAAGATCCGGGCTGACCTGTAGCAGGCGTTATACGCAGGCCCGATACTTTACCGAGCAGCATCTGGTCTGGTGAAAAAACGGCACCACGGTTCACTTCTTCAGCTTTGATGGCCACGACCGAACCTGTCATATCGCTCTTTTTGACAGTACCATAGCCAATGATCACAACTTCCTCCAGAAGTTCGGAATCTTCGTGCAATACTATTCGTGTCGCGTTCCTTGCCGCAACGACTATGGTCTTATACC